>ENA-OBLH01000029-OBLH01000029.1-metagenomes-genome-assembly--contig:-NODE-29-length-50484-cov-6.69708_pt1 | contig 50484 bp, 53 predicted proteins | sample MGYA00153382_OBLH01 | MGnify analysis MGYA00153382
CCGACAGGATCGCCACGCTTTCGGCAAAGCGTTCGCCCGCTGCGACATCGGCGAGCGCCTCGCGTAAATGCGCCTCGAACTTGGCACGAGCCGCGACCAGCCCCGCCTCGGCGCGCGCGACCAGCGGCGCAAGCGCGGGATCGACCGGCCCCTCGCGCGCCACTGTCGAGAGAACCATGCCGTACCACCCGGCGGCCGCGCGGTCGTCGCCGCTCGCCGCCGCACGGTCCCCCTTCATCGTGTGCGCGGCGATATTGCGGGGGTCGAGCGCCAGCACCTTGTCGAGCGCGCTGTCCTCGCCCGCCGCGTCACCCAGCTTCGCACACGCATCCGCGAGCAGCAGAAACAGGCGCGGGGAGGCGCGACCGGCCTCGACGACCGCCCCGAACGCCGCACGCGCCGCTGCTGCATCGCCGCGTTGCAACGCGGCCAGCCCGTCGCGGGCGGTCGTTTCGGGATCGAAACTCATAGCCGCCGATAACTCGTTTCGGGGCCGTCGTCGAACGGCGCGTGCGGCGAGGTGACGGACGCGGCGCAACGCCCTATGTGCGGGCCATGGCCGACCGCATTGACACCATCCCGAACCGCCGCACGATCATCGACCGGCGGGTGCTCGCGGCGGCGCTCGACGAGCTGACCGGTGACGGGACGGCCCTGCGGCAGGCAGGGGCTGCGCTGCTCCGCCCCGCGCTCGATGCCGGCCGCGCGGAGATCGCGCGTCGGATCGAGGAGCACCCGTCGCAGGGCGCACAGGCCGCCGCTGCACAGGCGTTTCTGACCGACCAGATTTTGCGGCTGCTCTATGATTTCACGACGCAGCGCCTGCATCGGCTGTCGAACCCGACCACGTCCGAACGGCTGACCTTGATGGCGGTCGGTGGTTACGGGCGCGGCGAGATGGCCCCCTATTCGGATGTCGATATCGCGTTCCTGACTCCATGGAAAGCGACCGGGTGGAGCGAGGCGGTCATCGAATCGATGCTCTATACGCTGTGGGATCTGGGGTTGAAGGTCGGGCATTCGTCGCGGTCGCTCGACGAAATGGTGCGGCTGGCAAAGAGCGACCTGACCATCCGCACCGCGCTGCTTGAGGCACGCTACGTCTGGGGTGACCAAGGGGTTTACGACGAAGCCGCTGCGCGCTTCGACCGCGAAGTTGTGGCGGGCACTGCGCGGACGTTCGTCGCCGAAAAGCTCGCCGAGCGCGATGCGCGGCACAAGCGCATGGGCGACAGCCGCTATGTCGTCGAACCCAATCTGAAGGAGGGCAAGGGCGGCCTGCGCGATCTCCACACCTTGTTCTGGATCGGCAAGTATCTCCACCGCGTGGGCACGGTGGCCGAACTGGTCGACAAGGGGCTGTTGACCGCCGCCGAGCTGCGCCAGTTTCAAAAGGCCGAGAATTTCCTCTGGGCAGTGCGCTGCCACCTCCACAGCGTGGCGGGGCGTGGCGAGGAGCGGTTGACCTTCGACGTCCAGTCCGAAATCGCTCGGCGGATGCGCTATCGCGAGGCGACCGGGCGTTCGGCGGTCGAGCGGTTCATGCAGCATTATTTCCTGACCGCCAAAGCCGTTGGCGATCTGACCGGCGTGTTCCTAGCGCATCTCGACGACAGTCTCGCGCCCAAGGGGCGGCGCTTTGGCGGGCTGGCGGGGTTCATGCGGGCGCCGCGCCAGCTGAACGGGTTCGTGCTCGACCGGGGCCGCTTGACGGTGCCGAACGACAACTGGTTCCGGGCAGACCCGGTGCGGCTGATCGAGGTGTTCGCGGTTGCCGACGCGCAAGGCCTCGAAATCCACCCGACCGCCATGCGTGCCGCTGCCCGCGATGCGCGGCTGATCGATGCGCGGGTGCGGTCCGACGCCCGTGCCAATGCGCTGTTCATGGACGTGCTGACGTCCCCGCGCGATCCCGAAACCGTGTTGCGCTGGATGAATGAGGCGACGGTGTTCGGACGCTTCGTGCCCGATTTCGGCAGGGTCGTCGCGCAAATGCAGTTCGACATGTACCACCACTACACGGTGGACGAGCACTCGATCCGCGCCATCGGCTTGCTTTCGCGGATCGAGCGTGGCGTGTTGGCCGACGACCATCCACTAGTAACAGCAATCCTGCGCCAGACGTCGATGCGGCGCGTGCTCTATGTCTCGGTGCTGATGCACGACATCGCCAAGGGGCGCGGCGGCGACCATAGTGTGCTCGGTGCGGAGGTTGCGGCCAAGCTGTGTCCGCGCTTCGGGATGACCCCGGCGGAAACCGAAACCGTCGCGTGGCTCGTCCGCCATCACCTGCTGATGTCGGCAACGGCGTTCAAGCGCGACCTGTCGGACTTCAAGACGATTCTCGATTTCGCGGAAGTCGTGCAGTCGCCCGAAAGGCTGCGGCTGCTGCTCGCGCTGACTGTTGTCGATATCCGTGCAGTCGGCCCCGGCGTGTGGAACGGCTGGAAGCGCCAGCTGCTCGGCGACCTGTTCAACGCGGCGGAGGAAGTGCTGCGCCTCGGGCATAAACAGACCGGGCGTTCCGAAAAGATCGCCGCCAAGCTGGACGATTTGCAGCGCACCCTTGGCTGGGACGGTCCTGCGTTTGCCAGTTACGCCAAACGTATGACCGACAGCTACTGGATCGCCGAGCCCGACGATGTGCTCGCGGCCAATGCGCGGACAGTGGCGGCGTGCGGCGACGGCCCACTGACGGTGGCAGCACAAGTCTATCCGGCGCGCGGCGCGACATTGGTGACGGTCTACACCGCCGACCATCCGGGGCTGTTCTACCGGCTGGCAGGTGCGATCCACTTGGCGGGCGCGAGCATCATCGACGCGCGCATCCACACGACACGCGACGGCATGGCGCTCGACAATTTCTTGGTGCAGGATCCGTTTGGGCGGATGTTCGACGATACCGACCGGCTGAAACGGCTCGAACGCGCGATCGAGGAGGCGTTGGCGCAACGCAGCCGTCTTGCCGATCGCCTCGCCGCACGTCCGCTCGCGCGCACCCGCGCCGATGCCTTTGCGATCGAACCCAATGTGCTCGTCGATAACAAGGCGTCGAACCGGTACACCGTGATCGAGGTCAACGCCCGCGACCGGCCGGGGCTGCTCCACGCGTTGGCGTTCGCGCTGTTCGAATCGAAAGTGACGATCCGCTCGGCGCACATTGCCACCTATGGCGAGCGCGCGGTCGATACGTTTTACGTGACCGACCTGCTCGGCGGGAAGGTCGAAGGGACGTTGCGGCTCAAATCGATCGAACGCCGCTTGCTCGATGCTGCCGAGGGGCTGACCAGCGTCGCGGTTGCGGCATAGAAAAGGGGACACCGAATACGGTGCCCCCGAAAGAGCATGGCCGGGGACACCCTATTGGGTGTCCCCCTGTTGCGTCAGAACTTGAAGCGCGCCGTCACACCATAGGTGCGCGGCTCGGCGAGGAACGCGCCATACAACTGCGTCGAGGCGACATAGGTGCCGTTCTGCACCGAATTCGCCCCTGCGCTGGTCGAAGTCGCAGGCAGGCCCGCTGCCCGCGTTCCGCCACCCTGCAGCGGCGCATCGAAGCTCACCTGCTGGTAATTGGTGTCGAACAAATTCTGCGCCCAGAACTCGAGTCCCCATTTGTTTTCGGCACCGCGGATACCGATACGGGCGTTGACGATGGCGATGCCGTCCTGCTGCTTTTCACGGTCGAGATCGGAGCCGGTGTTGATGTCGCTCTGATAACGCATGTCGGTGTAGACAAGGCCCGACAAGCCGCTGTCGCCCAGCGGCGGCGTCCATGACAGCGACGCAGTAGCGACATACTGCGAGCTGTTCGACAGGCGCTGGCCGGGCAGGTTGTTCAGCGCTGCGGGCAGTGCCGTGCCGTTGATGCCGACCAAGTCGTTGCCATAGCTGGTGTTGACATAGGTCAGCCCCAGATTGACGCCAACATGGCGGACAGGCCGCAGGAAAGCCTCCATTTCAAGGCCCGCCGACTTGACGCCGGACTTCAACCCGCTCGTGCAGACGCCCGATGCGCTGTTGTCGTCGCGGTCGGCACCGCCCAGCGATGTTTTGCAGGCGTTGATGTTGACGACGATGAAATTGACACCGTTGAACGTGTTGAGCTGGAACCCGGTGAATTCCTGCTGGAACGCTGCAATGTTCAGGTCGAAACCGGTGCCATTATACTTATAGCCCAGTTCGAATGAATTCACGAGTTCGGGTTCGAAGGTCAGCTGGTTGAGGTTGGGGTTGCCATAGGTCAGCCCCGAACGGTCGAGGTTGAACCCGCCCGCTTTATAGCCGCGCGAATAGCTTGCGTAGACGAGCAGCCCGTCGACCGGCTTGAAGCTGAGCACGGCCGTGCCGGTAATACGGTCTTCCTTCTTTTTGGCGCCGGTCTGGCTAAAGCTACCACCCGGTACGTTCGGAATGACGCAGGGCAGTGCCGCCAGTCCCGCGAGCGTCGATGCACGCAATGCCGCGCAAGCCGTGTTGTTATCACGGAAGGTCGCATCGAGTGTCTTCTCTTCGTTGGTGTAGCGCGCGCCGAGCGTCAGGCTCAACCGGTCGGTGAAGCGGATGACGTTGTGCGTGAACAGCGCATAGTTACGGCTGGTCTGGCTATATGTATCGTTGAGCGCGATGCCGTTCAGCGTTCCCGTTGGCTGACCGACAGCGGCAAGCAGCGAGCCAAAGCCAGGACGCGCCGGGTTGGCATTCAAAGCGCCGAGGATCGGGCTGCCCGTGAAGGTTGCCGTCGCAGCGAGAACGGGCTGATTGATGCACGAACTGCCTGCCGTGGCGGAAGGTGCCAGCGCCGACGGCAATACGCCCGCGATCAGCAAACAGTTGGCGTAGCGTTCGTAATCGGCACCATATTGTAGATTGTCGCTCAGCCCCAGCTTCTCGTTGGCGAAATAACCGCCGATCAACCAGTCGAGCTTGTCGTCGAACGCCGTACCCTGCAGCCGGAGTTCCTGCGTGAAAGTTTTGAACGACTGCGACGCGCCGCCGTTGTTGAGGCGCTTCAGGATATCGAGGTTGTTGAAATCGGCGTCCTGCCCGCGCACGAGCTTCCAGTCGCGATAGGCGGTGATCGAGGTCAGCGTGGCGTTGCCGAACTTATAGTTGATTTCGGCGGAAACGCCCGCATCGCGGACATTGCCCTGATAACCGACACCCGGCGTCAGCGCGGTCGTACGCGCGAACGTATTGTCGCTGACGGTGCCGCCGAGCGCGCGGATGATACCGGCGATCGAGTTGGGTGAAGCGACCAACGTCCCGTCCGCCGCGCGCGTCGTGTTCTGTGCGGGCAGATAGGTCGCGCCGCAGCATTCTTCCTTGCGATCCGAATAATCGCCGATCAGCCGGATCGAGAAATCATCATTGGGCTGGAACAGCAACTGGCCGCGCAGCAGATAGCGGTCGCGCCCGTTGATGTTGCGGCCCGAAACGACGTCTCGCAGGAACCCGTTGCGCTTGAAGTAAATGCCGTCGAGGCGTGCGGCGACTGTTTCGCCCAGTGGCCCAGTGACGCCGCCGCCGACGCGGATTGTGTCGTAATTGCCATAGGTCGCTTCACCCTCGGCACCGAAGTTGAACTCGGGCTTTTTGGTGATCACCGAAATCAGACCGGCGCTGGCATTGCGCCCGAACAGCGTCCCCTGAGGGCCACGCAACACTTCGATGCGGTCGATGGCGCCGAGTTCGGTCAGGCCGACACCGGCGCGGTTGCGATAAACGCCGTCGACGAAGGTCGCGACCGAGCTTTCGAGGCCGGGGTTGTCGCCGACCGTGCCGATGCCGCGGATACGCGCGCCGCCTGCGCCTGCTTCCGACGAGGTCGAGGACACGAGCAGCGACGGCGACAGCTGGTTGAGTGCACGGATGTCGCTCGCGCCTGAATTCTGGAGCGAGGCGGCGGTGACTGCCGACACCGCGAGCGGCACGTCCGACAGCGCTTCGCTACGCCGGGTCGCGGTGACGATGATGTCGCCGGTGCTTTCCTCCTGCGCGGCCTGCGGTGCAGGGGTATTTTGCGCGAACGCGGGCGATGCAAACGCAGCAGCAGCCATCACGGGGGCAGCCGACACCAGCAGGCGGAATTTGGGCATTGCTCTCTCCTCGATCCGGAACTTTCTGTCCCGTTTGGAGAAGCGCTTAATCCAGTCGCGCCGCCGGTTCTAGCCAAAGCGCGCAAAACAGCGGTTTTCGGGCGTTCGCGCGGCTTTTTTGCAACAGTGTTACAATCGTGACGCTACGGAAAGCTTGCCCGATGCCCTTACTGTTGTTTCGGCGCGATCACCATCAGCATCTGGCGACCCTCCATGCGCGGGTGCTGTTCGACCTTGGCGATCTCCGCCGTGTCGGTTTGCACGCGGATCAACAGGTTCATGCCGAGCTGGCCGTGGCTCAATTCGCGCCCGCGGAACCGCAGCGTGACCTTGACCTTATCGCCCTCGCCGATGAACTCGTGGATCTTTTTCATTTTGGTGTTGTAATCGTGGTCGTCGATGTTCGGACGCATCTTGATCTCTTTGATCTCCTGCGTCTTTTGCGATTTACGCGCGACGTTAGCCTTTTTCTGGGCCTCGTATTTGAACTTGCCGACGTCGAGGAATTTGGCGACCGGCGGGTCGGCGTTCGGCGACACTTCGACCAGATCGAGTCCGACTTCACGCGCCTGTTCGATGGCCTCGCGGGTATAAAGCACACCCAGATTTTCACCGTTTTCGTCGATCACCCGCACCTTTGGCGACTGGATGAATTCATTGAAACGGGGGCCGTTCATCGGAACAGGCGGCGCACCCAGCGGGCGGCGCATCATCGGCGGTCGGATAGTGTCTTCTCCATGACTCATACCCGTACGAGCGGGCAGTGCGTCACTTAGGGCGTCGCTGGCCACTTGCAAAGGGCGCGCCCAAGTTAACCCCGCTTTAGCGGCACTACCGTTACCACGACGCAACAGTCGGCACCGCTACGCGTCGACGCACGGAGACCCGATTGGCCTCGATTGCCGCCCCGTTCGCGCCGCCGCGCCGCATTTCCCCGTCGCCCGCGCTGGTTGCGGTGGCGCTATTGCTCGTGCTCGTCGTGCCCAATCCGGCGGGCTATGTCGGCGCGGCGGGCGACGACTTTTACTATGTGCAAGCGGCGCGCTGTGCAGTGGCAAACGGCTGGTGCCTGCCCGACACGCACTGGGCAACGCGCTGGCCGCTGGTCGCGCCGATGGCACTGGTATTTCGTTTGCTCGGGGATGGCTGGTGGCAATCGACTTTGGTGCCGCTCGGCTACAGCCTGCTCGCCGTCGTATTGTTCTGCCGTTTGGTCGAACGGACGTGCGGCACGCGCGCGGCGATGCTCGGCGGGATTGCGTTCGTGGCGACGGCGGCTTTTGCCAAGGGGCTGTTGCAGCCCAATGTCGAAACCGTCGAACTGGCGCTGGTACTCGCGGCGGCCAACGCGGGCGAAGTCGCATGGCGGCGGCGCAGCCTGCGCTGGGCGGTGGCGGCAGGTGTGGTGCTTGGCGTAGCGGCGCAGGCGCGGATGACGAGCCTGATCTGGTTGCCGGTCGGCGGCTTTGCGCTGTTTTTTGTGTCGCGCGAAGCCCGGCGCTTGGCGCCTGCGGCACTTGGCGGCTTCGCGCTGCCGCTGGCGCTCGAATCTTTGGTCTATGGCCTGTGGGCGGGGCGTCCGTTGCTCAGCCAGCAACTGTCCGCCGCGCACACCCGGATCGCGTCAAGCGAACTGCCTGCCAGCGTCGATCTTTCCCGCTCGCCGCTGTTCAACCCGCAATTCATCGGCGGCTGGCGACCGGCGATGGACGTGCATGTCCACTGGACGATCGATGGCGTCGTCAATCTGCTTGCCAATCCACAGATCGGGCCAGTGCTGGTCGTGGCGCTCGTGTTGCTGTGGCTGCGGCACAAGAAGCTGTCGTGGCGCGACCCCGCAGTTGTCGCCACGTTTGCCGCTGCGCTCTACACCGGCGCGCTGATCTATGGCCTTGCCATTGATCCCAAGGCGCGGATGTTCCTGCCCGTCGCGGCACTGGCGGCGCTTGTCGTCGGGCGCTGCGGCGTTCTGGCTTGGGACGCGAAAGAGCGGTCGATTGTCGGCGGGCTTGTGGCGCTTGCGGTGGCGTTCGGCGCGATCGAAACCGACAAGCGTTTCGACATGGGGGTCGCCGCGCCGCTCGCGGGCGTCTGGGCGCGTGAACACGCCGGTGATATTGCGGTCGAAGCGGATACGAGCCGGTCGTTGACCTTCGATGCAACGGTGCGGATGCTGCCAGTCGCGCCTTCATCCACGCGCCATATGCTCGTTCTGGTGACCGGGCAGTGCAGCGAAGCCCACATTATCGCGCAGGTTCCTTCCAACTGGCTGCTAACGCGCAGCCGCTATTTCGGGCGGACGAACGACCCGCTCAACCTGTGCCTGTTCCGGCGAGCTCAGCCCAGATAATCCGCCAGCAACGTGTTCGCGCGCGGGCCGTCCCAGTCCATCCCACCCGCAATCCGCCACACTTCCTTTCCTTGCGCGTCATACAGCACCGTCGTCGGCAATAGTCCGCCGCCGAACGCAAAGCCGAGATTGTTTTCGGCATCGCGGTACGGCTCGAGATTCGAGAGCTTGGCCTTCGCCCACCAGCCCGCCACGGGATCTGCGGCCTGTTTTGCCGAATCCTGATTGACGACCATCACCCGCAATTTTCCTTTGGTCCGCGCCGCGAGCCGGTCGAGCGACGGCATTTCCTTGACGCACGGCGCGCACCAGGTCGCCCACAGGTTGACCAGCAGCGGCTGCCCCTTGAAGTCGGCGAGCTTGACCGGCTTGCCGTCGGGGGCGGCAAAGCCGTCTTTGGGCATAGCGGCCCCGCGCTGCGTCATGTCGAGCGCCCCTGCGGGTTCACCGCCTGCGGGGGCAGCGGCGGTCGCGTTGGGTTGCGGGGCGGCGGAGTCTTGCTTATCGCAAGCGGCAAGCAGCAAGGCGGGCACAAGACAGATAATGAGCGGGCGCACTTCAGGCTCCAATTCGATGTGGGGCGGGCGCTTTGCCGAAGGGCCGACGTCCGTGATGCGGGCGATAAATGCCTCGCTACCATTCGACAAGCGGTTGTGGCGACAGGACATCGCCGCATCGAAGGCGCATGTCGCTATGCTCGGCGCGTGCGGCATTCTGACCGCTGCCGACGCTGCGACGATTGCCGAGGGACTGGACAAGGTTGCGGCAGAATATGCAACCGGGGCGCTGCCCGACGACCCGGCGCTCGAAGACATCCATATGGCGACTGAGGCGCGGCTCGCCGAACTGGTCGGGCCGGTCGCGGGGCGGCTCCACACCGCGCGCAGCCGCAACGATCAGGTCGCGACCGATTTCCGGCTCTGGGTGCGCGATGCCCTCGACGCGGTCGATTCAGCGCTGCGGGCGTTCCAATCCGTGCTGCTCGACCGCGCCGAAGAACACGCCGACGCGGTCATGCCCGGATTTACCCATTTGCAAAGCGCGCAGCCGGTGACACTCGGCCATCACCTTATGGCGTGGTGTGAAATGATTGCGCGCGACCGCTCGCGCTTTGGCGATGCCCGCGCCCGCATGAACCGCTCTCCGCTGGGCAGTGCGGCGCTGGCGGGAACCGGCTTTGCGATCGACCGCGACATGACGGCGGAGGCACTCGGCTTCGACGGGCCGACCGCCAATTCGCTCGACAGTGTCAGCGACCGCGATTTCGCGCTCGATTATCTGTCAGCGGCGGCGACCTGTGCGATCCACATGAGCCGGATGGCCGAGGAAATCGTGATCTGGGCATCGCAACCGTTCGGGTTCATCACCTTGCCCGACCAATGGTCGACGGGCAGCTCGATCATGCCGCAAAAGCGCAATCCCGACGCCGCCGAACTGGTGCGCGGCCACGCTGGACGCATCCTCGGCTGCCACACCGCGCTGATGGTCACGATGAAGGGTCTGCCGCTCGCCTACTCAAAGGACATGCAGGACGACAAGGAACCGGTGTTCGAAGCGCACGACCTGCTCGAACTGTCGATGGCCGCGATGGTCGGGATGACTGCCGCGCTGACGTTCCGCACGGACAGGATGCGCGCGTTGGCGCAAGGCGGCTTCTCGACCGCGACCGACCTCGCCGACTGGCTGGTGCGCGAGGCCGATGTCCCGTTCCGCGAGGCGCACCACATCACCGGGCGCGCGGTCAAGGCGGCGGAAGCGCGCGGCTGCGGCCTTGCCGACCTGCCGCTCGACACACTGACTGCCATCGACCCGCGTATCGACGCCCGCGTGTTCGGGGTGCTCACCGTCGATGCCTCGGTCGCCAGCCGCACCAGCCATGGCGGAACCGCGCCGGTCCGGGTAAGGGAGGCCATTGCCGCCGCGCGGGCGGCACTGGAGACTGGCGCGTGAAAAAGCTGCTCGGCCTTGCCGCGATCCTCGCCCTTGCTGCTTGCGGACAGGTCGCGCCGCTGCGCCCGCAGGCCGGTGCGACGCTGCCCCCCAAAGCGACCGCCGCCGCCAAACCACCCGAGGCCGAGGCGCTCTCGACGCCCAGCGACCAGTCGCGGCCCAAACGCAACGACGAGCTGCTCCAGAATTCGGAAAAGCGCACGCCGGACAAATTCGACCTCCCTCCTTCAAGCTGAAATCCCATGAACCATTTTGAATACCGCAACGGCGAGATGTTCGCCGAGGACGTGCCGCTCGCGCGCATCGCAGCGGAGGTCGGGACGCCCGTCTATGTCTATTCGCGCGCCACGCTTGAACGTCACGCGCGCGTCTTTGCCGAAGCGGTGGCGCAGGCGGGTGACGTCGAAGTCGCATTTGCGCTGAAGGCCAATCCCAACCTCGCCGTCGTGCGCGTCCTCGCCAAAATGGGCATGGGTGCCGACGTCGTCTCGGGCGGCGAGCTCGACCGCGCACTCGCGGCGGGGATGACCCCCGACAAGATCGTATTTTCGGGCGTCGGCAAGACCGATGACGAGATGGTCCACGCGCTCGACACCCGCATCGGCCAGTTCAATATCGAGAGTGAGGAGGAGGGCCGCGACTTGTCCGCGCTCGCCGCTGCGCGTGGACGACGCGCGGCCGCGACGCTGCGGGTCAATCCCGATGTCGATGCCGGAACACACGCCAAAATTTCTACCGGCAAGGCCGAGAATAAATTCGGCGTCGCGATATCGGATGCGCCGGGCATTTTCGCGCGGCTGGCCGCGTTGCCTGGCCTCGACCTGCGCGGTGTCGCGCTCCACATCGGCAGCCAGATTTTCGACCTCGGCCCGCTCGAAGCCGCGTTCGCGCGCGTCGGGCGACTAGTGGCCGAGCTGCGCGCTGCCGGACATACGATTACTCATGTCGATCTCGGCGGCGGTCTGGGCATCGCCTATCGCCCCGAAGATGTGCCGCAACATCCCGACGCGTATGGCGACATGGTCGCACGGGTAACCCAAGGCTGGGACGTGAAACTGATGTTCGAACCGGGCCGGATGATCGCGGGCAATGCGGGCGTGCTGCTGACCAAGGTTATCCGGGTGAAACCCGGATCGGTGCACCCTTTTGTCGTGGTCGATGCCGCGATGAACGACCTCGCGCGGCCTGCGCTCTATGATGCCTATCACCATTTCGAACCCGTGCGCGAAACGACTGAGACGATGACCGCCAACCTTGTCGGCCCGGTCTGCGAAAGCGGCGACACCTTTGCGATGGCGCGTAAGACCGGCACGGTGGCGCAGGGCGACCTCGCGGTGTTCCGCACGGCGGGCGCCTATGGCGCGACCATGGCCTCGACTTACAACAGCCGCGCCATGGTCCCCGAAGTGCTGGTCGACGGCGACCGCTATGCCATCGTCGCCGACCGCATCCCCGCGTCCATAATCATGGGCGCGGAACGCGTGCCGGCGTGGCTATAGCTGGATGCCAAGGCGCGACGCGATCCAGATCATGACAAGATACAGGACCATCGTCACGACGCAGCCTACAGCGAGTGCCGTCCAGAAGGCATAGCCATTCCGAAGCAGCCACGGGATGATCAGGAACATCGGCACCGACGGCAGGAAGAACCAGAAGGTCGCTTCTGCCTGCGCCGCGATCAGCAGCGGATCGCGGGTGTCGCGCCACAGCCAGATCATCGCGAGCGTCGACACAAGCGGCAAGGACGCCAGCAAGCCACCGATGCCGGGGCTGCGCTTGGCGATTTCCGACACGGCGGCAATGATGAGGCCGGAAAGCGCTGCCTTGAGGATCAAATAGAACACGGCCCCTACTGCCCCAACGCCAGCTTGGCGAACAGCGTAAAGCTCTTCGGACTGCGCCCATAGGCCGCATCGAGCGCAGCAGGTTTGGCATAAACGCTCGCCGACCCGCCGAGCGTCAGACCGAACGCACCCATCGGGATCGTATAGCCATAGCCGAGCGTCGCTTTTGTGACGGTGAAGCTGCGCCCTGCGAGCGGGTTCGGCGCTTCGAACAGCTCTTCGTTTTCGACCGTTTCGAGCCGCCCAAAGATCGCATGGCGCGGCGTGACGTCCCAGTTCGCCTCGGCGAGAAACGCGCCATGCGCGTCGCCGTTATGGACCTTGTGCGAATAGGCCGCCGTCACCGCCAGCCGCCGGTCGGCATAGTGTACCGCGCCGACGGTGCGCCGCTCGTTTTCGCCCGGGTGTGCGGCCTCGGCATCCTTCAGAAACCCGTGCGACAGCGACACCGCCCAGTTCGGCGACGGGGTCCATGTCGCGCGCACGCTCCAGCTGTCGAGCTTGGGCGTTTCGATGTCCCACCGGCTCTCGTCGGGTTCGCGACCGCGAAACGCCGAGGCCTCGATTTGCCACTTTTGACCCGCCAGACCCGCCGTAACGACGCCATAGGTAATATGCGTCGAATCGAACCAGTGATGCGCGATCGGCGCTTCGGGGTTCAGCCGGGCCGAGCGGCGATGCATAAATGCCGATGGCCCCAGCGCCGGTTCGGCAACCGGCCCGCCATAGAGAAAGCCCGACACGCTGTCGCCCAGCTCGGTGTCGATGCGTGCCGACAACTCCATGAAGAAATCATGCGGATGCTGCCGATCGACTAGCGGAATACCGCCCGCTGTCTCGCCGGTCGCGAACAAATTGGGGTAGCCGCGCGCGCCCATCAACGGGTCGAGGCTGAGCATGGCGCGGAACTGGAGGCGGGTCTTGGGCGACAAGTCGCGCGCGGCCTCGGCCATGGCCATCGACGTAACGAAAGCCTGTGCGTCTCCGCGTGGCCCACCCTGATTGCTGTAGGTGCCCCAAGCATAGCCGTGCAACATGACCATCCAGTCGCCGGGGGTGAGGTGAAGTCCATGCATCGCCCCTTCGGCGGCAGGCAGACGGCTGGTGCCCGAGCCAGCGGCAGGTGCATCAGGCGCGCCCATGTCCATGCCCTCCATCTTCGACATGTCGTGTCCGGCGTGGGGATCAAGCGAGGTTGCGGGTACAGGTTGGGCGGGGGGCGTGGGGGCGTGCTGGCTATGGTCCATGCCCTGCATCTGTGCGGCAGCGGGCGACGCGATCAGGGTTACGGCCACGCCAAGCGCGACCGTCGAAATACGGGTGTTCATTGTCGAAATCCTGTCTCGAACCGGAAAAACTAGGGTGTCGGGGTCAGGCTTCGAATCGGGGCGGGGGCGGGTCGAGTGCGGTGATGTGCGTCGTCAGCGTCGCATGGAAAACGACATAGCGACCAGCCGTCGCCATCGGTGCGACGGGCGCGGCCAAGGCAGCATGCACCGGCGTCGCGCATCCGATACAGGCGTCGGAGACATGCACCTTCGATGGCTGATGCGGCGTGTCATGCGCCATCCCGGCATGATGCGCGACGGGCGGCAAGGCAGGCGCTGCGGCGGCGCAATGCGGCAGCACCGATCCGAACGCGAGAGCGAACACCAACACGAAACGCCACAGATCCATCCAATAGATATAGCCATGTTGCGCGCATGGAACCAGCGGGGGTGGCGAAGAAAGTAGCAGCCAATACAATCGGGATACGCGTCCCCGACATACAGCGACCGTCGCCTGCTCATAAAGCCGTCATGCTGAACTTGTTTCAGCATCCACTCCTCCGCCTGGACGGTCGCGCGTTCGGAGAAATGGACCCTGAAACAAGTTCAGGGTGACGGCGGTAAAGGTTGAGCGTGTGGACTTCGCAGGAATTTCGCGCCAGTCGCGCAGGGTGATGCCTGCGACCATGCACAGCCTGCCGCTCTTCGTCCGTCTTGCCGGTCGCCCGGTCGCGCTGATCGGCAGCGGTCCCGCTGCCGATGCCAAGCGCCGTCTGCTCGAACGGGCGGGGGCGCAGATTGTGGGCGAGGTCGACGTTGTCGCGCTGGCCATTATTGCCGACGGGAACGAGGCAGCAACCGCACGGCTCAAGGCGCGCGGGGTGCTCGTCAATGTCGTCGACCGGCCCGAACTCTGCGATTTCACCTTACCCGCTATCGTCGACCGGTCGCCGGTGATCGTGGCGGTGGGGACAGGCGGGGCGTCTGCGGGGTTGGCAAAGGCTTTGCGTCAACGCCTCGAAACCCTGCTTCCGGCGGCACTCGGGCCACTTGCATCGGCGCTTGAAGGGACGCGCACCGCCATGCGTGCACGCTGGCCCGATGGCGTCGAACGGCGTCATGCACTCGATGCCGGGTTTGCGGCAGGCGGCGCGCTCGATCCGCTGGCCGAGGGGCATGATGTCGCGGGCTGGCTCGACGCGACGGCGACAACGCCCGCACGGCATGAAGTCATCCTGCTGACTTCGACCGATCCCGACGATCTCACTCTGCGTGCCGCACGGCTACTGGGCGAGGCCGATATGATCTGGCATGACGCCGCTGTGCCGAACACCATTCTCGACCGCGCCCGCGCCGATGCCGAACGCTATGTGGGGGCGTTGCCCGACGGTGATCGCCTTGGCCTCACGCTCGAAGTGCGCTTCGCGTGACGGCGCGCAGTTTTGCTGTCGAAAAGGGGAAAGCGCGTGCTTTGCCGCGCGACGAAGCCACGAAACTTCTCGGTAAGGCCGATTTCGTCTGGGTCCATTTCGACGATTGCGACGCCACCACACAGGATTGGCTGAAAGGGCCGGGCGGGCTGCCCGATCTGGTCGTCGCCGCGCTGATTGCGACCGAAACCCGTCCGCGCATGGACCAGATCGACGGCGGTGCGCTGGTCAATCTGCGTGGCCCCGATGCGGGCGTCGAAACGACGCCCGATCTGCTCAGCTCGATCCGGCTTTGGGTGGCCAAGGGTCGCGTATTCTCGGTCACGCGCCGCGATCTTGCTGCGCTCGACACTATCGAGGCAGGGTTCGCCTCGGGCAAGGTTCACGACCCCGGCGATTTCGTGGCGACGCTGGCCGCCGAAATCACCGAAGAACTCGACCCCGATGTTGCCAAACTGGGCGACACGCTCGACGATTGCGAGGAACGGGTCGGAGAACGCGGCTCACTGGCGCTGCGGCGGCGGATCGCGGTCGCGCGGCGGCGGGCCATCGGCTACCGCCGGTTCCTGAGCCCGCAGCGTGCCGCGCTCGAAAAACTCGCAACGCTCGATGTCGACTGGCTCGACGACGGCGATCGGATGCACCTGAACGAAGCCGCCGACCGAGCCGCGCGGATGACTGAAGAGCTCGAGGCGATCCGCGAACGCGCGGCGCTGCTCCACGAGCAATTGACCGACCTGCGTGCGGAGACCATCGACACGCGCAGCCTCGTGATCGCGGTTGTGGCGATGGTGTTCCTGCCGCTGACGTTCTTGACCGGGCTGGTGGGCATGAACGTGCCGATCCCGTTCGCCCAAGTGCCGTATATTTTCGAGATCATCGTGGGCGGCTGCATCGCGCTGTCGGCGGCGATTGCGGTATATTTCACGCGCGCGCGCTGGTTCTAACAGGAGAGAGACATGCTGACCGTCCACCATCTCAACGACAGTCGTTCGCAACGCATCTTGTGGCTGCTAGAGGAACTCGAAGCGCCATACGAAATCGCCTTTTACCAGCGCGACGCGGCGACGCGGCTTGCTCCGCCCGAGCTGCAGGCGGTTCACCCGCTCGGCAAATCACCGGTCGTGACCGAGGGAGGCGCGACGATCATCGAATCGGGTGCGATTATCGATTACATTCTGCGCCACCACGGCGACGGGCGGCTCGCCCCCGCGACGGACAGCGCCGATTACGACACTTACGTCCAGTGGCTGCATTATGCCGAAGGGTCGGCGGCGCTGCCGCTGATGCTGAAACTCTATTGCGGGCGGCTGGGCGAGGCGGCAGCACCGCTCGCCCCGCGCATCGACAGCGAAATCGCCAACCATCTCAGCTATGTCGAAGCGTCGCTTGCTGGCCGCGACTGGCTGGTCGGTGGGGAACAGTCGGGCGCCGATATTCAGATGAGCTTCATCGGCGAGATCGCGGGCGCTTACGGATTGCGCGCGCACTATCCGAACATCGATGCGTGGGTGAAGCGGTTTCAGGCACGGCCTGCGTATAAGCGCGCGCTCGAAAAGGGCGGACCGTATAGCTTTGCGTGATCCGTCATTGCGAGCGCAGCGAAGCAATCCATCTCGCGGCGAGAGCGTCTGGATTGCTTCGCCGCGCTCGCAATGACGAAGCTTCAGGCCAAAAGTTCGATGTCCCAATACAGCCAATCCCGCCAGCTCTGGTGCAGGTAATTCGGCGGGAAACTTTTGCCATGGTCCTGCAATTGCCAGCTCGTCGGGCGGATCGGCGAAATATGCAGCGGCATATGCGCCTGCTTCGGCGTCCGGCCCCCTTTTTTTAGGTTGCAGGGCGAACACGCCGTGGCGACATTTTCCCAAGTCGTCCGACCGCCTTGCGCGCGCGGGATGACATGATCGAAGGTCAAATCCTTGCCCACGCCGCAATATTGGCACTGGAATCGGTCGCGCAGGAACAGGTTGAACCGGGTAAAGGCGGGATGCTCCGACGGCTTCACATAGGATTTGAGCGCGATCACCGACGGCAGCTTCATCGCGAAACGCGCCGAGCGGACCTCGCGCTCGTAATGATCGACGATATCGACACGTTCGAGGAACACCGCTTTGATCGCGGTTTGCCACGGCCACACGCTCAGCGGGTAATAGCTCAGCGGCGTGTAATCGGCGTTGAGCACCAGCGCGGGGCAGCCATCGAGATGGCGCGTTTCGGGGTCGCGTGCGGCTTCCTGGACAGCTAGGATTTCGGGATGAAACATCTTTGGACGCGCGCTCCTTTGGTTTCCCAAAAAGATCCCAGTGCCGCGTCTCTCACCCGCAACGATGACATGGGCATGACAGCATTTACTAGGGTTCGTGGTCAAGGGGGTAAATGTGGCTGATCACCCACAAGATATTGTGACCCGCTTTGCGCCGTCCCCCACCGGTCGCCTCCACCTCGGCCACGCGCTGTCGGCAGTGTTGTCGCATGACGTTGCGCGGGCGTGTAACGGGGCTGGCGGCGGGCGGTTCGTGTTGCGGATCGAGGATATCGATACGGCGCGCTGTCGGACGGAATTTGTAGATGCGATCCTCGACGATCTGCGCTGGCTTGGCATCGAGTGGGACGCGCTCGACGTCCAGACCGATCATGCGGACCAACATGCAGCGGCGCTCGACCGGCTGCGCGCGCTGGGCGTCGTTTATCCCTGCACCTGCACGCGTGCCGAAATCGCGGCGTGCGCGAGTGCGCCGCACGGCGAAACGGGGCCGGTCTATCCGGGGACATGCCGGGGGCGGACCGATGCGCCCGACGGCTCGGCGTGGCGGCTGAATGTGGGCAAGGCGTCGGTAATGGCAGCCGTCGATGGCGGCAACGACGACATCGTCCTTGCGCGCAAAGGGCTTGGTGTCGCCTATCACCTCGCCGTCGTCGTCGACGATGCTGCTGCCGGTGTTACCCATGTCATCCGGGGCCGCGATCTCGAAGGTGCCATGCCGGTGCAGAATCTGTTGCAGGCGCTGCTCGACCTGCCAGTGCCGCGCTACCGTCACCACGCGCTGGTTGCCGGACCGGACGGCAAGCGGTTGGCCAAGCGGACCCCCGGCGCGACACTGGCCGATCTGCGCGCCGCCGGAACCAATCCGGTTGCGCTGCGTCATGATTTGCTTGCCGGTCGCTTGCCAGTTGGATTCGGCTGGGTGGACGCCTAAATAGCCCCCATGCAAACGCTCCTCATCATCCTCATCGTGCTTGCGGCGATCGCGGCACTGGTTTCGCTCATTCGCGGGATCGTCAGTTTCCTGCAAACGACCGAGGCCGAACTCAAATCGGGTGCCGATGGCCCGAGCATTTCCAGCCAGAAACAGAACAAGATGATGTTCGCGCGCGTCGGGTTTCAGGCGCTGGCAGTGGTACTCTGCGTCCTGCTGCTCGCGCTTAACCGGCAGTAAGTCGTGGTCAAACTCAACAAGATCTACACGCGCACCGGCGACGACGGCACCTCGGGTCTTGTCGATGGTAGCCGCGTGTCGAAAGCGTCGGCGCTGATGGCTGCCATCGGCGATGTCGATGAGGCCAACAGCCTCATCGGTATCGCAGCAGTGCTGGCCGAGGGCGAAATGCGTGCACGGCTGACCGTTATCCAGAACGATATGTTCGATCTGGGCGCCGATATCGCCACCCCCGACAAGCCGGTCGAATGGACGCCGCTGAGGGTGATTGCCACGCAGGTCGAGCGGCTCGAAGAAGAAATCGACGCAATGAACACGCATATCGCGCCACTCACCAGCTTCGTCCTGCCCGGCGGCTCGGCACTCGCAGCGGCACTCCACGTCGCCCGCGCCGCCAGCCGCCGTGCCGAACGCAGTGCCGTCGGGGCCAATGCAGAGGAGGCGCTCAACGCACAGGCGCTCGCCTATATCAACCGTCTGTCCGACTGGCTGTTCGTCGCCGCCCGCGCCGCCAACGCCAATGGCGTTGACGATGTATTGTGGGTGCCCGGAGCTTCACGCTAGAATTTTTTGTCGGGCGTAACCGGAACCGTTGCGTTCCCGAATTGTTCGGATACTTTCGGCGTGTTAGGATGTCGATAAGCGAAGGGCAGGGGTGTCATGGGCCAGCAATCGACCGCAACCGCACCTGACCCGCTGATCGAGTTGTTCGCCGCGACCCGCGCACTCAGTTGCGAACTCGCCGCGCCGCTGTCGGATGCCGAGGCGACGATCCAGTCGATGCCCGATGCCTCGCCCGCCAAATGGCATCTCGCGCACACGACCTGGTTTCTGGAAACCTTTGTCCTGCGCGATTTTGTCGATGGCTATACGCTGTTCGACCCGCGCTACGCCTATCTATTCAACAGCTATTACGAAGCCGAAGGCGAGCGCCATGCCCGGCCGCAGCGCGGGATGTTGGCGCGGCCTTCGCTCGACGAGGTGCTGGCATGGCGCGCGCATGTCGATGCGGCCGTGATCGCAGCACTGCCGACGCTGCCCGAACGCGCGCGCGACCTGATCGAACTCGGCTGCCATCATGAGGCACAGCATCAGGAGCTGCTGCTTACCGACATCCTCCACGCCTTCGCGCAAAACCCGCTCGAACCGGCGCTTTGGACCGTGTCAACTTTACCGGCGGGACCGCGCGCTATCGCACCGGTTATGCGCTGGATCGAAGGGTCGGTCGGCGTGGTCGAGATCGGCCATGACGGACGCGGGTTCGCCTTCGATTGCGAGGGGCCGCGTCACAAGGTCTATCTACTTCCGCACGCGCTCGCCGACCGTTTGGTCACCAACTGTGAATGGCAAGCGTTCATCGACGATGGCGGCTACCGTCGGTCCGACCTCTGGCTTTCCGACGGCTGGGCATGGATTCAGGCGGAATCTATCGCCGCGCCGCTGTACTGGCACGGCGATACCGCTTTCGGACTGACCGGTCGGCAGCCCCGCGATCCTTTTGTCGCAGTCCGCCATGTCACTTTCTTCGAAGCCGACGCCTATGCCCGCTGGGCGGGGGCGCGCTTGCCGACCGAGTTCGAATGGGAAGCATCGGCATCGCTGCTGCCCGACGCATTCGGCGACGTCTGGCAATGGACCGCCTCCGCTTTCCTTCCCTACCCTGGCTTCACAGTCGCCGACGGCGCGGTCGGGGAATACAACGGCAAATTCATGAGCGGGCAGATGGTGCTGCGCGGGTCGAGCGTTGCGACGCCGCCCGGCACCAGCCGGATCACCACGCGCAATTTCTTCCCGCCGCACACCCGCTGGCAATTCGCTGGCCTTCGCCTCGCGAAAGACCTTTGACATGCTGCTCCATGAAACGACCGAAGTGTTGGTCGATCCTGCGTTCCGCAGCGATGTCCTGTCGGGATTGTCGCAGCCGCAAAAGGCAATTCCCGCGCGCTGGTTCTACGACCGCACGGGGTCTGAATTGTTCGAGGCGATCACCGTGCTGCCCGAATATTATCCGACGCGCATCGAAACCGCGCTGCTCGCCGCGCATTGCGGGGATGTTGCGCGCCTGACCGGTAAGGGCCGCGCTGTCATCGAGTTCGGCTCGGGTTCGTCGGCCAAAACCCCGCATCTGCTGCGCGCAGTCGCGCCATCGGCTTACGTTCCCATCGACATCTCGGGCGATTTCCTGCGCGCGTCGTCTGCGGCGCTGGCGGCGGATTTCCCGGGACTGCCGGTGTTACCGCTGGAAGGCGACTTCACGCACCGCCTGACCCTGCCCGATGCCATCGACGAAACCCCCCGCCTCGGCTTCTTCCCCGGCTCGACCATCGGCAACATGATCGCGCGCACCGCTGTCGATCTGCTCCGCACGATGCGCGACAGCCTTGGGACCGGCGCAATGCTATTGATCGGCATGGACCGCGTGAAGGACGTCGGCACATTGGTTGCTGCCTATGACGACGCGGCGGGTGTCACGGGGCGGTTCAATATGAACCTGCTGGTGCGCATCAACCGCGAACTCGGCGGCACGATCCCTGTCGACACGTTCGCCCATGAAGCGCGCTGGAACGACAGCTATGCCCGCATTGAAATGCACCTCGTCGCGACACGCGATGTCGACTTCATTGTCGAGGGCGCGTGCTTCGCCATGGCAGCGGGCGAGAGCATCCACACCGAAAACAGCCACAAATACGGCCCGCGTGATGCACGCTTGCTCTTGCGGAGCGGCGGCTGGTCGCCGATTGCCGAATGGACCGACGCCGCCGACAGTTTCGCGCTTATCCTCGCCGAGGCGCGGCCCCAGAAATCTGCGCCCTAACGGACTACGGCCCGCCACGTCCGGATATAGTCCATCGACCCCCGGCACTCGCCCATGTCGGTCTGCTCGACGAGGCGGAAGCGGGTGCCGTCCCAGACATAGTCTTGCCCCGACCCGCAATCGCCGAGACCGCGCCCCTTCATGAAGCTGCTCAGCCGTCGCGTTTTCGGGTCATAGCCCGCATTGACCAGCCCCAGATTTTCGCCGTCCTTCGGGTTTGGCTTGTCGGTGTCGAAGGTCGCAGGGCGGACCTTGCCCGCCTCGTCGATCAAGAACGCGCTGCTGTAGTAGTTATACGCCCCATTGCCGCAGGGATGGACGACCGTGACGAGGCTTGTTTGCGCATCGAGGCGATAGACCTCGGGTTCGACTTTTGCAGACGTGTAGTCGCATTTCGCGACGTCGGGTCCGATCAGCTGCGTGACACGCGCCACTTTTAACATGCGGGGCGGGCGCTTGTCGAGGGATGGCTCGCGAACAATCGGATAAACGAACCATTCCCAGCCTGCTTTCGCTTGCCCGATTGCAATTAGCGCGTCCGCAGTTCCCGCCGAATGTTGCTGATCGTCAATGTAGCGCATCGCGGCACTCATTCCGCCGAGCGATGCCGTTGCCTTACCAACGCTTGCCGTTGTTCCGTTGGCTAAAGCCCGTACTTGAGCGGTAGTTAGGATCAACCGCGTTTCCGACTCGCTCGGCGCGCCGACAGTCTCTGCGAACAGACGACCGTCGAGCATCAGCGCAATCCTCGTCCCCGGCTTGATGGTGTCGAAATCGACCGTCAATATCGCCTGACCGCCAATTCGATTTTCACGGCTCACCGCCAACCTCAAAAAGTCGTCGCGGGCGAGTACGTCACCGGGCATTAGCCCAACCGCCTTGCAGGCCCGCCCATTGTCGCACCCGACGATCCAGTCCCGGAACGTCTTCAGTTCGCCAGGTTGCGGAGTGGCTACGGCGGCGGCAAGGACGAGGAGAATGGACATGGCCGCAAGCTAGCTTCGGAGAACGACAATGAAAACCATCGGCGTGATCGGCGCGGGACAAATGGGCACAGGCATCGCGCAGGTGTCGGCAGCAGCGGGGTATCGCACGTTAGTATCGGACCGCGATGTGGCGTTGGCGGAGAAGGGCAAAGCGGGCATCGCCAAGGGGCTCGGTCGGCTGGTCGAGAAGGAAGAAATCACGGTCGAGGCGCGCGATGCGGCGCTGGCGCTGATCGAACCGGTCGGCGATGTGGCCGCGTTCGGCGACTGCGACCTCGTCATCGAAGCGGCGACCGAGCGCGAAGAGATCAAGCGCGCGATCTTTGCCGATGTCGCGAAGGTGCTGCGCGGCGATGCTATTCTGGCGACCAACACCTCGTCGATCCCGATCACGCGGCTGGCGAGCGCCTCGTCCGATCCCGCGCGGTTCATCGGCGTGCATTTCTTCAATCCGGTGCCGGTGATGGGCCTGATCGAAGTCATTCGCGGCCTTGCGACCAGCGACGCGACGGTCAGCGCCGTCGAGGCCTATGGCAAATCGCTCGGCAAGGAGATCGTCCACGCCAACGACGCGCCGGGGTTCATCGTCAACCGTGTGCTGATGCCGATGCTCAACGAAGCCTGCTTCGCGCTGGGCGAAGGGGTTGCGACAATTCGCGACATCGACACCGCGTGCAAACTCGGCCTCAACCACCCGATGGGGCCGCTGACGCTCGCCGACTTTATCGGGCTCGACACCTGTCTGGAGATTTGCCGGGTGTTGTTCACCTCGACCGGCGACCCCAAATTCCGCCCCGCGCCGCTGCTCGTCAAATATGTCGAGGCGGGGTGGCTTGGGCGCAAGTCGGGACGCGGGTTTTACGACTATTCGGGGCCAGAGCCGGTGCCGACGCGATGACTATTGACTCCCCTGTCAGTTAAGTTGCACCTTGCAACCCAAGATTTCGGCAAACAAGCACGGGAGAGGTGCCATGGCGACCGCAGCAATCGAACGCCCCGACGACCAATTCATGATCGGTCCCGATGTGGCCGACCGGCTCGATGTGACGCAGCCGCATTTGTACACCTCGCACACATGGCACGCCCCGTTCGCCGAACTGCGCGACAAGGGCGGTATCTATTACTGCGAGAACGGGCGTTTTGGGCCGTATTGGTCGATCTCGACCTACAAACCGATCGTTCATATCGAGGCGCTACCGAAAGTGTTCTCATCGTCCTGGGAAGTCGGTGGCATCACCGTCGCAGGAGACCCCGAGCGCATTCTCGATGGCGAAGTGCGGATGCCGATGTTCATCGCGATGGACCCGCCAAACCATACCGCGCAGCGCCGCACCGTTGCGCCCGCGTTCACGCCGAGCGAGATCGTGCGGATGCGCGAGGACGCGGTCGCGCGCACATCAGAAGTACTCGACGCGCTCCCAATCGGCGAAACCTTCGACTGGGTCGAGCGCGTGTCGATTGAGCTGACCACGGGGATGCTCGCGCGGCTGTTCGATTTCCCGTGGGAGAACCGCCACAATCTGACGCGCTGGTCTGATGCGCTCGGCGATGTCGAGGCGTTCGGGACGTTCGAGGATCGCCAACGACGGCTGATGACCGCGTTCGAGATGGGGACCGCGTTCAACGCGCTGTGGGAATCGAAAAAGGGCAAGCCGCCGACGCCCGACCTGATTTCGATCATGCTCCATTCGGATGCGATGGCGCATATGGACGAGGGCGAGTTCATGGGGAACCTCATCCTGCTGATCGTCGGCGGCAACGACACGACGCGTAACTCGATGACTGCCTATGCCCATGGCCTCGCGCGCTTTCCCGAAGAGCGCGCCAAGCTGGAAGCGGACCCTTCGCTCATCCCCAACACTGTCAGCGAATTGATCCGCTGGCAGACCCCGCTCGCGCATATGCGCCGCACCGCGACCGAAGATACCGAGATCGACGGGCACAAGATCAAGAAGGGCGACCGGATGGTGCTCTGGTATATCTCGGGCAATCGCGACGAGAGCGTGTTTCCCGATGGCGACAAGATCATCGTGGGCCGCGAGAACGCGCGGCGGCATTTATCGTTCGGCTATGGCATCCACCGCTGCGTCGGCGCGCGGGTGGCGGAACTGCAGCTGATCGTGCTGCTCGAGGAAATGGCCAAACGTCGCCTGCGCGCGGTGCCGCAAGGCGAGCCGGAGCGGGTGCCAGCGTGTTTCGTCAATGGCTATCGTTCGCTGCCGGCGAAGCTCGAACGCTATTGACGATGCGTGCAACCAAAGCCGCTGCACGACCGTATATCCCGCAACACCCGGGAGACGATGAGATGATGCTAGACCGCCGCAATTTCGTGACCGCATCGAGCGCTCTTGCGCTCGGTGGCATTTTTACCACCGCCGCTTGCGCCAATTCACCGGCGCGCACCTACGAGATCACCCTGACTGATGCCGAATGGAAAAAGCGGCTGACCCCCGCCCAATACCGGACACTGCGGCAGGACGCGACCGACACGCCGGGGCAAAGCCCGTTCCTGAAGGAAAAGCGCAGCGGCATGTACAGCTGCGCGGGCTGCAAGCTGCCGGTCTATTCGTCGCGGACCAAATTCGACAGCGGCACCGGCTGGCCAAGCTTCTGGGATGCCATGCCACGCAGTGTGGCGACGAACACTGACACGACGCTCGGCATGTCGCGGGTCGAGGCGGTCTGCCGCCGCTGCGGTGGACACCTCGGCCATATTTTCGACGACGGCCCGCCGCCGACGGGGAAGCGTCACTGCATCAACGGGACGGCGTTGATCTTCACCCCCGGACGCGCCTAACACGCCCCTATGGGGCTGATTTTCTGGGATGCGGCGCTGCGCGGCGGGGCAATTGCGTTGTTCGCGCTGTTATCTTTTCTGTTCGTGCGCGACTGGCGGACGTCGCTGACGGCGCGGATGGGGGCAGTCACCTGCCTTGGCGCGGTTGCCTATGTCGCCTTGATCGCCATCGATTCGGCAGGACCGGCCACGCTGTGGCGGCTGCCGTTCCATTTGATGAGCCTTGCGACGCCCGCGCTGTTCTGGCTTTTCGCGCTGAGTTGGTTCGATGACGATTTCCGCTTGCGGCGCTGGCATGTCGCCATGGTCATATTCGTCGTCGCAATCGGTTTTGCAGCCAATTACCTGTCCTTTGTCGCCCGCTACCAGATTGTGCCGATTGAAGTGGGCTGGCGGACAGTTAGCACTGGCTTGGTCGTTGCCGCCATAGCCACGGCAGTGCGGGGCTGGAACACTGATCTGGTTGAAAGCCGCCGTCGCGCGCGATTGGCGCTGTCGCTTGCTATCGGCGTCGTCATCCTGTGGATCGTGTTTGCCGAACTGCCGCTCAGCGATTGGCCGCCGCCGGTCGGGTGGCGGGTGGTCAATGCCGCCAGCCTGTTCCTGCTGGCGGCTGTGCTTGCTGCGACCATGCTGGGCTGGCGGGATCGTGCCCTGCTCTCGGCTCCGGCCAAGCCGCAGGGAGAAACCTCGCGCCCCGAGGCCGACGACGCCCCCCTGCTCGCGCGTCTCGACACCGATATGCGGCATGAACGACTCTACCGGCAGGACGGCCTGACGATCACCGCCGTCGCCGCACGGCTGGGTGTGCCCGAATACCGGCTGCGACGCGCGATCAACCAAGGCTTGGGCGCGCGCAATTTCAACGCCTATCTGAACGGCTTCCGTTTGCAGGAAGCCGAAGAGGCATTGGCCGACCCTGAACAGCGCGACGTGCCGATCCTGACGATTGCCATGGACGCCGGCTTCGGCAGCCTTGCCCCGTTTAACCGCGCGTTCCGTGACCGGCATGGCTGCACGCCGACCGAATACCGCGCGACCAAGCTCTACTGATCGAATTCGACAATTCGACCGGTCGATTCCGGCATTTGCGTAGTCGGGACATCGTGCCGCCGTCATAAAAGCAGCACGACAAGGAGTGTCTACCATGCTGCCCGACAATATCACGATGTACGACGCCGCGCTGCGCGTCTTTCCCAATGTCTTTATGTTCGACGGGGGGCGCTATGTCATCGCGACGCTGGTGATGTCGGCGATCCTTTGGGCCGTCCACAGGACATGGCTCCGCGTGCGGATTATCCAGACGCGCCGTGCGGGGCGCGCCGACTATATGCGCGAGATCGGCACGTCGGCGCGCAGCGTGTTCGTCTATGCGGCAGTGTTTACGCCCGTCCTGTGGCTGAAATCGCACGGTTACGGACCCGGACCCTATACCGGCCCGACCGGCTGGGTTGCGATGACTGCTTATGTTGCGGTCCTGCTGATCGTCCATGATGCGTGGTTTTACTGGACGCACCGGCTGCTCCACACGCCGCGCTTCTACAAGAAATGGCACCGCACCCATCACAAGACGGTCACGCCGACGCCGTTCGCGGCTTACGCATTCGACTGGCGCGAATCGGTCGTGCAGGCGGGGATGCCGGTGATTTGGCAACTGCTGGTCCCGACACCGCATGGCGCATTCTTTGCGTTTCTGGGCATTATGATCGTCCGCAACGTCTGGGGGCATTGCGGGACAGAGCTTCACCCGCGCGGGTTCGCCGATCATTGGTTTTGGGGCAATTTCACCACGACGACCCACCACGACCTCCACCATTCAGGCGGGTTCGGGTCGAATTACGGGCTGTACTTCACTTGGTGGGACCGCATCTGCGGTACCGAACACCCGCGCTACCGCGAGATTTTCCGGGAAATTACATCGCGTGGTCTAGTGAACAAATCTAGCGACGACGTCCCTGTAACTGCGTGACACCTTCACCGAAGCGCCCGATTCGAGCACCAGAAAGCACTCGCCATTGGTGTGCGGCTTCACCTGCTTGACTAGGTCGAGGTTGACGATGGTCGAGCGGTGGACGCGCTGGAACCGGCGCGGGTCGAGTCGACGCTCGAGATCCTTCATTGTTTCGCGCAGGATTAGCGTGTTCTCGGCCGTATAGATGCACATGTAATCGCCGGCTGCGTCGATGCGTTCGATATTGTCGACATCGACGCGGAAAATCTGGCCGCGGTCCTTGATGTTGATCAGCTTTTCGAACCGGTTGGCGGCGGGTGCCTCGCTGCCATCGACCGTCATTTCCTCGGCCGCCTCGGGCGCGTGTTCGGTCAGCGCCTCCATTAATCGCCCGGCTTCCTCGGCGCCGCGCTTCTCCGCCAGCCGCTGGCGCACCCGGTCGAGCGTATCGGCAAGCCGCGCTTCCTCAACCGGCTTCATCAAGTAATCGACCGCCTGCGCCTCGAACGCGCGGATTGCGTGATCGGCATAGGCGGTGACGAAAACAAACAGCGGCGGTTCGACTTCCATCAGCCCTTGCACAACCGAAAATCCGTCGAAGCCGGGCATCTGGATATCAAGAAAGACGAGATCGGGCTTGTTAGTCTTGATCGAGCGAATCGCCTCGCGACCGTTAGAACAAGTATCGACAATTTCGACATCGTCATGCGCCTTGAGTCGCAACTCCATGCCCTGAATGGCGAGCTTTTCGTCGTCGACGAGGATGGTTCTGATCGTCATGCGGCCTCTAATCGTTGCGCTTCGACGACCATCGGAATTTCGACCGTGACGACAAACCCCCCGCCGGGGGCATTGCCGCTGTCGAAGCGGTGGTCGGGCCCGTAAGCCTGCATCAGCCGGTCGCGGATGTTCGCAATGCCAACGCCGGTCGAGTAACTGGGGCGGACCGTCGCATCGTTCAACCCCGGTCCAGAGTCCGATACGGTGATCTGCACCCGATCGCCGGTGAGCCGCGCCGCGACCGCGATTTCGGCACCTTCTTCCTGCGGGGTGACGGCATATTTGACTGCATTTTCGACCAAAGGCTGGAGGAGCAGCGACGGCAACCGCGCTTTGGCTACGCGCGGATCGATGTCGAACCGCGTTTGCAGGCGTTCCTCGAAACGCATTTTCTCGATATCGAGATAGAGCTTCAGCGTCTCGATTTCCTGTTCGAGCGTCACTTGTGCCTCGGGCTCATTGACCAATGTATAGCGCAGAAACGACGCCAGCCGCCCGAGCATCGCATTCGCCCGGTCGTTTTGCTTGAGCAGCACCAATGTCGAGATCGAGTTCAGCGTGTTGAACAGGAAATGCGGATTGAGCTGGTAGCGCAGCATCGCCAGCTGCGCCGATGACGCGGTCGCTTCAAGCTTGAGCAGTTGCAGCGTCTGGCGCTCGGCAATCAGGAAGAAATTGATCGAATAATAGAGCGCGGTCCATGCGCCGAGCAGCAAGGTGTTGAGGGTCGCCGAGCCGAGAAACAGGTCGAACTGGACGACATTGCGCCCCTCGTTGACCATGGTGTAAACCCAAGCATCGATCACCGAAAATGCAGCAACGGCAACGGCGACGGTCGCCACCGATCCGGTCCAAATCGCCAGCGGCGATTTGCGGATCAGCCAGCGATAGATCGCCGCCATAACGAGTGTCATTGAATAGCCCGTCGCCGCCGACACCAGCACTTGGATGACGACGGGCAGACCAACCCCATTGGCGATACCGCTGGCAATGCGGAGCGCCAGATAGCCGGTCCAGCCCGCGCCCTGCAGCATCCAGAACGCGCGGTTCTTGTCATCGAAGAAAACAGCCGGAGAGGTCGCGCGGGTCGCCATGCACTGGTCCCTAGTCGATTATCGCCGGTGTTGGTAGGATGGGATCCGTGAACGAGGAGCAAGACCATGGCCGACGTTGAGATGCACGGGGAACACCATAGCGATCTTCATGCAGAAGCCGATGCCGGACCGCGCGCCAAATTCCGCGCGATGACCGAGGGGACGCAGGAGGACTGGGCGATCATCGCGGGGCATTTCATGCCTTTTGCAGCGAATGTCGCCGACCGCGTGCTGACGCATCTGAAGCTGCTCGACGGCGACTATGGCGGCTTTCCGGTCGACCGGCTGACGCACAGCTTGCAAACGGCGACCCGGGCGCACCGCGACGGACGCGGCGAGACCTATGTCGTGATGGCGCTGCTCCACGACATCGGCGACACGCTCGGCAGCTACAACCATCCCGATGTGGGGGCTGCCATCGTCAAGCCGTTCGTAACCGAGGAGGAGCACTGGATCTGCGCCAACCACGGCGCGTTCCAGGGCTATTATTATTTCCACTATCTCGGGATGGACCAGAACGCGCGTGAGGCGTTTCGCGGCCACAAGCATTTCGCCGCATGCGAGGAATTTTGCGCGAAATACGATCAGGCAGCGTTCGACCCCGACTACGCGCACGAGCCGCTCGAGTACTTTGAGCCGATGCTCCGCCGCGTGATGGCGCGACCGTTGCAGGGGATGCTGGCGCGGCTTGCGGATTGAGGGACTAACGCGGGGACTTGCCCGGGGACACCCTATTGGGTGTCCCCTCGCACTGTCTGCTAACGGAGGACACCCGATAGGGTGTCCTCCAAACACTCGTTAGAAGCCGACCTGCACTGACACCGTGAATGCGCGCGGCGACGCGGGCTGGAACGTCGGTGTGCCGCCACCCGGGATGTTGAACGTCGTCCCGATGTTGGTCACTTGCCCCGCAATGTTGGTTGCGCTGGCGATCTGCGAATTGATCGACCCCAGATACTGGCGGTCGAACAGGTTGGAGACGTTCAGCTGGACGAACGTCTTTTCCAGACCCCATTGCTTCAGGTTGAACCGCAGATCGATGTCCATCGTGCTGTAACCCGGCAGGATCACGTCGTTGATGTCGGTCGCGAACCGCGATGTTACCTGCTTGAAGTTCAGGCCGAGTGCGGCTGGTCCCGCATTGAACTGGGCACGATAGCCATATTGCCACTCGGGTGTTTCGACGAGCCGCTTGTTCGCAACCAGCGCCGTGATCGGCAGCCCCGATGCGGTCGCGCCGAGCTGGCCCGCCGTCGTCGTGCCGAGCTGGACATTATCCTTGTACCGCGCATCGATATACGAAGCGAAGCCACGGAACGAGAACCACGGGAACGGGCGTAGGCCAAGGCTGGCCTCAAGACCCTTGATCTCGACCTTACCCACGTTGCGGTCGACCGAGATGCCCTGAAGCGGGTCGAACGAAGTCACGATACGGTTCGAAAAGCGGTTGTAGAAACCGCCGAAAGACGCCTGAACCATGCCCGACGTATAACGGATACCCGCGTCGAAATTGTCGGTACCCTCGGGCTCGACCACGACGTTAGGCGCACGATAGAGATTGTCGGTGCGCGGTGCCGAAAGACCCTTGGCGTAACCGGCGTAGATCGACACATTGTCGGCGGGGCGAATGGTGATACCAAGGTTCGGCAGCACCTGATTATACTTATAGTCTGCGGTGAACGGCGCATAGACCGCGTTGGTCGGGAGGCCCGTTGGCGCGGTCGTGTTGGGCACTACATAGAGGAAGTTGCCCGCGTTGCCGCCGGTCGGGATCGTCAACGGCGTCGTGCCGAGCGCTACATTGGTGCAGAACGGGTTGCCGCTCGACGCCTGTGTGTAACAGAAATTGGTCAGGCGGCGTTTGAAGAACGGCGCGCGGACACCGATCATGACCTCGACCTTGTTGTCGAAAAACTTGCCGCGATACTCACCCGAAATCTGGTTGAGTTCGGCAATCGAGAGCCGGTCTCGGCCCCGCATGAAATACCCGTTGTTGTCGTTGACTTGCAGGTTTGTCTGGCGACCGCCGAAGACGTTGGTCGGGTTGCCGATCGTATCGTAGTTTGCCCATTCGCCGGTCTGGCGGTGACGTCCCTTGTCGAAGGCATAGGCAACGCGGACATATTGCGTGTCCGAAAAATCGTAACGCAGCGACGACAGCAATGTGAAGCGATTGGTGTTGGTGTTGTTCGGCGCGTAGAACGCAACGGTGTCAAGCGTATCGCCGTCGCCGCTATAATCGCGACCGCCGGTCGTGACCCCCGGCGCATAGCCACGCACGCGCGGGTCGGTTTCGGACATCGTCGTGAAGCCGCCGCCGTTGGCGAGGACATATTGATACCCGGCATCAAGCGTCAGCGTCAGCTTGTCGGTCAGTGTGAACTTCGAATTGAAGCGGACGTTGCCGGTGTTCGAAGGGTTGATCCGCGTGCCGAAATAATTGGTGCAGCTAGGATCCTGACCGGTCGGTGCTGGCGGATTGAATGTCACGAACTGGTTGGCGGGGATCGTCGTCGAAGGCTGCGGTGTCGCGGCTTCGCTTTGTACCGAACCTCCAACGAAAGTCGGACGAGCGCAGAGCGGATTGTTGTCGAGCGTGTACCGGCCATTGGTCGCGATATCGAGATTGGCCTGTGCCAGCGACAGCGCGCGGTACGACGCATTGCGGTTCTGGTTATAATGCCCGGCGATCGAGATGAAATCGCCGTTCGCACCCAGCTCCTTGTACAGCTTGATGTTGTACTGCTGTTTGTTGATCTGGCCGGTGCCACGGAATTTGTCGTTGCGCGCCGAGGCTGCCGTGATGAAGGCGCGGATGCCGGTACCGAACAGGTCGCCGGTTTCCAGCTTGCCGAAAATACGGTTGAACGTGCGGCCCTTGTTCGATTCGCCATAAGCGCCGACGAGCATCGCGCCGGGCTCTTCACTCGGGACGATGGTGCGGTAGTTGATCGTGCCGCCCGACGATGCCGCCGTCGGCGAATCGACATCGGTCGTGCCCTGGTTGACGTTGACTGAATCGACGATTTCGGGGTCGCCCGACTGGTTCGAGAAGATCGCATAGTTGCCGGTGTCGTTCAGCGGCAGGCCGTCCCAGGTAAAGCTGATGCGGTTGCCGTCGAAGCCACGGATGCGGACGTTGCCGCCCGACGAACCGAACGGATCGTTATTGGTAAAGTTGACGCTGGGGACGATGTTGATCGCCTGCAACAGCGACTGGCCGGGGACTGCGGTACGGAGCACTTCGTTGGTCAGCACGGTGCGTGCCTTGGGCGCGTCGGGAACCGACACACCGTCGATGCCGGTGCGCGTTGCCGAACCGGTAACGACGATTTCTTCCTCGGCGTCGATCGTCCCGGTCGATTGCGCGAAGGCCGTGCCCGAAAATGAAAGTGCGGCCAATGCCACGCCGAAATACAGCTGATGCTTCATGTGCTTACCCCTAGCGGATCCCGATGGATTCGGATGCGGCGACAATGCGCCGTTGCAGCGCCCCTTGCGCCGTTATGTTGCGGCGGCGTGACAGTGCAACCTCCCACGTTGATGACTCGAAGATTCACTCATTGTGCGTTGCAAAAAAGCCACGCCCTGAAACTAGGCCCGGAGGCTAGGGTTGCAGGACGGTATCGACGGCGTCGGGCAGCAAATCGGGATAGTCGGCGGTATAGTGCAGCCCCCGGCTTTCCTTGCGCCCCAATGCCGACCGGACGATCAAATCGGCGACTTCGACCAGATTACGCAGCTCGATCAAATCGGGGGTGACGCGGAAATTACCGTAATAATCGGCCACTTCCTGCCGCAGCAATGCGATCCGGTGCGCGGCCCGCTCCAGCCGCTTGGTGGTGCGGACGATGCCGACATAGTCCCACATGAACCGCCGGATTTCGCGCCAGTTATGCTGGACAACTACTTCCTCGTCCGAATCTGTGACGCGGCTTTCATCCCAGCTGCGGACCTGCGGCGGCGCAGCGCCGGGGTGGCCGAGGATATGCTGCGCCGCGCTTTCGCCGAACACGAAACACTCGAGCAGCGAGTTCGAGGCGAGTCGATTCGCGCCGTGCAGCCCCGACTGGCTGACCTCACCCGCCGCATAAAGTCCGGGCAAGTCGGTGCACCCGTCGAGATCGATCAGCACGCCGCCGCAGGTATAGTGTTGCGCCGGGACAACCGGGATCGGTTCCTTGGTGATGTCGATGCCCAGCCCCATCAGCTTTTCGTAGATGTTGGGGAAATGCCCGCGCACGAAGTCCGGCTCGCGGTGGCTGATGTCGAGATGGACATAATCGAGGCCCAGCCGCTTGATCTCGTGGTCGATCGCGCGGGCGACAATATCGCGCGGGGCCAGTTCCTCGCGCGGGTCGAAGCGCGGCATGAACCGTTTGCCTGTCGTCGGCAGCTTCAAATGTCCGCCTTCCCCACGCACCGCTTCCGTAATCAGGAAGTTCTTGACCTCCAGATTGTAAAGGCAGGTCGGATGGAACTGCATGAATTCCATGTTCGACACTCGGGCTCCCGCCCGCCACGCCATCGCAATCCCGTCACCGGTCGCCCCGCGCGGCGCGGTCGAGAACAAATAGCATCGCCCCGCCCCGCCGGTGGCAAGCACAGTGGCGGGTGCGGTGATCGTTTCGACGCGGTTCGTGCGTCGGTTGAACGCATAGACCCCCCAGACGCGCGGGGCATCGCTGCCGCCTGCAACATGCTTTTGGGTGACCAGATCGATGGCGACCATATCGGGCAGCAGCACGATATCCGGATTGCCGGCTGCGGCCTTTTCGAGCGCCTGCTGGACGGCCCAACCGGTCGCGTCATCGACATGGACGATACGGCGGTGGCTGTGGCCGCCCTCGCGCGTCAGGTGCCAGCGATCCGATTTGCCCGGATTGAACGGCACGCCAAGCTGCGCCAGCCGTTCGATGGCGGCAGGCGCGCCCTCGACAACGAACTCGACTGTCGCGCGGTTGTTGAGGCCCGCGCCTGCCACCATCGTATCTTCGATATGGCTGTCGAAGGTATCGCCGGGTTCGAGCACCGCCGCGATCCCGCCCTGTGCCCAAGCCGTCGATCCTTCGGACAGCCCGCCCTTGGCAATCACCGCAACCCGCTTGCCCGCGCCCGCCAGCGTCAGTGCTGCCGTAAGGCCCGCTGCGCCCGACCCGATAACGAGCGCGTCATAGGTCATGTTCGGCCGAGCGCGACGTCGAGACAGGCAAATAAGCGCTGCAAGTCACTGGCTCGAATGCTGCCGATACGGTCGCCGAGCTGCGTTTCGTCCACCGTCGTCAACAGATTTGCTTGGGCAAGCGACTCGTGGGGCAGCCCCGTCGTCTCGGGCGACAGCGCCAAATTCCAGGGGGCAGCAGCATGCTTGAGACTCCCCGTCATCGGGACACACAGATAGGTGTGGAGGCGCGTGGCATTCATGCGGTCGTTTTGCACAATTATAACGGGTCGAACAAAACCTGGGTTAGAACCCACCGGTTCGCCAAAATCCGCCCACCATATGTCACGCTGCGCGACCGGCGTTGGATGAGCTACCATTCGGTATGCTTGAGAACCGTACGAGCGCCGGCGCGGGTGATGATCCGCGCTTCCGCTTGATAGTCTTCGTCGTCCGCCAGTGCGTTGGCGGCTGCGGTAATCGAGTTGTCATCGTGTTGGGCCGCATAGGCTGCTAGCGCACGCGCGTACAACCTGCTGCGCGGCAATTTTAACCGGAGCGCGAGACGTTCGCCCTGCTCGTACACCACGTCGGGAATGGACACTGCAACTTTCATACTAAAGGTATGACAGAACGGCAACCGATCATCAAGCGCTTCGCGTCAGATTAAGGAAAACATGCTCCAGATCGGCCTCGCGCGTCGAAACATCGACGATGCCGAGGCCTGCATTGTTGACGGCGGTAATCACGTCCCCCGCATTCGCCTGTGCCTTCGAATATGTGATCGTCAGCACGCGCTCGCCCTTCAGCTCGACCTTCTGGAAAAATGCAGACACCGGTGCTTCGGTCAGGTCGCGGTCGACGGTGATCTCGACGATTTTTTCCTGCGCCATGCCGACGAGTTCGCGGGTCGGCTTGTTGGCGATCAACTGGCCGTGGTTGATGATCGCGATGCGGTCGCACAATGCCTCGGCTTCTTCGAGATAATGTGTGGTCAGCACCACAGTGACGCCCTGTTTGTTGAGGTCGCAGACATAGGCCCAGAGTTGCTGGCGCAATTCGATATCGACGCCTGCGGTCGGCTCGTCGAGGACGAGCACCGGCGGCGCATGGACCATGGCTTTGGCGACCAGCAGCCGCCGCTTCATCCCGCCCGAAAGCGTGCGGGCATAGGCATCGGCTTTGTCTTCGAGATGGACGGCGCGGAGCAATTCCATCGAGCGCCGCCGCCGTTTCGGGACACCATAGAGTCCCGCCTGAAGCTCCAGCGCCTCGAACGGCGTGAAGAACGGGTCGAACAAAATCTCCTGCGGCACGATCCCGATCGAGGCCTTAGCATTACGCGGATGTTCGTCGATATCGAAACCCCAGATCCGCGCGCTGCCGCCGGTCTTCATCACCATGCCCGACAGGATGTTGATCAGCGTCGATTTGCCCGCGCCATTGGGGCCGAGCAGCCCGAAGATCTGCCCGCGCGGCACGTCGAAGCTTACGCCCGATAACGCCTGCTTCCCCCCCGCATAAGTTTTCTGCAGGTCGGCGATTTCGATTGCGGCAGCGGTCATTCCAGCAGCGCATAACGCGGTGCGGGTCGCTGGCAAGCCACGATACCGTGGTGAAGGCGATGTTAACCGCGGCGTGCTAGGCAAATCTACGACCGGCGTTGGGGCAATAAATGACGACTAGAGGGAAGAGCTACGGTCTGGCCGCACTTTCGGCGGCGGCAGTCGTGCTATCGGCGACGGCCGCACAGGCGGCAACGCTGTCGTCGACGATCCGCACGACGCTCCGCAAGCCGGTGACAATCATTTGGCAGCGCGATCTCGATTTCGGGCGCATCATTGCTACTGCTGCGGCCGGGACCGTGACGATCGACCCCGACACCAACAGCCGTGCGACAAGCGGCGGCACGGTTGCGGCGGGTGGATCGCCGCAGACAGCCCGGTTCCGCGTCGCCGCAAGCCCCGGCACGCTGGTGCTCATCACCCGCAATGCCTTGCCGGTGCTGACCCGTTCGGGCGGCGGCGCGACGATGCCTGTCACTCTGCTGACGATGAACGGCGCAGTGAACCCGGTCACGACCCCCTCGACCGGCAGCTTCGATTTCGACATTGGCGGCGATCTGTCGGTCGCGGCGAACCAGGCCGATGGTGTCTATAGCGGCACGTTCCAGATCAACGCCAACTATCAATAATCCGCCGTTAACTGCGCGCGTTGACGCCGGTTTATCTTGCAGCGGTGCAACGACTGATCGGTGGGGACAATCGCAACATACCGGCTGAGCCGCGCCATCATGGCCTGTGCGTGCGCCATTAGCGCAAGCACCGGCGCGCAGGCGGCAACGCAGAGCGGCACTGGTAAAGCAATCGCGCTGCGCCCGCTGTCGATCGTCAAACTGCGCGACCTCGAATTTGGTCGCCTCGTTTCGGGAACGACCGCCGGGACAGTTGTTATCGACCCGACGACCGACATCAGAACAACAACGGGTGGTGTGCTTGCCGCAGGCGGCGCGCCGATGGCCGCGCAATTTTACACCTATGCGACGGGCAACCAGACGCTCCAGGTCACCCGGGGGCCGCTGCTGCCGGTGCTGTCGCGCGCTGGGGGCGGCGCAACGATGAATGTCACGCAGCTCACGCTCAATGGACCGGTTTTGCGGATCATCGGGGCTGCGGGTCTGCTCGATCTGCGCGTCGGGGGCACGCTTGCGGTCGGCGCAAACCAGCTCGCGGGTAGCTACAGTGATAGCTTCGACATCATCGTTACCTATTTCTAGGTGGCGGCAGAAAGCCTGCGACGCGTCCAACCGCGCCGGCCCGTTACCAACATCTTTACCAGTGTTCCAAACCGACCGGACAAACCTTCGCTGCTATCGATTGCGAATGGGGCAAAAACATCATTATCTGGCGACACTCGTCGTGGGCGCAGTTTTGGCAAGCGGCATTGCCGAATCGGCCGATGCCGCGACCCGAACGGCAAACGGGCGCGCGCGGACGGTGCTGCCGATCGCACTGACCACAACGCGCGACCTCGATTTCGGCACGTTATTGCGTGGTGCAACCGGCGGCACGGTGACGGTCAACGCGCGCACCGATGCGCGGACCCGCACTGGTGGCGTCACATTGGTCGGCGGAGGCGCGCCGGGGGCGGCACGCTTTACAGCGACCGGAACACCGGCAGTCAACGCCTTCATCACGGTCGGCACGGCACCGCTGCTGACCCGGGTCAGTGGCAGCGAGACGATGGCGGTCAGCAATATGACGCTGAACGGCGCGCGGACACGCCGTATTCCGGCCAGCGGTATCCTCGATATCCGCGTCGGCGGTCGGCTCAATGTTGCGGCCAACCAACGCGATGGCCTCTACACCGGCAACTTCACCCTGACCGTCGATTACCCCTAAAGTTTGCTGCCGTGATTGATTTCGGCGCGCTGTCGGGTATCGGCTGTCGCATGATCGCACCGCCCGAAACGCTCCGCACATCCAGCCGCCGCGTCGCTTGCGATGGTTCGGGGGAGGTGCCTGCCGCGCTTGGCCATCCGCGGGTCTGGCTGGAGATCGACGATCGTGGCTATGTCGATTGCGGCTATTGCGACCGGCGCTTCGTCCTGATCGGCGGGCCGCTCGACCGGGCCAAGTCCTCAACCGCGACTTAACCATCGCTCGCAACCGGTTCGGCACCGGTGTCGGCTAGACCGGCATCGTGGGACCAGTTCGATTCTTGAGGCATATCGTTGCCGTGCCAATGTTGTTGGCCGCAGCCATTGCCGCGCCCGCCCATGCCGGCAGCGGTCCGGGCACGGCCAAGACATTCGTCCTAGGTCCGGTCGCAATGCTGAATACTGCCCCACTCGACTTCGGCAATATCATTCCCGTCGGAGGCGGCACCGTCACCGTTGACGCGCAGACCGGTGTGCGGACCTCGACCGGGGTTGTTCTTGCGGGCGGGACCGTCTCGAACGCGCAGTTCATTGCTACCGGGACGCCGAACCAGACGGTCACGATCACCCTCAGCCCTTTACCGATCGTCATCACCAGCGGCGCGAACAGCATGTCGATCAATCAGGTCCGGGTCAGCGTCAACGGCGGCGGTCCGCAACCGGTCGGCCCAAATGCCAATTTGGGGCCGATCGGCGTGATCAATTATGCTGTCGGCGGACGGTTGAATGTCGGCGCCACCCAAGCGCCTGGCACCTATACCGGCAGCTTCTCGCTGACGATGGACTATCAATAGCGCCGCGTGCTGCCTATCTCTTCGGCATGACTTTCGATCCGCGCAACGTCCTCTATGCCGACACTCTCGATCCTGCCGAAGCGCAGCGCCTGACCCGCGACGCGCTGTCGGCCTGCGACGACGGCGAACTCTATCTGCAATACCGGACCAATGAATCGTTCGGTTTCGACGACGGACGGCTGAAGATTGCCGATTACGGTTCGGCGCGCGGCTTCGGGCTTCGCGGTGTTTCGGGGGAGGCGACGGGTTTTGCCCATTCGGACGATGTGTCGCCTGCGGGCATCGCGCGTGCGGCAGCAACGCTGAAATTGCTCGATCCGTCGGCGGCGGGCCATGCAACCGCGCCGCGCAAGAGCAACCGCCACCTCTATACCGATGCCGACCCGCTCGGCCTTATCCCCTTCGCTGACAAGGTCGCGCTCTGCCAGCGGATTGATGCTGCCGCCCGCGCCCGCGACCCTCGTGTCGTGCAGGTCTCGGTCGGCCTGTCGGGCACCTGGAGCGTGGTCGAGATCGTCCGCGCTGACGGTTACACCGCTACCGACATCCGCCCGCTCGTCCGCCTCAACGTCAGCATCGTCGCGCAATCGGGCGAGCGCCGCGAATCGGGCAGCTTCGGTATGGGCGGTCGCTACCTCTACGACCGGCTGTTCGACGAAGCCGTCTGGAACCGCGCCATCGACGAGGCGCTGAAACAGGCGCTGGTCAATCTCGATTCGGTCGCCGCCCCTGCAGGCGAGACAACGGTGCTGCTCGGCCCCGGCTGGCCCGGCATCCTGCTTCACGAAGCGATCGGCCACGGGCTTGAAGGCGATTTCAACCGCAAGGGCACCAGCGCGTTCTCTGGCCGCATCGGTGAGCGCGTCGCGGCATCCGGCGTCACCGTCGTCGACGATGGCTCGATCCCCGACCGGCGCGGCTCGCTCAGCATCGACGACGAAGGCACACCGACCGGTGAGACCGTGCTGATCGAGGACGGCATCCTGCGCGGCTATATGCAGGACCGCCTCAACGCGCGGCTGATGGGCGTCCCCGCGACCGGCAACGGTCGCCGCGAGAGTTACGCCCATGCCCCGATGCCGCGCATGACCAACACCTTCATGAAGAACGGCCGCGACGACCCCACCGAGCTGCTCTCGCGCGTCAAGAAAGGCATTTTCGCCAAGAGCTTCGGCGGCGGCCAGGTCGACATCGTCAGCGGCAAATTCGTGTTCAGCTGCACCGAGGCGTACCTGATCGAGAACGGCAAAATCGGCGCACCGATCAAGGGCGCGACGCTTATCGGCGACGGCCCCAGCGTGCTCACCAAAGTCACCGGCATCGGCAACGACTTCGCCCTCGACGAAGGCGTCGGCGTCTGCGGCAAGGGCGGTCAGAGCGTACCCGCCGGTGTGGGCCAGCCGACCTTGCTGATCGACGGGCTGACGGTGGGCGGGACGGCGGCTTAGCCGATCAGAAGCCGCCGGTCAGGAAATCGAGTGCCCGGGTAACCCTGTCCGACTCTCCCTCGACACTGCCGATTGTTTCGGCGATGTCGCGCACAAAGACTGTCGAGGCAAACTCGGCGATAAGAACGATCTTGTTTCCTGCACAATCGAGGACGGGGTTCAAACCGTGCTTGAGCGGGTAGTCTGCCTCGAACGGTACTGCCGGGATAACAAACCGGGTGTCGAGATGCCGGTGAATATCGGACTGGCAGTCGACGACCAGTTCCCCTTGCCGCAATCGGTAAACGTCGTGCCGCGCCACTAGAAGACGCGGTATTTCGCGAGTGGTAGCCCATGCTTTTCGACCCAAGCATTGGTCGACTGGATCGCCTCCCAATTGTCTTCGATCCACTTGCCCTCTCGCGCCTTTTTGATCTCGCTCACCAACCCCCGCTCGCAGGCTTGTGACACGTTGATGCCGAGTTCACGCGCATCGGCGACGGCGCGCGGATCGAGCGTGACATTCGTCGGGCGTCGGGTAGGATTTACTGCGCGCGTTGCCATGCATTGTTGCTATGTGCATTACCTCTGCGCGTCAAGGAAGCGCATCATGTCCGACTTCACCGACCACGTCACTGACGAACACGCAGCATTCATTGCCAAGCAATCGGTGTTCTTCGTCGCCACCGCTGCGGACGGCGCGCGGATCAATCTTAGCCCCAAGGGGATGGACTCGTTCCGCGTCCTCGGACCCAAACGCGTCGGCTATCTCGATGTCGGCGGGTCGGGGAACGAGACCCACGCGCATCTTGCTGCCGACGGCCGCGCGACGCTCATGTTCTGTGCGTTCGACCGGCCTGCGCTAATCCTGCGGATTTACGCGCGGGGCCGAGCAGTTTTGCCGCAAGACGCCGGATGGGACGCGCTTGCCGCGCATTTCGCCTTGCTGCCGGGCACCCGCCAGATTTTCGAATTCGATGTCGACAGCGTTCAGACCAGTTGTGGCTGGGGCGTGCCATTCCTGACCTTCGACCGCGAGCGCCAGACACTGTCGAAATATCACATCGCCGACGACCCCGAAAAGCGGCTGGGGAAGCTAGCCGAGCGCAACAAGAGCATCGACGGTCTGCCGACCCGCGCCGCGACGCGGCTGCCGTGGAACGAGGCGCAGGGGTAATGCTGGTCGAACTGGCGAATTACACCAACGCGATGGAAGCGGCGATGGTCAAAGGGTTGCTCGAGGCGGGCGGCATCGACGCCGTGCTGTTCGACCATGGCATGAACATCGCGGATTCATCGGGCTGGCTGGTGCCGGTCCGCGTTATGGTCCTCGACGAGGATCTGGACGCCGCCCGCGCGCTTTTGCCTGTTAATTAGGCACTAAGCACTTCGCATCTGCACAATCGTTAAGCGACTCCCGAGCGCAGCCCGCGCCTCGGGCATCTGGCACCACGCACCCTCGATCTGGCACGGCTCTTGCTGCACTGCACCAAGAGCAAGCCAACAGGGGGCCGAATGAAACTTGTCGTTGCGATTATCAAACCGTTCAAGCTCGACGAGGTGCGTGAAGCCCTGACCGAGCTGGGCGTGACGGGCATGACCGTCACTGAGGTCAAAGGCTTTGGCCGACAAAAGGGCCAGACCGAGATTTACCGTGGGGCCGAATATTCGACCAATATGGTGCCCAAGCTGAAGGTCGAGGTCGCGTGCGGCGCCGACCTGTCACCGCGCGTTGTCGAAGCCATTCAGGCCGCCGCCAACACCGGCGCGATCGGCGACGGCAAAATTTTCGTGCTCGACATCGGCGAAGCCGTGCGGATCCGAACCGGCGAGACCGACGCGAACGCGCTCTAAAGAGAGAAGGGGGAACAATGAAACTCTCGACATTAATCAAGGGTGGCAGCGCAGGGCTGGTCGCCCTTATCGCCACTACACCGGTGCTGGCCGAACTCATCAAGGCACCGACCATCGAACAACAGGCGACGATGGTCGACAAGGGCGACACTGCCTGGATGCTGATTTCATCGGCGCTGGTGCTGATGATGTCGATTCCGGCGCTCGCGCTATTTTATGGCGGGCTGGTCCGGACGAAGAACATGCTCAGCGTCCTGATGCAGGTCTTTATGATCGTGAGTATTGCGGCGCTGGTCTGGGTCGGTTGGGGCTATAGCCTCGCCTTTACCAGCGGTGGCGACAACATGTTCATCGGTGGGTTGAGCAAGGCGTTTCTCGTTGGCGTGACCGGCGGCACCTATGCCGCGACGTTCAGCAACAATGTCTACATGCCCGAATTCGCATTCGTCGTGTTCCAGATGACGTTTGCGTGCATCACGCCCGCGCTGATCGTCGGTGCGTTTGCCGAACGGGTGAAGTTTTCCGCGCTGATGGTGTTTGTCGTCGCGTGGCTGACGGTCGTCTATTTCCCGATCGCGCATATGGTGTGGTTCTGGGCCGGTCCGGACTTCCTCGTCGATACGCCCAAGGATGCCGGGTATCTTTGGGACATGGGCGCGCTCGATTTTGCGGGCGGCACCGTTGTCCACATTAACGCGGGCATCGCAGGACTTGTCGGCTGCCTGATGATCGGCAAGCGCATCGGGTTCGGCAAGGAGGCCACGCCGCCACACTCGCTGGTGATGACGATGATCGGGGCAAGCCTGCTCTGGGTCGGCTGGTTCGGGTTCAACGCGGGGTCGAACCTCGAAGCGAACGGCGTGACGGCAGTTGCGTTCATCAATACCTTTGTGGCGACGGCGGCTGCCGCCGTCAGCTGGGCGCTGGTCGAGCAAATCCGCCACGGCAAGCCATCGATGCTCGGTGCCGCAACGGGCGCTGTCGCAGGGCTGGTCGCCATTACCCCGGCGAGCGGATTTGCCGCGCCGGTGACGTCGATCGTGCTTGGCTTTATTGTGTCGCCGATCTGCTATGTCTTCGTCTCGACGATCAAGAACAAGCTGAAGTACGACGACACGCTCGATGTGTTCGGGGTGCACTGCATCGGCGGCATCGTCGGCGCCATCGCCACCGGCATCGTCGCCGATCCGGCTTTGGGCGGGCAGGGCATCTTCGACTATTATGTCTTCCCCGCAGGCGTCGTTGACTACGACATGGCCGCGCAAGTGGTGAAGCAGATCAAGGCAGTTGCGCTGACGCTGCTGTGGTCGGGGATCGGTTCGGCCATCCTGTTCTTCGCGATCGATAAAACCATTGGGCTGCGTCCTGCCGAGGAGGCCGAGCGCGAAGGGCTCGACCTCGCCGAACACGGCGAGCGCGCTTACAACTATTAAGCAGCTTGGGGTCGGCGGCGACGGGTTCTCTCCCGTTGGTCGCTGCCTTCCCCAGACCAGGTTCCTCCTGCGAACCACTCGGCCCGGAAGAGCGATCTTCCGGGCCGTTTTTTATGCGTAGTGCGGCCAGCGCCGCCCCGGCGCGCGACACGCGCAAGCACGGCCGGCGGCTGTAAGCCGACCGACGACTTGGGCTTTGCCCAAGTCCGCCTGCCCGACCCCGAAACAAATTTTCCATTCGCCGCCACCATTTGCCCCGCTAAGGGTTATGCGCGGCTATGAGGAACCCCGAGATGCCATTGGACATGGATGCGCTGACCGACCGGCGGGTGTTCCGTTCGACCGTGATTGTCATTGCGACGGGCGCGGCGGCCTATGCGTTGTGGTTGCTCGCCGATCTGTTGCTGCTTGTTTTTGCCTGCGCGCTGATCGCGCTCATCTTTTTCAACCTGACGCGCTGGCTGACCGACCGCACGCATTTGCCCTTTGCGCTGGCGCTCGGCCTGTCGGTACTCGGCATTCTCGCCACGTTGACCGGCGCCTTCGTCTTCTTCGGCAATTCGCTGTCGGCCGAGTTCGCCGAACTCGCCCAGCGGCTGCCGCGCGCGTGGGAAGTGTTTCAGGCACGGATCGTGCAAACGCCGATCGGAGCCGAAGCCATCCGCCGCGCGGGCGAATTCGCGCCGAGCGGCCAGTCGATTGTCGGCTTTGCCACTGGCCTGCTGACCAGCCTCGGCACGATCCTGTCGGCGCTCGCCATCGTCATCGTCGGCGGCATTTATCTCGCCGCGCAGCCGCGTCTTTACGGCAAGGGTGTGATGATGCTCACCCCGCAATCGGCGCGCGGTAAGCTGACCCGGACATTCCTGTCGGTCGCCGAATCGCTCAATGCGTGGCTGGTCGGGCAGGGCATTGGCATGGTGTTCGTCGGCGTCGCGACGACGGTCGGCCTGTGGCTCGTCGGCGTCCCGGCGGCACCCGCTATCGGGCTGGTGGCGGGACTGTGCGAATTCGTGCCCTATCTCGGGACCATTGTCGTGGTCATCCCGTCGGTCATCCTGGGGTTCGGCGAGAGCACCTCGACAGGCATCTGGACCATCGTCGTGCTGGTCGCGGTGCAGCAAATACAGGGCAATCTGGTGATGCCGCTGTTGCAGAGCCGCATGGTCGAACTGCCGCCCGCGCTGACGATTTTCAGCCTCGTCGCGGCGGGCGTTCTGCTCGGCCCTGTCGGGATCCTGCTGGCGACGCCGCTCACCGTCGTCGCTATGGTCGTCGTCAAAGCCATCTACGTCGACCCGCGCGACCTCAAGGCCGCAGACCGCGAAGAGCTCGAAGTCTAACTCAGCCCTTGTCGCTGGGCCGCAGGCTCGTTCCCGCGCGCCCGCTCCGCAAAGCGCCGAACCAGCTCAGCGGGTTGTACCAGTGTTGCGATCCGTCGAGCGAGAAGCTGATGAACTCGGCACGCCCGCCCAGATTTTCCCACGGCATTGGCCCGCCGAGACCGCCGAGCGATTCGGCGACGCGGCTGTCGGCGCTGTTGTCACGGTTGTCGCCCATCAGGAAGACATGGTCGGCGGGGATCGTCGTCGCGGGATAATCGTCGACGCCGGGATCATAGCCCAGATCGATTGTGTCGTAGCTGCGCCCGTTGGGCAAAGTCTCGCGGATCACCGGCAGGGTGCAACTGATCGTGCCATCGGCAGCGGTCGTACGATATTCGGCGTACTTCGGGTCGGTGCACGGCTCGTCGGCATCGACGGGAATGGCGCGCAGCGTTACCGCACCGCGCTTCACCGGCACGCCATTGATGATGACCGTGCCCCCGCGCACCTCGAAGCGGTCGCCGGGCAGCCCCATCACGCGCTTGATATAATCCTCATTCAGCCGCGCCGAGGGCGAGGCGATGACGACGTCGCCGCGCTCGGGCATCTTGCCCCACACACGGCCTTTGCTGAAGGGAAAGATGTGGAAGCTCGGCGAGACGTACGACCAGCCATAGGCGAATTTGCTGACGACGAGCTGGTCGCCGACGAGCAGCCCCGGCATCATCGATTCGGACGGGATGTAAAAGGGTTTGGCGATCAGGCTGTGGAAGCCGAGCACGGCGAGGACGAGCCAGAAAATGCTCTTGGCCTCGGCCACCCAGTCGGTCTTGGGCTTGACCTTCTTGCCGTCGGGCGCGGTCTCGGTGGGGAGGTCGGCAGTCGTCTCGGTCACGCGTTTACCCTCGGTAGATGTTCAGCCTTCAGGGCTTCGATAATGACGAACGCCTGCGCCCATGGATGGTCGTCGGTGAGCGTCACATGTATCCGTGCCTCATACCCGTCGGGAATCAGCGCGTCGAGCGCGACCTTCGCCCCGCCTTCGAGCGTCAGGGTCGGCGCGCCCGACGGCGCGTTGATAACGCCGATGTCCTTCATGAACACACCGCGCCGAAATCCGGTGCCGACGGCTTTGGAGAACGCCTCTTTGGCGGCGAAGCGTTTGGCATAGGTGCCTGCGCGGGTGAACGGACGCCGCTGTGCCTTGGCGCGTTCGGTGGGCGTGAAGACGCGGTTCTCGAAGCGCTCGCCGAACCGGTCGAGCGAGTTCTGGATCCGCTCGATGTTGCACAGATCGGAGCCGAGACCGACGATCACCGCTGCTCGCGCCACTTGCAGGCATCGCGTCCGAGCAGGAAATTATAGAACCGCCTACTACCCTCAATTATGACGATGCCAAATAGCAACATTCCTAATCCGATGGGCAATAACTCCCAAGGCAAAGGCATCCCACATGAACTTGCTTCGATAAAGTTCGAGAAAACGCCAATTGGAACAAGCAGCACCCAGAGAACCGCAAAGAAGCGTGCGTAAGCCCAAGCCCAACGAACGTGTTTTTCAAACATTATCGCGCGCTTTCCATCAGCATCTTCATGCGCCGGATGCTTTCCTCCAGCCCAATGAAGATCGCCTCACCGACCAGATAATGCCCGATGTTGAGTTCGGCGAGCTGCGGGAGCGCGGCAATCGGCACGACATTGTCGAAAGTCAGCCCATGCCCCGCATGGGGTTCGATACCGTTCTTGACGCAAAGCGCGGCGGCATCGGCGAGGCGACGCAGTTCCACCCCGTCCTCATCGCCATGCGCGTATTTACCCGTGTGCAGTTCGACCACCGGCGCACGCAGGCGCAGCGCGGCGTCGATCTGGCGCGGGTCGGGCTCGATGAACAGGCTGACGCGGATACCGGCATCGAGCAGTTGCGCGACCAGCGGGGCGAGGTGATTGTGCTGCCCCGCCGCGTCGAGTCCGCCCTCGGTCGTGCGTTCCTCGCGCCGTTCGGGGACGATACACGCGGCATGGGGCCGATGGCGCAGCGCGATGGCGACCATTTCCTCGGTCGCGGCCATTTCGAGGTTCACCGGCAGTGCGGTCTCGGCCATCAGCACGTCGAGATCGGCATCGCGGATATGCCGCCGGTCCTCGCGCAGGTGCACGGTGATCCCGTCGCCGCCGGCTGCCTCCACGATCCGCACCGCGCGCATTGGGTCGGGGTGCTCGCCGCCGCGTGCATTGCGGATGGTGGCGACATGATCGATGTTTACGCCCAGTCTTAACGTCATGCCGCCCGGCTCCCCGGCTTGATTGCAGGAATCGCTGCCAGCTCGGACGGCAACGCATCGGCGGCATAGGTCGGCACCGACAGGCGGATCAGCGGGAAGAACGGGACACCCAATTCCGCCGCACCGTCCGACCGATCGACGAGCGCAGCGGCGGCGACCACGATTCCGCCCGCACGCTGGATCGCGGCAATGGCTTCGCGTGACGACAAACCGGTGGTGACCACATCTTCCATCATCAGCACGCGCTGTCCCGGCGTCAGGCGAAACCCGCGCCGCAGCTCGAACACGCCCTCGGGCCGTTCGAGAAACACGGCCTCGACGCCGAGCGCGCGGCCCATTTCATGGCCTGCAATCACACCGCCCATTGCAGGCGAGACGACAACATCAATGCCGAGCTCGGCGGGGAGGCGTGCGGCTAGCGCCCCAGCGAGGCGCGCACCACGCTTTGGATCGGACAGGACGCGCGCGCATTGCAGATAGCGCGATGACCGCAACCCCGACGACAGGATAAAATGCCCCTCGAGCAGCGCATCCGCCGCCCTGAATTCCGCCAGCACCTCGTCGTCGGTCACATATCGCTCCGTGGTTTCCGGGCGTTTCCGTAAGCGCGGCGCGATGCCAAGACAACCGGCCTGAGCAGTTGCAGCAAAAACACCGGTCTAACCGCTTGAGACTGGCGACGCCCGCGCGTATAGGCCGCGCTTGCGACGGTCCCTTCGCGCGTATCCCCGCGCCGGACCACGCGCCTAGAGGGATTGATTTCGTGAGACTGCTGACACCTGTGCTGATCGCTCTCGGGCTGGCGTTTTCCGCCCCCGTGATCGCCCAAGGAACCCCGGCTGCCGCTACGGCAACGGCGACCAATGCGACTGTGGCGGCAACGCCTACCGTCGCTGCACCAGCGGAACTCAAACCTGTGGCCGACATCGGCCAGCCGATCGCCAAGGGCTATGCGCTCCAGCCGCAGGTCACCAAGAACGGCCAGTTCGCGATGTGGATGCACGACTGGCTGTTGATGCCCATCATTACCGCGATTTCGGTGTTCGTGCTCGGCCTGCTGTTCTGGGTCGCCTTCCGTTACCGCAAGGCTGCCAATCCGGTGCCGTCGACGACATCGCACAACACCGTGATCGAAGTGATCTGGACCCTGGTACCGGTGCTCATCCTCGTCGGGATTTCGATCCCGTCGATCGGGTTGCTCGCGGCGCAATATAAGCCTGTCGGGGCCAACGCCGTGACGATCAAGGCGACGGGCAACCAATGGTTCTGGAGCTACACCTATCCCGACCATGGCGATTTCGAGATCGTGTCGAACATGCTGACCGATGAACAGGCCAAGGCGAAGGGCGAGCCGCGCTTGCTCGGTGTCGATAACCGAATCGTCGTGCCGGTCGGTGTGCCGGTGCGCGTGCTGACCACCTCGAACGACGTGATCCACGCCTTTGCCGTGCCTGCGCTGTGGACCAAGATGGACGCGGTCCCGGGCCGCCTCAACGAAACCAGCTTCACTGTCGAAAAGGCTGGCGTTTATTACGGCCAGTGCAGCGAGCTCTGCGGTGCGCGCCATGGCTTCATGCCGATTGCGGTCGAAGCCGTTCCCCCCGCGCAATTCGCACAGTGGATCGCCTCGAAGGGCGGCAAGATGCCCGGTAACAAACCGGCAGCAACCGAACCGGTCGGTTCGGCAACTCCGCAAGCACCCGCGCCCGCGCCGCTCACGCCCGCTCCCGTTACCCCGGCGCCCGTCGCCGCGACCAAGGGTTGACTCCGATGACTGCTGCAACCGCGAACGCCTTTCAGGCGCACACCGACGACCACCATGACGCGGACCATAAGCCCGGGTTTTTCGCCCGCTGGTTCATGTCGACCAACCACAAGGATATCGGGACGCTCTACCTGATCTTCGCGATCACCGCCGGGATCATCGGCGGCGCGATTTCGGGCCTGATGCGGATGGAGCTCGCGCAGCCGGGGATTCAGTATCTCGGCATGTGGACCTCAATGATGGGCGGCGACGGGTCGAACCTCAACGAAGCACTCCATATGTGGAACGTGCTCATCACCGCGCACGGCCTGATCATGGTGTTCTTCATGGTCATGCCCGCGATGATCGGCGGCTTCGGCAATTGGTTCGTCCCTATCATGATCGGCGCGCCCGACATGGCGTTCCCGCGCATGAACAACATCTCGTTCTGGTTGCTGGTACCCAGCTTCATCCTGCTGCTCGGCTCGTCGTTCTTCAGCGGCGGCACCGGCATGGGCGCGGGCACCGGCTGGACGGTCTATGCGCCGCTGTCGACCAGCGGTTCGGTCGGCCCCGCCGTTGATATGGCGATCCTGTCGCTCCATCTTGCGGGCGCAAGCTCGATTCTGGGCGCGATCAATTTCATCACCACCATCTTCAACATGCGCGCGCCGGGGATGACCCTGCACAAGATGCCGCTGTTCGTCTGGTCGGTGCTGGTCACTGCCTTCCTGTTGCTGCTCGCGCTCCCCGTTCTCGCGGCCGCGATCACGATGCTGCTGACCGACCGTAATTTCGGCACCGCGTTCTTCGACGCGGCGGGTGGTGGCAATCCGGTGCTCTACCAGCATCTGTTCTGGTTCTTCGGCCACCCCGAAGTCTACATCATGATCCTGCCGGGCTTCGGCATTGTCAGCCAAGTGATCTCGACCTTCTCGAAAAAGCCGGTCTTCGGTTATCTCGGAATGGCCTATGCCATGGTCGCCATCGGTGTTGTCGGCTTCATCGTGTGGGCGCACCACATGTTCACGACTGGCCTTAGCGTGAACATGAAAATGTATTTCACGGCGGCCACGATGGTGATCGCGGTGCCGACCGGTATCAAGATTTTCAGCTGGATCGCGACGATGTGGGGCGGCTCGCTGTCGTTCAAGACGCCGATGCTGTGGGCAATCGGATTCATCTTCATGTTCACCGTCGGCGGCGTGACCGGCGTCGTGCTCGCCAATGGCGGCATCGATACGTATATGCAGGACACATACTACGTCGTCGCGCACTTCCATTATGTGCTGTCGCTCGGCGCGGTGTTCTCGCTGTTCGCGGGATTTTATTACTGGTTCGGCAAGATGTCGGGTCGCCAGTATAACGAGTTTCTGGGGCAGGTGCATTTCTGGCTGTTCTTCCTCGGCGTGAACATCCTGTTCTTCCCGATGCACTTCCTCGGTTTGGACGGCATGCCGCGGCGCATTCCCGATTATCCGGATGCCTATGCCTATTGGAACCAGATTGCGACGTCGTACGGCTACACCATCATGGCGGTGTCGATGGGCGTGTTCTTTGTGAACCTGTTCTGGTCGCTCGCCGCCGGTCGCCGTGCCGAGGGCAATTACTGGGGCGAAGGCGCGACGACGCTCGAATGGACGCTGTCGAGCCCGCCGCCGTATCACCAGTTCGAGACGCTGCCCCGCGTCGATTAGTCCTGCGCTCCTGCGAAAGCAGGAGCCTTGGCCGCCAGAGCTCCTGCTTCCGCAGGAGCACAAGGTAATTGAAATGACTGCGACCACATTAGCCACCCCGCTCCCCGCCGACTGGCGCGATTTCTTCGCGCTCACCAAGCCGCGCGTCATGCGCTCGGTGGTGTTCACCGGCCTGTGCGGCATGATCGCCGCACCCGTATCGCTGCCACCCGCGCTCGCGTTCACCGCAGTTCTGTGCATCGCGATGGCCGCAGGCGCAGCAGGCGCGCTCAACCAATGGTATGAGGCCGATATCGACGCGCTGATGCGCCGCACCGCTAACCGTCCGCTCGCGGCGGGCCGCATGGACCCCGATGCCGCGCTGCAATTCGGCGTCGGTTTGGGCGTCGCCTCGGTGCTCATCATGGGACTGGCGACGAACCTGCTTGCCGCCGCACTGTTGGCGGGGTCGATCCTGTTCTATGTTTTGATCTACACCGTCTGGCTAAAGCGCATCACCCCGCAGAATATCGTCATCGGCGGCGCG
>ENA-OBLH01000030-OBLH01000030.1-metagenomes-genome-assembly--contig:-NODE-30-length-50386-cov-6.43744_pt1 | contig 50386 bp, 61 predicted proteins | sample MGYA00153382_OBLH01 | MGnify analysis MGYA00153382
CGTTTAAGGATTCGATGTTGCAAATGAATGAAGTGGCAGAATGGCTTAGGCAGAATTAAGAAGACCCCCCAACGATCGTATTTAGCGCGATCGTTGGGGGGTCTTCTTTTGTTGGTGATGGCGATCGATCGTGATACTATGCAAGTAACGATGCTTGAGTTTAGCCACTTTCTACAAGTTTTTTGGAGCCTTACGGACTTGTAAAAAGTTTGTGGGGTTATTTTTTTGGCTTGGCATAGTTGCCAGCAATCCACGATCGATCGCTGTTCCCCCTAATCCTCACCCATCCGTTCTTCTTCTCAAGGACTACCACAGTCGCGCCCTTGGGGAGAGGCTTGCCGATCTTTGGGTATCCGTCCCCTGGCCCTTGCCTGACGTTTACAGGGGCAGTCACGATCGATGTCTGTACCGCGCTTTTCTTCACTGGTTTGACCCCAATCATTGAACTCATCACGAACCAACCGATCGCAATAGCACCGATCGCCCCTAGAATCACTAGCCACGGAGTAGATTCAGGCGATTCGCCATGATATCTAGACTGGAGGTGACGGACGATCGAGGGAGTATTCCGGTTGTACCAGTAGTTTTTATCCTTAATCCAATTGCCCTTTTTATGCAGTAAATGATGACATGTTCCAACGTCTTGTTTGCTGCCACAGACGGGGAAGATATTCACCCCTGCACGATCGCCATCGCCCTGATACGACGTGTGATGCACCTCTATTTGGCCCCATGGGAACAGATCGCCACAGCATGAGCACTGTACTTTCTCTCCCTGTTGTCTGATTCTCTTGGTGGCGATCGATCGCGCTGGCCAGTCGTGGGGATATCGATCGTTATCTTGGTTCGTCATGGTTTTGGTGGGTAGGTTTGGACAAATGAAAAAGGGACGATCGTGGTGTTCGATCGTCCCTTTTTCTGGACTATTTCAAAATCTCTAGTTTTGGCCTTCGATCGGCTCCAAATATCTGCAAACACGAATAGGCAAGCGGTCTTGCTCTCGACTGCCTTTAGTAGCGATCGGCTGCTCGATCGCTATCACTTCCCACCGATGCCCCGCATGGACGACCCGCCAGCCGATCTGGGGTAAATCGGGTTGATAGCAGCGCTTCAGGATGACCCCGATCGCGCTGGCCGGGATGCAATCGGTCAAACATGGCGAATTAAAATCAAAGGGGAGGCAGTAAGGTTTAGATTTCTCCACTACATGGTCGTCCGGTCCTAGAAAATCACGGGGTGTCATGGTAATTGTGCCTGCAATAGCGCGATCGCTTCGGTCTCTTTTCCAGTGCTGTTAAGGACTTGAGCAGTATTAACAGCACTCATAATGATGTTCCGGTCTAACCCATTGCTTATCATTGCCTGTGCTGCAATTGCTCTTAATAGCACGTCCCATGAATCATCAAAAGGTGCCTCCGATCGTCCTTCTGCTGTCCATGTGGACTCTTCGGGTTCTTGATGCGGTGTGGCGATCGTTGGGGTCGGTTCAGTTGCGACCTTTGACCCCTTATCCCTATCCCAACCGCTGAGTAACGGCATTTCAGGGGCAGGAATAAAAGTGCCCCCAATGCAGATCACTCTTTTCCGTGGAGACTTGCGAACTAGCCGGGTGAATTCTTCAGTCGAATAGGATTCGTGATTAGTTTTCCCATACTGAACAAGCTTTTTGACCCGTGGGAAGTCATCTTCTTTAAAACAGGCGATTAAAGCGAGATTCTTAAGAAGCTCATCAGATCCCACAGTATCCCCAGCATTAAACGATTGTGTTAAAGCGATCGTATGGAGGCCCTGATCATCGCCCATGGACACGCAATCGACTAAGAGATCTTGCACATCCTTGAATAGATTCTTGTCAAGTTTCTGCTTCATATTCATAATCTCGTCAAAAACAATCCAAACTCTTTTACCGTTTTCAATGTCACAGTCATCAACGAACGATCGGGCGGTCTCTAACATTTCAGCAACCTCGATCGAATATTCCGATTGGGACATCCCAATACCACAGATTTTAAGCCGCGTGATTCTGGGATCTTTAAAGTTGCCATCCTCTCGGGGGCTTCCCTTGGGGTCAATCCATACAGCGATCGATCCCGGATATTGGTCCAGCTTCCGACGAATCAGGTTGCTGACAATTACACCCTTGCCGCTTCCCGGCTGGCCACCGACAAAGAAGTTGTTATTCCGATCGATGATCTGCCAAATCCTAGCGAGATAGTTAGGTTCAGCAGCACGGGCTATCGTTGCTGATTCACTAGCACTTTGCATCGACGGCGCAACGGCAACACTAGGCGCAATCGGTTCTTGTAACTCAGTCGGTGCAAAGGCGGAGCTTTCCATTCTGGATTCCCCGTCTTGAACAGCCCCAACTGTCGTAGGTAATTGCTCAAAGTTTGGGACTGTAATACCCATTGACCCGGCGATCGTGTTGCAGTCGGTCGGGATGCCGTTCGCAAACATATTAAAGATCATTTGATCATAGATAGCCACGATCTCGGTATAGCCTGCGCCTTCCTCTGCGAGTTGCCATAGCCGATCGCGTATCCATGGATGGTTCCGGTGCAATTCAAACTCTGTACGTCGCAGTGCCCCAACCCGTTCGGCGGTATCTTTCAAGACCCAACTTCCACCGGAACCGATCGCAGCAACAACTCCACCGATCGCCATACCAAGTGGTCCTGCGCCAACAGCTATGAACGCCGCGCCGCCTGCAACTATACCAACCCAGAATCCAGCACTAGAGACTGATTCGGTACTGTCCCAAGATTTCGTTTCTTGCTTGGCATAGCTCGTTAGATACGTCAAAGCGTCATATAATCCGTACTCTTTCTCAAGGATTAAATGACCTAGAATTGTTTCCTCATGGTCCAGCGATCGGGAATCGCTAGAGCTTGTGTTGTATTTCGATAGTTGACTGATCGAGAAAGTCATAGGAATCCTCCAAAAAGCCCACTGTCAGGACGGGCTTAACAGTGGGCTGAATATTATGATTAAACTTGTAACAGTGATTTCTCTACTCGGTAGTCGCGCTCTTGAGCTGCATTTAAGCATTCAGCGGCAGATTTCTCGGCATTCTTTAAACCACCCTCACAGCCCCACACTCCAAAGACTGCCCAGACTACCGCACCAATTTGAACAATTGGATTAGTAGATCCAAGCAAAAAGCCGATTGCGGTAAAAGCCCCAACGCCTTCAATGACATAGCAAATAATTGATTCATCCTTGGCGCTCCGATCGCGCATTGAGTCACCATTCCTCGCCATGAATTTATAAGTAGGAAGCATTGATGGCGTATCAGCCGTTTCTTTGGGATCTACCATTCGATCTTGACCTGCCTTATAAGCAGCACGATCGGCCAAGTGAGGGAATATTACAAACTTTTGCGGGGCAATTTCCTTGTATTGAACGGTTAACGCCGCCGCCGTACCTAGCAAGAAAGGGACGACGTTCAGCCCCAAAAGCTTAAGCCCTGCGAATCCTAGCGGGATAGCGACAGAATTGACGATCGCATAGTAACCAACAACGGAAGCAGCAACCGAGCCGATGGCGATCGCGTAGCCTACAAACATTCCGGCCTCAGGACTGAATATCGACCGAAAGGCCTTTAAGCACCATTCCCGAAGGACCGCAAATACTGGCTTGCGGGGAAGCCTCACGACAGCGTGAGGCTCTGGGAACTTCGATGGAGTTTGATATCTTGGCGGTTGTGAAGAGTTGCTAAAGCTTGGCGTTGCGGGTTCTACTGGTTGTGTTTTTGGGGATTGACTTGATGTTTTTCTTGTGATTGGCATGACTATTTGTCCTTAAGGGTTGAGAGGGTATTTTGGATTTCAGTAGCGGTGAAAACTTCGATCGTCTGTACTTGTTTGTCCAGCACAGCAATAAATCCGTACCAGCCCGATCCGTAGATGCATGAAGAATGAAGAGAGGCGATCGAGATGTTGACTGAGTTTCCTTTTATGGGCGCTCCGTCTTTGGCTTGATAGCATCGTTTCGCTTGGATATCCTTAGCGATCGCGATCATTTGAGAGGTCCGCTCTGAATTGCCCGTTTGTGATATTGCTTGGATCCACATTGGCCGAGCAGCAGCACCGATCGCTATTGCTACAGCCAATGCAGGGAACAGATAAGCCAAGCAATGTGCTTGTTTTGCGGTGAGTGCCATAGGTCGTTTTTGAGTTGTGCAATGGACCAGAAAGTAGAGGCACTTAACGCCTAGTCAGGATCGATCCAACGTGCCAATCCTGACAGAATCATCTCGCCTTCATAAATTTCTTGATCCGCTAGTGCTGTAGGTTTCAGGAGAAAGTTTCTGGCATACTCGGCGATCGCTGGGAAAACCTCAGTCAAAATATCTGGATTCTCACCATTTAAAAGCTTTAGACAGATCTTGACGTTCTCTGTAGCTGTGTATGGACAATCAATCTCATAGCAAGAGACAAGAGAAACGGGGACATCCTCGCCATCATCTGCATCCGCAAAGTTCCAAAGAAAAAACGCGATACAGGCCGCTAACTGGTACCGCTCACACTGGGTAAGCATTTCTAGCCGATCGCCAACCGCAGCGGCTAAAGCATCGATCGCATTCGATTGAGCGCTTATGTAGTACTGAATAGGTTTAGCTGAGCTTGTGAACTGTGCCATGATTGGTTTGTCTCTCTAAGGATTAGGGAATTAAAGGGCGATCGTTACTTTGGTGGTGTCGATCGCTTTTCTGTGTCGGTCGATCAGTCATTTGGACTTTGGAGCATAAAGACCTTGAGCATGTTTGTACCCTTGGTCATAGCCTTCTTCATAGGACTCTCTAGCGAATCTAGGCATTAAGACCTGATGATAAAAGACGATCGAACTTACAGATGTCACACTTTGCAAGATTATTTGAAAAGTCGCCGCCCAAAAGAGTCGTTGACGTTGACGCTCTGGGCTTCTTTTCAGTCGGAGGGTTCCATGTGTTTTAAGCATTATCTTTACTCTCCAATTGGTGTTGCAAGTCAGCGATCATCTGTTCCATGAGTTCATGTCGATTCAACAGTTTTGAGATCACCCATACGTTGCTTGGTGCCGTGATTTCTCGACCCGAGTGAGGAAAATACAGTTGAATTTGACCTCTACCGTATTCGTCCTCACTCCAATTAAACCGAGCGGGAATAGAGGCCAACTCAGCGGCGGCTAAAAGCGCATCATTGGAAATTACAGGCGCTTTCTTTTTCTTTTCGATCGGTTCATTAGTGGTGGTCATTTCAGTTGCTCCAGTAAATTCAATAAATCTGATAGTTTGCCGTCAATCATCAAGCGTCGATCGTGACCACTTCCTTCTCTGTGGAGGCTTCGAGTCTGTTCACTTTTGGGGCGATCAAGTTGGCGATCGCGTTCGACCGATTCAACCGATCGCGCTGAATAACCGTCGCTTGAAGTAGCGCGACTTGACCGAGCGTCGGGGTATCCTTTCCCACCGTCGCAAGATCTTGTAAGGCTTTTTTTTCCCGGTTGAATTGGTCTGCCATTGATTCGGTCCCAACCGATACGGCCAATTCGTCAAGTTCCGCACCTTGAGTCGTGGCGTACTCCACTTGGGCCTTAACTTGCAGAACCCGGCGGTTAGTTTCTGCGATCGTGAGCTGGTTCTTTAACGATTCCTCGGTAGAGGCGATCGTGGCCGATCGTTTGCTTTGGATTTTGTTCAGTAACATAATTCGCTTTTCCTCCGTGTCCTGCCACACGGAGTACGATTCCATGTCCTCGTAACTCAGATTGCTAAGTTCATCGGGATTGAATTTAGCCCAGTCCCGATCGATCGGTTGAGGATTTACCGGGACGACCGGAGCAGGAATAACGATTTTGGGGACCGCTGGCATGATCTGCGATCGGGTTGTCATGCCGCCCGGTTGCGCCTTCTCAACTAGCCCAATGAATACGGCTAGTTTTCCCGATTTGGAGAGGACAGCGGATTCGGTCGTATTCTGAGCTTGCAAGATGTCGCTCACTTGGGCCTGTGTCGCGGTCGGGATGGTTTCTTGAATGGTCTCTAGAAGAGTCATGATTGAGTGCCTAATTGGGTGGGTAGATGTGGCGTAGTGCCAATATTGCGATCGGGAGTTGAACCCGACACTCAGCCTAGAACTGACGCAATTTCTAGCATTTCTCAGGCGTTGCCATGCCTTCCGCTTACTCGGTAAGTCACGGCTTTGGTCGGCTGCGCTCCGTTCAGTTGTAATCAGCTCATGTAAATTACTGTAGCGTTTTACTGTAGTGTTGTCAACCCCAAACACTACAGTAAAATAGAGAGGGCCTTATATACATAGTTCTAAGGACGTAAAGGAAGGGGCGATCGTTGACTGGTTTTACTTTTTACTGTAGTGTTTAGAGATAGCAACACTCTGAGGGCACATGGGACGCATCAATGGATTAGACGACGTAGACCGATCGATCTCAGCACGGGGCTGGCGATCGGTCTGCTTGGGTGTGAACGAGGACGGGAACGCAAAGGGGTCGGATACCACTTGGGCAGAATGGCGATTACTTGTGGGCATCGTTTTGGCAGATGGTAAGACCCCAGATCCTCGGTGGATGATCACTCGTCGGGAGGCTTTTTTGCTGTTAGTGCGATCGAAGTTTAAGGAGATCTGCCGGGATCTTAAGATCCCAAAACCAAGGGTCAAAGACATTACGATTTTTCAGGTGGAGTCAATCGCCGATCGATGGCTAGAGACGATCGATCGTGGCCAGTCGTGGGAAGCTGTTCTAAATTTCCTTGCATCCAAGGACGGCATGATGGGTAAGGAATTGGAGGTGCTAATTCAGGAATGGCTGGGAAAGTCCCCGACTGGGAAATCACGATCAACCCGGACGATCTACCGGGTCTGTGCTCGATCGGGTGTGAGGTTCAGCCGACTCCGGAGATACACCCCGGCGCAGATACAGAAAGTGTTCCAACGGACGCAGAGGAAATAGACGATCGGTCGAGGGTGGCAGAAATTAGGCGAATAGCAAAACACCTTGATTCAGCCGACCTTGATAAATTACTGAGGATAGCCCGGATATTGGCAGAATAAAGCCCGATCGACGATTCGATCGGGCTTTATTCTGCCAAGTCAGTCTCACTGTCTTAATCGCCGTCTCGCACCATGTCAAGTTATTTACTGTAGTCTTTTTTTTGACACGAGGGAATGCGGGCTGTAGCTTCAATTTACTGTAGCGTTTGTTTATTTTGCTGTAGCGTTTCAATCCGACCCGCATTCCCTCGTCGATTTACTGTAGTGATACTTTTGCGATTTTGGCACTTTTGTCCGTCGATCGACCTCAACACTATACGGCGACAGCGGTTCCAGCAACACTACAGTAAATTTCTCAATTTTGAGATTTTTCACAAAAACGGCTGAAACCCGCATTCTGCCGATCGTGGGTACCTTGTTTTCTCTGTGGGGCTTCTTTGGGGAGGTTGTCTTAGTCTTGTCTTATGGACGTGAAAAAGCCCGATCGTGGTGTGCGATCGGGCTTCTCTTTGTATTAGTTAATCCTTCTTTTTTGTAATGGTCCACTCGTATCCGAGCACATCAAGCAGTTGCACCAAGTTCATAATCGACAGCGGCAATCCATACGATCGCCACTGGTAAACCCGCTGCGTTGCACTGTGGGCTGTCCCACCGTGCCGATCGGCCCACAGCCTGCCGATCTCACCGTCTTTTAGTGGGGATGCTTCGATCGCTTTCCAGATCTGCTTTTGGAGCACGAGAAAGTCTTTACTCATGTTTTAATTGCAACTTTCTTTCCTTTGGATTGCTCAACCATTTCTTTATGCGTAATCTTGCCGTCTATAAACTCGTCAGCGATTCTCTGTAGCGTGTTGTAGAGGCAAAATTGAGCAAAATGGCTAAGTTCAGCGGCTAGATCGTTGACCTGATCTAACCGCTTGTCACGGGCTTCATCTTCTTCGGTTGGGACATCTCCGCAGTTTTTATCCTCGACAACATCCAACGGAGTAGATATTAAAAATTTTGACGTTTTAAATAGTGTCATGGTCGGTTTCTCTCTTCTCTGAATTCCTACCTTTTTAATATACAGAATTTTCTGCACAATAGCAAGGGTATTTAAATAGATTTTTCTGACACAATTACCAGGAATGATGCTATATTGTATATATGGCTGAGGAGGCGAGATTGGAAAGCGAACGGGGATAGAAACCCGAACGCATGGTGAAGAGCCAAGCCCACCGCCCCTGACGACGCCCGGAGTTAATCAATCAGTTCTCCGTTAAAAACAAGTCTGACTACCTTCGAGTGGGTTTACAACTATCGGGACTGAGAAACCTAAATCATCGGACGATGCAATGAGTCCTTAATACGATGGCAGGATGGCACCCTTAACAGCCGCTCTAATGCAGCCGCATCGCCCCGTTTCAAGCGCGATCGACCGTCACAAGCCGGATTAATGCAGAGTGAAGTTAACCCATCGTTTCAAAGGGATTTCCAATGTCTAACGTTCAAATCAAATCGATCGCACTTTCGGTCCTCAACATTGCAACCGTCACGATCGTCTTCGCCTCAAAAGCGTTCATCTACCTCCTTATCGCCCTCTACGTCGCTGGCGAAATGATGTTCGCAGAATACGCCCAATCGTCACCCAGCACCCAGCCGATCGCTCTCGACACCGACCTAGCCGAAGATATTGCAGAAGCGATCGCCAAGCTAGATGCACCCAGAGATCCCGACCTAGACGAAGACATTGCAGAAGCGATCGCCCCAGCCGCCGTCACCCTAGCCAAATCAATCGCCCGTCCCGGCGCGGTCCTGTCGATCCCCGTCCAGCTTCAACTGGCAACAGACACTCCCCAATACGCAACCCTAACCGCCGTCCAACTTCGTAAAAAATGCAGCGCCCAAAATATTAAATGGCGGAATGCCCACGGCACCTCCAAGCACCTGAGTAAATCGGCCATGCTCACGGCCCTAGCCGCCTAAAGGTTGCGGGGCATTTCCGAAGCGCACCGTCCCGAATGCCCCGCAACCTTTCAATCATCTGCGATCGAGCAATCCTGCTGAGGAGGGATACGGTCAGTTGGAACGATCTCAAAATATCCGTCCAGAATGGCTCGCAAGAAGCCGATTGTGTTGCCTTGAGACCCCCAGAGAAAACCCGCTGATTTTGCCATCTCCTCAAGACAGGTATATTGTTCGGACGTAAGAACAGCGGTCAATATAGTGTCATATTTACCCACCTTTAGGCCCCTCTCATCACATAGTTAAGCCCTCGCGTCTCCCCAACGATAACCGTTAGAACACTCGGCAATGTCTCCAAACCGTGACCAGCCATGGCAGTATCCCCGATCGTTGCACTTCCGCCACGAATGACCACGTAATAGCCGATCGAAATGTCAGTCGTCCCATTGTTGGCAATGATCACGAGTTTGGTCTTTTGAGCTTTCCCCTGTACCATCGCCGATGGTCCCGCATCGGTGATGGGGAAGCGTGCGGTATATCCAGGGAACGACGCAAACTCTTTCGACAGAAGAACAGCGATCGGGTCTGTCCTTCCTAGCGGCTGTTCATTGAGCGTCAAAGTTCCACTCCCGGAATCCATCAGATCGATCTCTGCTCCTCCGAGCGTTCCTGAAACCTTGAATGTCGTGGCGGTCAGCCTGATAGCGAAGAAGTCGACAACGGCTACAAGTGGTGTAGGGAGTGTCGCAGTCGAGACAAACCGAACTCTCGCCCCCGTTTGGAATGGTTGCGCTGTTGCGAACGTGAGGACGTTAGACGCGGCATCTGCGGTAAAAGCGATCCCTAATTGTAAGGAGCTTCTAAGTAAAGCGATATGTCGGATGGTGCCAGCGATCGGATGGTACAGGTCGCAGATGAATTGTTGTTCAAGGTCGGTGTATTGGACTGGCATAGTTTGTTGTTAGTGTGGGTTTGCTCGATCGTCAGATTCAACCGTCTTTATGTCATGATCCGCCTGCACCTACCCCATTATTAGTCTCGTAGATGTACGAGATCATTAGAGGTCCGTCTAGGACAAACGTGCCAGTAGAGCAAGACGAATAGGTTATTAATGGGTCGCTAAACTTTGACTGGACAGCACTCAGCAGGTTTGCCCGGAAACCTGCTGCACTGGCTGGAGTACAACCGATCGACGCCTCATTTGTTTGTGGTGAATCTTCAAATAATCGATACACTTTAATAAACATCGCAAGATTTCTGCTTGCGACAACTTGATAATTCGGATCTAGGAATTGATAATTAAAGGCAATCCCGTCCGCTGTTATGTTGTCTGCCATGACCGAAGCCCCTAAAGTAAACTCATCATTGGCACCCGCGATCGAGATCACTTGACTCATAGGAATGAACGAGAAAGAATCATTAAATCCAGCACCCGACACCACCGTTTGAACAATAATCTCGAAGTCCACGAACGAATCGATCGACCCAGTGATGGACACTAAATCAAGAATCTGCGTAACCAACGCCGACACAATAGTCGGACGCCGATCGATCGCAATGACCTTGTTCACCGTCGTAAAACCATCAGTCATCGCGATCGTAATTGTCCCCGCGAACGCAGGCGCATTGGCCGAAGCAAGTAGTTTACTCCCAACGATCGAGAATCCCGGTGGAAGGCTTGGACTAGAGAACGTATAACTCAAGGTGTCCCCCCAGTGGCAAGTAAATCAATAGACATTGGTGTCCCGACTTGAGAGACGATCGAATTGGGAACGAGTAGCTGAAGACCAGGACCGGGAATATAGGGCACAGGCTGAGGAGGAGGGGCGATCGGCGGACTGATTAACGCTATTCTGCCACAGGCAAAAGAGAATTTAGCCTCATTGCCGCCCATCCCAATAATCACCGATTCAAACCCAAACTCGCCATCATGCACCCGCACCCGCCCCACGATCGGGCATCCACTATCGAGCCACTCGATCGCATTTCTTAGCGGCTCCGATATCTGCACCAAGTTCCGCCGCCTTACCTGCTGTTGGGCAATCTGCAAGGCGAGGTTGTCACCATGGCCTTGGGATGGTAAAAAACCGACTTCGACAATGTGAGGATTGACGATCAATGGCGTCCAGCCAGCGGGGTCTACGACGCACTCAGCCCGGATCGATACGGTCTTGAGTGGGACTTCTGGGGCAGGTTGGGGAAGCTCTGCTTTGGGTTTGTCCTCAAATACAATCACCGTCCCGCTCTTTGCACTTACGCCCCCGCATCCATGATTCCGATCGGCGGTTAGGATTTCCTTAGACTTGCGAACAAGGGTGAAATTGTCCCCCGTCTCAGGACGCAAGAGTCCTTCCGGTACCCATACAGCGCGAACGAATGGAGTAATCACCTCAATCTCGGCAACGTACATCGTCTGATTAGTGCCTAGCCTTGGGAATATCCGACCCGCAGGCCATTCCTTCACCGTCACTGTATGGATGGCCGTCCGCTCGTCCACATCCTTAAGCGTCAAGGTGTTGGCGCTGTCCATGTCTCGCCTTAGATCGTAGGGGTCGAAGTTCCCGGCATTGAACAGAATAAGCTCGACATAACTGCTGATGCCAAAACCAATACTTGAGACGGTAAAATCCGGCTCGTTCCGGTAGGCATACATGATCGTCTTTTTCTCAGCAAGCGTCGGATTCGAGGAGTACGGCCCTGGGAAAATCGTCTTGAACGGCTGCATCTCGGTCGTAAGAACCCGTTTAGTCCGTCCCTTCCCATCTACATTGGGGTCTGGAATACCACAGACCTTGCCGGGGTTAGGCACCTGACAAGCGCCCGTCACAATGACCTTATCCGCCGCAAAATAAATTGCTTCATGGTCGGGTTGCCACTCAACTTGCCCGATCGATCGATACATCATCACCGGATATTTCGCCGGGTCGCCACTCACCGTCACGATTTTTTCGGCTGAATTAATGGTGAGCCACATCCAATTGACACCGCAGAATTTCTGAGCATCAACGATCGGGTCTTTTGTTGACAATGGCGCATCTAGAACGCCCGTGATGCCCGTGATATCCCTAAACTTCTTGATTCGGGCAGGTTCCATCGCACCATCAACCAACACCTCCACCACCTCTTTCAATGGCATCTGAGCGCCGACGCGAGTATCAGGGATAGTGCTGGGCCGATTCCCAGCGATCGCACCCAAGTACTGCACCAATGAACCTTTGCCCGTCTTAGTTTGCGCATCGTAAGCATATCGATCGATTCTCATTACAGGCAGCGATCGGCCCATAACCGTAATGAGCACCTGAGTTTGCCCTGGTCGCCACCGGAGCGGCTGATACTGCTCACTGAAATCATTCTCGGTGAGGCCGATCGCCTGAGCCTTGCGGTTGAAAAACACCTCAAAATCACCTGTCCACGCCCCCATTGAGTTGAGTTCAAGTGCAGGCGATCGGATTTCCCACGAGTCGAGATATTCGGTAATCTCGAAACTACCCAAATAAACGCTGAATGATGGTGGGGAGTAATCTAGTTTCATGATGGTTTTTGGGAACTAAAACCGGGCAAGGCTGCACTACTAGAGACGATCGTAATAGGCGGCATGGATTCAGGTTGACTGTTGGTGATCCAGCGTTGAAGCTCGACTCCGCCATCATTTGTCCTCAATAGGCGAACACCTGTCAGTGGGTCACGATCGATATAGGTTGCGATCGCATTTGGCGGGAGGTCACGTTGTTTTTTGATCGCTTGGGCTTGTTGACCCAATTGTTTAAGTCGTGAGTATTCAAGGTTCATCGGCTGTGGTACTCCAATGAAGAATAACGGCATCAGCGGGGATAGTATGGCAGTAAATAGGTCTTAGGGTTGAGAAGGTCCCGCCAACTTCCATAACACGACGGATAAGATATCCATCGCCGATCGTTGCTTTGACTATCTCCGTTGCTGGGATTTGCACAACCGATCCGCCCGAATAGGTCGCAGGGGTTCCGTCGTCGTAATCATAGACAGGGAGACTAGTCGTTTGAATGCGCGATCGCCTGTAGCCTCCAACAGCTAATGCACCTCTACTCAGTGCAACACTTTCGGGCTGCATCACACCTTGATCAGAACTGCCTAGTCTCCCTGTGAATGGAACTATGGAATCGCAATAATATCGAGGATCATTATAAAAGGCGGAAACAATACTTGCGTTGCTTAAAAAAGTTTCAAAGCTTTTAAACCTAGAATCGCGGAGATCCCAACGAATCCCAAAAAATCTTGGTTCAACTAGATTGGTAGCAAGCACTTGGGCAGAAGCCGAAGAAAATAACTCGTACTTTCTCAGTGGGTCTGCGGTAAAACCTAGGACTGGTGAGGTCACGACAGAGGTAAAACAAGCACTATAGTCGATCGCATTTACGACAGTAATTCCTGTCGCAGATATCGTCTCGCGGATGTAGTAGGTCGCACTACGATCGCACATGATCGCATAGGTCAAGATGGATTGAGTGCTGAACTCCCTTGGGGTGTTGTTTTGGTGTGCCAGAAAAACACTCTCAACTCTTGACACATAGTTTCCCTTGTACTGGCAAATTCCAACGTTAGGGATTCGGGTAGTCCCGTCAAAAGAGAGCTGCGATCGATGTGTGCTTGCAGTACATGGCCCCGCAGCCCTCCCGCTAATACCATTTGTATAAACATTTACATGAGCCATCTCAAAAGTTTCAATACTTGTAACGCCTAAATTCAAATACCCAACAGAAGCCGATACTGAACCGGAAAAGGTGAAGATCGCAAAATCCGCAAGGCCAGTGCCAACCATGCCACCACTACCAACAGGGGTCACATTCGGGGTAATATTCGATCGAAAAGAAACAAAGCCCCCACCAAGCGGAAATACAGAGTGCGACGGGATCAATTCGGAACTATTAGCGTGAAAGCTTTCAGAACTTTGTCCTACCATTTTCCGTACGACATTTTGAGTCGTGACCCGATCGGCATTGTAAACACAATAGAAATTAATAGCTTTTACAAGGCCGCTCCGATTCCCATTGACAATTAATGGCAATCGTTCTGTCACCTGAAACGTTGCCACCCATCCATTCTTATCTCCCCAAACGTGATAGCCGCTTGGGTGAAGAGACGCAGGATCAGCAGTATTAGCAACAACGCTTAATGTCGCAATCTCTTCCGGCGCTGCCTGATGGCCACCAATCCACAACTTCCCAGCCGATCGATAGAATATCCACACCCCGCCTTTCTTCTTGTCTGGCACTGGCTTATTAAACACATCAGGGACGATCGTAGGCGACCCCTTCTCACTATCAAGGGCGATCGAACCGTCAGGCCGTGGATACATCACCACCACATCACCCGGCTTGCTCATCGCCGTATACGTCTTAATCCCATTAGCACCAATCCCACCGTCAGGAAGCTGCACCGTATAGCGCCCTGTCAGTGGGTCACGATCGCCAATCCGTGCTACCCCGTCCGGTTGCGTCTGGGCTTGCTGTTGGGCGGCGCGTTGTTTCGATCGGGCTGCATTTAAATCCATGCGGGTCTCTGCAAGGTCTGCTATATCATAGAATAAACGATCGCAAACATTCACCGCTGACATCTCGATCGGTGATATCCAGTGGGAAACCCCGCAGCCTAGCCGATTGTTTCTGCTTCAGTTCTCACTGATGGAGAGCTAGGGATATGGGTGAGAGTGCAGCATAAAAGTAATTTAGTACAACTGCTTGACTAGTCTAACTAGATTATGTATATTAAGGGGGTGGAGAGCGCAACAATTTATATCGCCTCACTAATCAATCATGCAATTATCGCAAGCACTTCAAACCGTCAACTACGATTCATCTTGGGGAATCTGGGCACAAAAGATTGGCGGACTATTTACGACTGAAAGCGAATCAAGGTTCGGGCAAGTTTGCTTTGAGAATGGCGGATCGATCGACGATATGGATTTCGTATGTGATGGCGAACGGCCCCATGATTGGGATAATTCATGGAATGAGGGTTCGATCGATGTTGATTCATTCGCAGATATTGATGTGCTGATTGACGAATTAAACGCCTAATCTACAGCGCAAACGATCGGGAGTTGCGCCCCAAACCATCCCCACAAAATCCCATAGTGAACCATGCCTAGAGACCACAGCACATGGGGATACGCAATCCCCGAAGATCACAAAAGCGTTGTAATCCCGATGCGGATCCCCCGCCAGTTGGTAGCGATCGTAAAGAGCCTAAACACGACCGATCGCGGTATCGCAATGAAACGCGGGTTGTATCCTGAGTTCCCATGGTCTGAGTTCGAGCGGCTTCAGAAGTTTGAAGCCGCTGTTAAGACTGCACAAAATAATGTAGGAGAATAGGCCATGATTAGAGAACCGATCGGACTGCATTTAAATCCACTACTCCTCTCGTACCACAAACTGAATTTGCCACCAGTAACCCATCACATGTGGCGTCAACCACTGGGCATCCACATCTATCCACACTAGGACCGCATCTGTCTCACCATTAAAGCGATCGAGCAACGTCACGGGTGAGGACATCTGGGCAGTGAGCAACTGCTGAAACAATTCAAACTGTGGCCGAGTGACCAAAAAATCAGCTTTCCACTCGGTCTTGATGTGCGATCGATTTCCCAGGATTTTGATCGCACCTGTCAAAGCCCGATCGCCCGATTTTAACCAGCCTGTTTTTTGCCGAGAATAGGCAAGTCCGCCCTCCTTATGCTCATGCAAAATCAACGTATTAGGAACGCTAGGGTGAGCAAGTTGCAAGTGAAATGCAGTGCTACTGAGTGGGTTTACCGCGAACGCGCCTGAGAACAAAACAAACATCAGAAACTCCCCCGTGCGATCGATCGCTGCAATGCTAGAAACTTATCATAATTCCCATCATCTGGACTCACAAACGTTGCAGGCGCTGCGATTACCGGAGGCCGCTCCAAGACCGCCGATCGCAACGCTTTAATTTCGGCCAGCAATGGGGCTAAATCATTCGTTCCCGATGTCACCACCAACGGCATCACGATCGCACCCGAACCAGGCGAAACCAAATTCCGCACCATCAGCAATCGATCGAGATTCGCCACAATCTGTTGCTGATTCAGGATGGTTCCCGAGACGCCAGGGATAAAGATTTCAGGTTCATCCTCGCCCACGACATAAGCTCGCCCCTCCTCGACGTCCCCGCCGTGCCGTTTACCGGGTAGTGCCGAAGCAGGTGCGGTGGATGCCCCCGATGATTTAGATACGGCTGCGGCGATCGCTTCTTGCTTCTGTTTTTGCAAGTCGAGTAGTACATTTTGTTGCCTCAATTGTTCGGTGGCATCGAAGCGGGTCAACGCCGTTTTCTGCTCAAGAGTGAGGGTCTGTTTTTGCAGAGCATTCGTCTCTATAAGCTGGGCCTTATTCGCGGTCGCCTCCGCAACGCCTTGAGTCGCCAGAGCCTGTCCCTGTTGGGCGATCTCAATTCCCTGCTGTGCCTGTTGCCGGGATTGTTCCGCGCCAAGCTGTGCCGATTGTTGGGCGGCCAAGGCATCAGCGATCGCCTTGTCTTTGGCTAGCCCTGGCGCAAGCGCATCCGCCGCGTTAATCTTAGCCGCCGCTTCCTGCAATGCCTTCTGAGAGGTGAGCGCCGCCTCTTGCTGGGCAATTTGGGCAGTGAGGACAGCTTGTTTCGCCTTGAGTTCGTTAATCCGCGCCTCGATGAGGGTTCGGCTTGCCGCAAAATTCTGCGATCGTTGCTCGGCATCTAACCGGGTGTTGGCGATCGCCTGTTCGGTGATGAGCGCCGCCCGTTTTTGGATTTCAAGTTTCGTCTGGAGATCGTTTTCCTGTTGCTGTAAGACAATCTTTTTCTGTGGGTCGCTCTCCCTCTGCTGCGCTGCATTAAGCCGTTGGATCTGGATCTCAGTCCCGGCTACAGCGGCATCACTTTGGGCCTTAGCCAGCCCTGATTTAGCGGCCAGTAATTCATTTTGTCGCTTCAGAGCATTAGCCGCCTTGTCGATCGCCGCAACTTCTCTTTGAGCGCCCAGTTCAACCGTAGACAACGCAATTTCACGGCCTACTTGGACGCCCTTCATCTCCTGAATTTGCTGCTCGATCGCACGGGTTCTAGCCGCCTGCTCACTGTTGATGCCCTCGATCTCCTGATTCCGCACCTCATTCTGTTGAGCCGCTTCATTTCCAAGGATATTGCCCTGAATAGAGGCCACTTTCTGAGCGGCATCAAGCTTCCGTTTGTCGAGTTCATCCCGTTGTTTCTGAGTTGTCGCCGTCGCCGAAGCGATCGCATTGGCAGCGGCTTGAGCTGCGGCCAGTTCAGAATCTAAGGTGCCCTTCTGCGCATTGAGCCGATCGGTCGCCGCCTGCTCAATGGTCGTTGACTGGGAATTCAAGCCCTGCTGAATGGCGTTGCTGCGTTCCTGCTCGGAAATCTTAGCCAGCGCGATCGCTTTCGCCCCCTGTTCCTCCAGTTTCTTAATCTGAAGGTCAAAGATTCGCTGCCCTGATTCAGCCTTAATTTTCTCAATTTCGGCGGTGAGTTTCCGGGCCTCAGAGAGTTCTTTCGATCGTAATTTTGGATCGCTCTCCGCCGCCGCCGCCGCTTGCGCCGCCGCAACGCGTTTTAATAGCTCCTGAATTTTAAGAGCTGTAAGTTTCTGTTCAGCCTCAGCCTCCGTGATTCTGCCCGTAGCCCTCGCCGCCTCAATTTCAGACTGCTGGGCTGAGATGGCCGCAAGCTCCACGTCCAAATCCTTCTGTCGATCGGCCTTCTCTGCTGCACGGATTTTCTTCTTAGAATCGGCCTCTTCTTTCCGCAATGATGACTCTAGCTGAGAGGCTTCTGCCTGAAGCTTTGCCGCTTTTTTGGGATCAGTTTCAGCCGATGCCTCCGCTTTTTTTGCAGCAATGCGTTTCTTGATTTCCTCAAGTTTGAGCACAGTGAGTTGACGTTCAGCCGCAGCCTCAGACAGGTTCCCCTCTGCCCGTGATGCCTCGATCGCAGCCACCGCAGCCTTATTTTGCTCAATGTCCACACTGAGGGCTTCCTCGCGGTCCTTCTTAGCAGCCGATGCGATCTTCTTTCCCGATTCAGCCTGATTTTTGGCTAGTTCAGATTCGAGCTTATCCGCCTCAGCGTTGAGCTTTTTCTTGTCGGATTCTCCGGTCGCAGAACCCGATTCAAGCCTTTTCAGGGCAATGCGTTTTCCTATCTCCTCGGTCTTAAACGCGGTGAGTTGCCGCTCGGCGTCCTCTTCAGTGATTTTCCCAGCGGCGAGTAGTGCCGACACAGCCGATTCCCCCGCACTGAGTTGGGCCAGTTCCGCATCGTTCTGATCTTTCTTGATCTTGATAATCTCCGTTCCTGCACCCGCCGACAATTTATCCTGTTCAGCCTTCTCTGATGCCGCTTTCTCTTTAGTTTTAAAATCCGCCTGGACCTTCTCAATTTCACCCAAGATGAGCTTCTGCTCATCCGCCGCTTTCGTCCTGATCGCCGGGTTTGCGAAATCCTTGGCCGCTAATTCTTCTTTCCCTTTAGCCTGTTTTTGCAACTCGGAAACCTTCTCCGCAGTCGCTTTACGCTCTACCTCTAACTCTTTCTTAGTCAATCCGATCGCAGTATTAGCGGCCTTAGTCCGTATGGCCTCAAGCTTCTCCAGCGCATCTGCCTCCGTAATTGTCCCGGCTTCAATCTCCTTTTGTGTTTGGGACAATGATTTGATTGAGTCTTCTAACTTCTTATTTGAAGTTGTCGAGTCTTTAGTCCGATCGGCATCCGTCTTCAAGGCTTCACTACTGCCCAGCAACATAGCCGATCGTTTTTGAATAGCGTCCTTCTGGGATTCTAGCGCCTTGATATTGGCCTCAATGATCGCTTTCTGGTCTTTATCAGTGGTCTGTTCAGCGCTTTTCTTGAGAGCCTCAACAGACTTCTCCAACTGGTCTACTTGAAGTCTCGCTTCAGCGTTAAACTTAGCAATTCCTTCTGCCCCTAATTTGGTTTTGGAGGTTGAATCAAATTGCATCAAACCGTATTTTGCAATCAGTTCAGTCCCCTTGTCATAGGTTCCATTTGTGACGGCTAACTGAGCCTCAAGCGCTTCCATTATGGCCTGACTCTGCAACTGCTTCTGATTAAGGAACGTTCCCTCTTCTCCATATTTCTCAGTGCTTCCAGCTAGCTTGGTGAGGATGGCATCGATCGCAGCAAATGACCCAGCAATCAACCCTTGTTCTGCTATTTTTTGTTGAAAAATTGTTAAGACTTCGTTGATGCCTTTAAGGTCTTCATTGGCTTTGGCAACATCAATTTTCAACTGGGTATCTTTCTCGGCTTCAGCCTGAAACTTCTTGAGTTCTTCAGTGCCTTTATTAATATTCCCGGCAGGCTCAAAGGCTTTGAGGCGTTCTTGGGCAAATCCCACAGCAACGGCGATCGCACCTAATGCCGCTGCTATTGCTAGGAATGGCGCAACGGCAACAATCGCCGCGCCTGCATTCGCAATCAATACACCCGTATTTGCAACGGTCGCCGCCGTAAAGAGATTGCGTGCGATCGTCGCTATTCCCGTAGCCGATGCTCCAGCCGTCGTTGCGATCGTATTGGCAATCTGCCCAGCCGTCACCGTCGTTTTCGCTAAGGCCATGGCGCGTTCTGCAATCACTGCGGTTTGAGCGATCGCCAAAGCGCCCACCCTTGATGCAGCCTCTTGGATTGATGCCGCCGCCGCTAACGTATCCTGGACGATCGACAGGCCCTTTGCTGCGTTGTAAGCCGTGACCATCGCCACCGCCGAAGCCAACCCCGCCGTAATCGCGCCCGTCGCCACCAAGAAACCCTGCATTGGACCGGGAAGGCTATTGAACGTATTGATTAACAACTCACCCGCTGAAACCAGCGGAAGGAACGCCTGACTCAGGAATTCCCCGACCTTCACCAATGCCAAATTTAGGGAAGATTCAAGGCGCTTTAAGGCTGCGGCTGGACCCTGAGAAAGAGCCTCACCCGCCCGTTTAGCCGCACCGCTCGAATTGTCTAGCGCGGTTTTCAATCCGTTAATCTGCTCAGTCGAACCCGTCAGCAACGATTGAATAACGCGCCCACCCTGCACCCCGAAGAGCGAGTTCATAATTAAATCCTTATCGGCCTGTCCCACGTTGGATAGACTCGATTTCAGCTTCTCCAAAATCACAGGCAGCGGCAACAACTGCCCCGTCGCATCCCGAACTGACTCATTGATTTGTTTGAAAGCCGCGACCGATGATTTTGCACCCTTAGACTTGAGGTCGTCTAGCTCGGTCGACGCGTTCGCTGATGCCAGCTTCAGTCGGCGCAGCGCTTCAGCAAGCCCGGTCCCCGCAGAGCTGCCCTTGATGCCTGCATTAGCTAATTGCCCGATCGATTGCAACGTGTCCTTGAGCGATTGCCCCGACTGAGCCGCCTGGGTACCGACGTAACTTAGAGCCTCGCCGATATCATTGACGCCGGATGCCGAAGCATTGGAGGTTGCGACTAGTAAATCTGCAATTTTCGTGGAGTCCGTCGCTTTGAATTTATCTTGTCCCGCAGCAAATTGGTTAATCACGTTACCAATCACTTCACCCGTCCGCTGCAAATCGTCACCCGTCGCCTGAGATGCAAGCACAATCCCGCCTAGAGCATCCTTAACCTGCCCCGCTTTAAATCCTGCCTTAGCCAGCTCGATCGACAGCGTAGCGACTTCTTTCGGCGTCTTCTGGGTGGTGAGTCCCAGCCGCTCCACCTCGTCCCGAACCAGTCCAGTTTGTTTCGCCGACGCCTCAGAAATCACCCCAAACGTCCGCATCTTGTCGTCGAATTCTACAAATGCCTGAATCCCCTTTTGTCCGATGCTACCCAGCGCTGCCGCCACACCAGCCGCCGCCGCCGTCAACCCAGCCATCCCCTCGGCGGAACCCAATGTGGCACCCCGAACCCGATCGAATTGTTGATTCGTCAAACCCACTTCTTGCGTCAGGATGCGCTGCTTCTCTGCCAACGTCGCGCCCACTGACGATAGTTCCCGATACCGGGCGATCGCCTCTGCGGATTTGGAGGCACTGAGTCCCGTTTCTGTGGCAAATTTCTTGGCCTCGCCGATCGACGACCCCAGCGCCTTGGCCAGTTGTTCTTGCGCCCTAGTCTGGGAATTGAAGGAGGCGTTCAGAGATTCAAAGCCCGATCGAGTCAGCCCAAATTCTTGATTGAGTAGCTTGAATTTCGTCGCCGTCGTCGCGCCCGACCTGTCCAGTTCGCCCATTCGTTGGGTCGCTTGAATAGTTTGCTGGGCCGTGAGTCCCAATTCCCGCGCATACTCTCCGGCATTACGCCGAGTGAGGCCCAGCGTTCCGGCTAGCTGAGTCTGAGCATTGGCAGCCGAGATCGTCGCCTCACTCGATCGGCGCAGCCCTTCACCCGCGAGCGCTTCCTGAAGTCGTTTTGCTTCCTGGGCGGTAATGCCAAATTTTGCAGCAAGGCTTATAATCTGTTGTTCCGTTGAGACGCCAGCCGCCTGCATTGATTTAAGGGAACTGATGACCTGATTGAGTTCAGCGGGTGATTTTCCTAAATCCGCCGCTAATTTATTAGCCGATGATCCGGTCGTGCTCAGAGAATTTGCAAGCTGGGCCACAGCCGGAGCCTGGTCCGCAATCTTGATTGAGGCATCGCGAACGGCCAACAATTCAGCGATCGTTCGTCCGACTCCCTCGCTAACAAACTGAATCCCAAACCGGATATTTGCCATTACTCCTCAAGTTCGCTTAAGCGTTTAGCTTTCCAGTCCTTAAATTTATCTTTTTCGAGTTCTTCTGGTGTCTTTTTTGTTTCTACGATCGCATCAATTAAGTCGATCGCGGTTTGCGCTGAAAGCTGTTCGACAATGGCGATCGCCGATTGGAGGTCGCCACCTGTAACAATCATGGTTTGAGCGACTAACTGAGCCGTTGTTATGGGTGGGCCGTCTGATGGCTCGGCTGATTGTTTTAATCGATTGACCTGGATAAGTAACCCGTCAAATAGCAGTTCGGAAAGCTGTAATGGCGTCACCCAATTGGGTTTGATGCCATTGAGTTCTAGCAGGCGATCGCACAACCAATGCACCCGCGCATTACTGAGATAAACGTCTTGCAGAGATTCAGTGGTATACGGATCTAGCGCAGATCGCAACTCATCCATGCGCACATTGAATTCAATCAATCCTGATAAAGAACACCCTCGGAAGCTGCGAACAGTGCCATCCGCCGCCTCGAAGGTGTGATCGATCGACGTCAAATCTAAGTGCATTAGGTGGTGAGGATGCTGGTCCCGTCAACAAGCAGGATAGGCTCGTCCCATCCTGCCGGAATCGTCGGGAGCAAATCAAACTCATACTCGACTATCTTTCCGGTGAACGAAAGCTTTGCGGATTCGTTTTTCAGCGAGACTTGAGGGATCCAGATAAAGCTGTCTCCAGCCTTGATCGAGGTGTTGCTATACAGTTCACCAATGAACTGCATTTGGCCGATTTTAGACGAGGCTCCAGGTCCGCCGTAGCCCTTGGCTGATGCGATCGATCGGTCGAAGAAGAATGTCACCGTTGCCCCCGCATAGATTGTAGGGAATGCCACTTGCCCAGCTCCAGGCGTTACGTCAATTTGGGGGATTGCTCCCGCTTGCCCCCATGGGCCAAAGGCATCAAGGCTTGCAATCACCAAAGTTGCTGCAATCACACCAGGGACGATCGCAACTCCTAATCCATTCACTTTGGCCTTGTAAACTTTGGGAACGGTGAACGTTGTGAACGTTTTTTGGAATTGACCTTGCGACAGTCCGGTCATTGCCCAGTTTGAAATCTGAGTTTTGATTTTAAGACTGTATTCAACCTCAGCCTCCAACGATTCGACGTTGGTATGTTTCCCCGCAACATAGGATTTTGCATAGTCAATTTTGGCCTTCCTTTCATATTCAAATTCCAACATTGGAGTTTGGAATAGTTTTTGGTTTAGGAAAGCGTTAGCGCTTGTCCCAGTAAGGTCCGTTGTTCCTAAAGCCCCGATGCCCATACCGACTTGTAACGTCATAATATTTCCCCTTCAAATCTTGTAGGTATTTCGTAGCTTTGTATCCAGTGCCAGACGGCGCTCTTCTTAATCCATCCGGCTAGAGTCGTCGATCGCATTTGCAATCCAGGCAACCCGAAACTGTAACCGTTCTCCGATTCTAGCCTCAGTCCCGATAGCGATCGTTGCGCCGATTCCATGAGGTGATAGCCCTTGATATGCGTTCTTAAATCGCGGACCAAGAAATGCAATTCAAAGGTCATCGTTCCGGCCTGCACAAACTCACACCGAGACGATCCACCTTCCCCCAAATCCAGCCCCGAGAACCGCACAAACAACACCGCGTCCCCCCGAATATCAGCGGCGTCATTAGGTGGGGTTTCGGGGAATGCTGTAATCCGTAGACTCCTGACAAGTAGCGGTTCTAGGAGTAACTTAGCGACGATCGCCGCTTCGCATTCTTGGAGCATTAGACCTCCGGTTCAGCCGTTCCGAGTGAAATCAGCATTTCACCGATCTTTTTCGTGACCGTGATCGCCCGCCCAGCCGCATGATCAACAGAGTTTTCGCCGTCAAACCAAGCTTCTAAGAGGTAAATTTTCATCTCATCCTTTTTTGATGATTTGGATTCAGAAGTCGATTCCATTGGTAAATCCTTGTAGTGAAGTATTCGTGTAAATCCGATCGCCTTTAGAAACTAGAGATTTCCCAAAGCTAGTATTGGCCGTGGGTTCAGCGATCGCCGTCGCGGGGAGCCGAAGCTTTCCGGTGGTGACCATCTCTAGTTTTTTAATCCAATCTAGATACCGATTGCGCACGTCATCTGGGACTTGATGCTGATACAGCCGATAGATTGCAATATCTAAATTGCAGGGCTTGAACCAATCGATCGCGGTCGATAACGGCAATTGATACCGCCACAAATAACTATCGATTTCCGACGCACCATCAATCAAAGCCCGATTGAGCCGAACGGTGTTAATCGCTATGGCTGTTGGGTCTTCGAGGTTGGTCAGAGCCACGGTTTCCCGCATCTCAAACGCTTCGACGAATTCAGGTTGAGTGGCGTAGGGCATGGCTATTTAGTGGGTTTCGTAACGGGAACAGACGGTGCGACAGGTTTAAAAAAGGCCGAGTTGATACCCTCTTCGATCGCCTCTTTCGAGAGATCCGATAGCGGTGACATTGTGCCGATCGGGTAATAAGCCCCATGGCGATAGTTAACGAGCATTTCGTACATTTACATCACCCGATCCATAGAAAACGGTGTCGAAGCTGGAATAACATTTCGCAGCAAATAACCACAGAATTTACCTGTGATGAGTTCAATGCAGCGTTCACGGATACGCACAACCTGACCGCCACCTGCACCCATGTAGTTGTCAGGGAAGGTGAGAATTTCAACCCCGTTCAACCGAGCGGTATAGCCGAATGTGAATTGGTTGTATCCTGCGATCGCCTGAGCGGCTGGATTTGAGTAGAACAGGGCAACATCATTCCCCCAAATCCGATTTACCATTTCCGCTGGTCGGGATGGGTCACGGTTCTGAGAGATGGCGGCGAAACTGTCCCCGACCAAAATTTCATCAAGCTCTAAAAGTTTCGCAACTTGTTCGACTGTCGCTACACCTTCAGACCCCGCATTTCCCAAGACCGCTGCGACAATTTGAGGATGCGATCGCAGTGCGGTCCAGACCAAACGAGAGAACGCCGCCTTGTTTGGGCGATAAAGCATCCCGTCCATGATGGCCATCAGCAAATCCTTTGGGCGAGATGCTGGATCTGTAAATTGGCTTGGACCTGCAAGCACTTGCTGCATTGATGGCAGGTAGTTCAGCGGGTTAGACATGATGCCAGCCACCCGACGTTCACGGGCGAGTTCGTGCAGCTCGGCGATTCCGTCCATCGCCATCTTCTCTGGGTCATATTTCGTTATTTTTGATTGCCGCTGGGCCTTCGCTAGATCCAAATCAAACTGAGGCAACGGCGAATCCATTGCATAGTTCTTGGTGCGAAACTGACGTTGACTGGCTTTGAAGTCCACGAGTGGAGGACGATCGAGACGCCCGACTTCGTTGTTCGGTGCGACTAGAAATTCAGGAATATCGTAGTAATCACACTCGAACAATTCAGCCGCAACAGGAACGCGGGGAAGGACTAGATCTGCGATGTAGCGATTATTCCGGTAGCCCTCGGCAAATCCGGACCAAACCGGATTGGGAAGCATTGTCGGCATTGTTTAGGCCAGGGTTGGGTGGACAAGGATATCGATTAAGTCGTTGGGTAACAGGCATGGGCCGAAGGTTCGTCCAATAGCCAAGCTTCCGACAGTGGCGATCGAAACGGCACCGCTACTTGCTGGGGTCGCTTGCACCCATCCCGCCACAGTCTGAGGCGTTGGACCCATGCGGACTTTGTGAGGGCCATGAACCACGAAATCGCAGCGCTCACCTGCCTTTGTTGCCCGATCGGTTGAGACGCCGATCGCAAGGTTTACCGCCGTCAGAACTTTTACCTTTGAGCTATCTGTTCCCAGTGTGACCACCCGGTAAGCCGGGATATCTTCTTCGGCGATTCGGCTGAGAATCACCTGTTGATTTGAATACATTACTGAACCTCCAAAACTTCACGAACCGCTTCGGCATAGGAAAGCGTCGCGTCGGTCTGCATCCGTTGACGAGCGGCGGCGGCGACGGTGACAGAGTTTGCATCGCCCATTTCCGGAACTAACAGGCTTTGACCAGGAACATCACGGCTCACCTCTCCAAACGTGAGGAGCGGTTTTCTATCGCGGTAGCTGGACATCGCCATTTCTAGCGCCGACTCACCCGCTTCTGAATATTCCGCTGGGGCCGTTGCCGCAAGGCTTAGTAGTTTGAGGGCTTTAGGTTTTTCCCCGGCGCTCATCTTGCCGACTTTGCACATGTCCTCGCAGAAGGCGGCGATCGTCGTTTTGATGACTTTCCCTTCCTGAGTTGCGATCGCCTTTTCCTTCACCGCGATCGCAACTTCCCGGCGATCGAGCGCCGTTTGCTGTTCGGTATAGGCAGGGTCTTGAGTCTCGTCAATCGTCTCGCCTTTTTCTTCTTCAGCCATCATATCGATCGCTATCATCAGTGCATCCACCTGCTCCTGTGGGATGGCATCAGGCATCGCGGTCATGAGCGACGCGAAGATGGCTTCTAGAGCGGCTTTTAAATCGTCCATACTGGAATCCTCTACAAAATCGAGTGTGAGAAATGGGTGAGCTTCTTCTCTAAAAACCGTAGACTTTAATCCCTTAATCGCCGGAGGCATTGCTCCTAAAAAGCCAACGTGCCGGAGCATGTAGCCTTCGATCGGATTGGATGGAGAACCGGGCAAATAAAAGGAGCTTGAGATTTTCTTGTATCGGCCAAGCTGCACTAATTCTTGGAACGCGGAATCCATCTGCTGAGCCTCAGCAAATAAATCTAGCCCCTTCGCCACCAACCGTTTAATCCAGCCGTAGGCGGGCGCATTGTCGATCGGATGCCCAATCACAATGGGCGCATCTAAGCCTGGATTGGTTGCTATTACGGCGTTGTAGTCCCGCGCGATTTTAGCGATCGACGCTTCATCGAATGTGATGCGTTGACCATGGGCATCGCATGTTTTTCCGCCTCTAAAAATGTGCAGCATGACACGAATGAGTTTGTGCCAGAACCTTACCGCGAAGGTTTGAAACCATGCGACCCGAAGGATTTCTAACTTGACCTAGCCTCAAAGTTTGCGGGGCATTTTGAGGGGACTGGGTTAGGCAATGCCCCGCAAACTTTTAAAAGTGCAGCTTGTCAAGGGTCGATCGCAAAGTGGTAGAGCTATTAAAATATCAGACATATAATCTATCCAAGGAACTTTACATGACGACACCCCCAGCAGACTTTAAACCCTTATCCAATGCCCTTTCTGCCTGCCCTCCATTACCACTGTTGTCAACCTGTGAGAATGCTGATCAATCTGATGCCTATATTGGATATCAGAAAATTTTTGTGGATTTAAACCAATCCTTGATTTGTTATTTTGGCGGCTTGCCCCTTCCCACCTATACAGACAAGGGCTATCAGTCTCTGATAAGGCTCCAACTATCTGCGTACCTAAAACTCTACGAGGTCATATTCTTCGGATGGAAGTACTTACCAAAGAAAGTCTCCGAGTCCCCCGGAGACTTTCTACAAGAAATAATCAAAGCAGACTGCAAAAACCTTCAAGATCCATGGTCAGATGCAATCAAAAAAATGGGAATGGTAGTATTAAGTCGGCAGCCGCCGATTCAATACCAATGGCTACATGCAATCAAGAAAACGAAAAGAATGCCGACTCAATTAAGATCAGCACTCCGAGCATACGAACAAGCGCTCTCTGACGTTTGGGCACATATTCTTTCAACTAGCCATCCAAAAAGCTAACCAAAATCTCACTAAATTCAAACTCATCCCGAGCGTCGATCGCCATGTACGGACGGACGCCCTCTGGGTATTCGGCATAGTCCAGCGGTGAGCCAAACAGTAAACCCGATCGACTGCTCTCGTAGGTGAGGGTGTCACGCAAAAACTTAGTGCGTTTGTTGATGCCTGTGTCAAAGCCCCGCCTCGCTTTATAAGCCTTATAGTTCGCCTTAATGGGTTTCCAGGATACGCCCTTGGGTCCAGTTTCGCGGTCAAAGCGATCGCGCGTGCGGAGCTGGAGGTATTCACCGAGGTTGTTGTATGCGGGGGTCGGGTCGCCGATTTTGTTTACAGTGGCGAGGAGGAAGTCATCTAGGATTTGGTTGTCGATTCTTATCATGATTTCAGTATTTCTGTATTTACAGAAATGTGTATTTCTTTAAATCTGTGCTTCTGCTTTTACGAGTTTCTGCAAATCATCAGGCAATCCCGCGAGCAGGGCCGATCGATCGGTCTTCCCAGGAACAAACCCCCACCCCTTATCCACGATCGATTCTACGGGTGGTGCCTCACTCACAAATAGACTACGCTGGGATAAATCACGAGGAGACATAGAGAATACTCTACACCTACAATTATATCCGCATGGAGGAAAACCGCCGACCTGAAAAAACAATTGGTCCGCGTCAAAGACTTTGCCGTCGAGGGCGATGTGTTCGGGTCTCGGGTCTTTGCTGCCACCGTGTCGCCATTGCCAGTATGGGCGTTTGTTCAGCACTTCAGGCTGGGTCATCTGAGTGTATCGACCCGCCGAGTAGGCCGATCGTATATTGGTTTCGTAGACCAGTTGCGATCGCCATGCTCGGTCGCCGTTCCCCAGCCAGTCCGGCGACCATCGATCGGCGATTCGGTCAAAGGCTTTTTGGAAAACCTCTAGACCTTGCCCAGAGACGATCGCCTTTTCGACAGCGACACGGATTTCATTTAGTAGATCGCCCTTCGCTTTGGCCACTGTGAACGCTACATCTTGTGTGATGCCCTGGGCGTCGGCATAGGTATCGGTATCGAGATTGGTTTTCCCTTTGAAATAAGCGATCGCCTCTTCAAAGGGGAGTTGGGACCATTCACTCGGCATCCGTGCCAGCCTCCATATAGCCTGCCATTGAGGCGATCGTCATTGCTTCGGTCATCTTAGTCCGAAAATCTGTCGCATCCAAATCATTAAAGCGATCGGTTAGGTTTTCCGCAAAGCTGCTGAGATCACTGGAGTTTACGAGCGAATCTCGGAGCTGCTCTATCCACGGTGCGATCGGGTTGGAGTCGCGCACTCGATCGGCGATTAGGTCCAGGTCATCAGGTTCGTCTTCCATGGCGTACTCAGCAAAGTTTGCCGCATCACCGAGGTCATCCGGGTTCAAAATGCGGGACTGAAACGTCTGTCCTTTTGGTCGCGTATCGTTCATCAGGAACACGAGTTGTTTAATGCCGGACTGAGCAATCACGATCGTGTCTTCGCCTGCGTAGCCCGGAGCTGGGACTGAGGTTACGCTGATGATGCGATCGATTTTCTCACTACCGAATCCGTCGCTGTTGATGGCGGTGAGGAGTTCGGAGATTACGGATGGGTCTGTTATGGGGGTGCTTTTCATAAGGTTAAAACTCTTCAGTTATTTCAATCTTATCTTGGCTGTGAGCTTGCAACTCCCAGAGTGGTGTAGCCCAGAGCGAACCACCCCGATCGACGGCGACTAATGGGTACTCATTACTGGTTGGCACTTCTTGCCCCACTAGGAACATCGTAGAGCCACCGACCGAACCGATCGGCCTTACCACATCCAACCATTCAGCACCGGGATATCGATCGGCATTGCTGACCTCCCGCCCCATCAGTTTCACGATCGCCTTTAAGTCCCCGATGTTGGGGGCATAGTTCTCGGCCCATGCGCGATCGACGATCTCGGCAACTTCTTTATCTCGCTCATCTGTGACCTCCTCAATGAAGGTATTCATGCCGACAATTTCATTACTGTAGGTCACGCAGAACAAGAGCTTTACAGCATCTGGCTTTATATCTTGGGGACTCTTGAGCGATCGCCACGCATTGAAAATTTCATCATCAGCGATCGACTTGAACCGCTGATAGGGCGAAGGTTCTAGCAATCGTGACTCAAGCGTTAATCCAGACAACTTCACTAAGAGATTTTGTAAATCAATCATCAAATTCCTACTCCTGATTTTTGCCCATCGGCAAAACTAATCCCTGTATCTTGAACCATAACCTTGCTGCGGTTCAAGAGCAACATAAACGAATCGGCTTGGTAACTTTTATTTAGGGCGATCGCATCATAGCCACGAATCACAGCCAAGCGTCCAGACGAATCATCTCCAGAATCACCAAGAAGCATTTTTCGCATGGTTTCAGCCTTCGCATCGATCGCTTTGACCTTCTGGGGGTCAATGCGAGAGTTCCCGGACAGACCCTCAGCATCTAGATAATGCCTAACGGCCTCTTCCTTTGTTGCAAAGGGATTATTTCCAAAAACAGACCTATCTGTTTTTGGATGATAGTAGTAAAAAGAGTTATTACTAGTATCAGTCTTGATAACAAAATCATCCTTTAGCCCTGGGATTCTTGCCAGGGTTGTTCCACTGAAGCTGCCTGCCTTGAAAGTCACATCTGATGTTGAAATACCAATCCCGGCAGCTTTATTGCCAGCGTCTTTTGCTAAGGATTCGATCGCGTATTTCTTTGCAGCAGCAAGCGTTACTTTCTTGAAATTTCCAGTTGATCCTAAGTAATAGTCCGGTCCTAGTTTGGTCATGGGGAATTCCACAACACCAGACCCGTCTTTTTTAAGGATTCTCATCATCCCACCATTTCCAGTAGGGTCAGGAATAAATGCTGCGGACTTTGCGTTCAGACTGTCTTTAAAATCTTTTTCACCTTTTGCGATCGACTTTAACATTGCGGGTGGAGTATCTGCCTCAAGTTTTTTCTTCTCCGATTCAGACCATTTCCCAATGCCATCACGAACAGCTTTGACCTCCTTTTGAATCGTAGAATGGGTCGCAATATTGGCATCTCTAGGGAGTGCCATACGTAGGTTTACTGTGGATTGATTGATGTATCCATGAACAGCCACGCCATTCCAAGCTGCCTTGCTATCTTTGGCATTATTCCCTGGAATAAACCGATCGCTGTTGAACGACGACGATCGCCCCTTAGAGACAATAGAATTACCCGGACTTCCCTGAACAAATGTCCCAGAGTGGCCCACGTAAGTCCCATTTCCGTAGATGCCATTTCCTATGAAGAACTCACCCGATCGGAACTGATCGGCCATCGTTTGAGCCTTCGTTGTTCCGGCGTCTTTAATGCCGCGATCCATCAACGTCGCACCGTCTTTTGCCGTTGCATCCATTTGCTTTTTATTGAGAACAGTAGGCTTGTCTGAAAAACCCGCCTCAGCAGACAGTGTTTTGAGAACCGCATCTGTCTCGCCACGCGCTAATTTAGTCTTAGCCACATCAGCCGAGAGCTTGTCTGCCAGCGCCGAAACCTTATCAAAGTCACCCGTTTTCATGGCTGAGTTTAGCTCTGTATCCAACTCCTTAAGCCGCTGCGATCGAGGGTCTTTGGCATTGATGATGTCGTCTGGATTGACCTTCTTGCCGTTGACATATAAATCGATCCCATTGTCTTTTGCCATCTTGGCAATTTCAGGCGTTGGCCTGTCGTTCCGGTCCTTCGGTTGGAAATGAATTTCAGCGATGTCCTTAGGGCCAACTTTCCCATGAACCTGCGCCTCAATATATTTGTTCCCAGTAGGAGCCATCCCATTGAGTTGGTCGATTGTCTTCGCTTTAGCGGCCAGCTCCAACTGCGTCCGTTGGGCTGCGGTTCCAGCTTGAGTCGATGCTAAGTTTTTTACATTGGGGTCTTTAGGGTCATAGCCAAACTTGGTAACAGAGGCGATCGATGCGGCGTTGGGTTCTGAGAGTTTGGATCCTATGCCAGATTTGAAGGTATCGGCTCCCGTGAAGGATGTTCGGTCTTTGACCTCTGAGCGAAGCTTGACGGAAATAGATCCATAGGCTTGGCTTACATCTAAATGAGCATTTCCATTTAAGTCTTTACCTCCCAAATATCCATAAATGGGTCTGTTCTCAGCCTTTGTATCTAGCGCATATCCTAGCGATTTCGCCTCAACTCGGTTACGGGCATCCTGATAGTTCTTATCTTTTAAGTCAGGGATTTTGTGTGTCGTCACGCCCAATTCAGCCGACGTCTTGAAGCGATCGCCCAGAATTAAGCCCAGCGTTTCGGTTGAGCCAACACGAATATAGACACTCGTGTTCTTATCCTGAAGAAGTTTTTTAGTATTTGCTTCGGCATCATCAACAAGTTTTTTCCCAAATTCTTTTTCCAGTTCAGCGCGTTTTGCGTCAAGCTCCTTTTGATTGAGCTTGACGGATGCGATCGGATCTGGTGGTGGTGCGGGTGTCGCAACAGGAACGGGTGGTGCGGGTGTCGCAACAGGAACGGGTGGTGTTGGTGTCGCAACAGGAACGGGTGGTGCGGGTGTCGCAACAGGAACGGGTGGTGTTGGTGTCGCAACAGGAACGGGTGGTGTTGGTGTCGCAACAGGAACGATCGGAGTATTAGCCGTAGCCGAGACAACCGCCGCACCGCCGCCGCCCTTCGTCTTCTTAGCCGACTTCTGTGCGGCCTTATGCGCGGCCAACTGTGCCGGGTTCAGGTCACCTAAACACGTCTTCGTTTTGGCAATACAAGACCCCTTACAGATTTTTCCTTTATTACAGTCTTTCTTTCCTTTGGGAGCCTTCTTGGCTGCAAAATCAGCCGTCGTTTCAACCTCCCCAAACTGCGCCGCCGCCTGCTCAGGAGAGGCGATCGCTTCTTGAGGTTTCAACAGTTCCGCCGACTTGTCAACCTGCGCCTGGAGCTGCTCGGCGATCGCCGTAATCAGGTCAGCGCCGATCGTCGGGAACGATGCCCGAATCGTTGCAACAGCCAGCTCCGGAATCCAACCGTCACTGATGGCCTGCGAGATGGTGGTGGTGAGCGCCGTCACCTGTGCGCCATTGAGTGCGATCGGGCTGGCTTCACCTTTCTCAGGTGGCCTGAAGCCCTCACCAAACGTCTCCACAATATATTCAGTATTGGGCGCGTAACCCATGTCAAAGAGAACCTTATCGCGATCGGCGATCTCTTTGAGGTCTTGGTCGGCTTGGGTTTTGCGGGACATCCTGGGCGGAGTAGCGCCGGGGAAATTCAGTTCTGTGACCCAAGTTCCGATCGTCCGATTGAATGATTCAGAAAGCAAATCAGCGTCCGACTTAACGATCGCATCAGCGACCGAACCATGCACCTCTGCTTGCGATCGGCTTGATCCAGAATCAGTCGTCATCGTCTGCGACAAGATGATTTTGGAGATGCCGCTATCGAGGAGCGCTATCAATTCAGTGTAGTCCGCCGTTCCAGACCTAGCCGTCTCTACTAATTCAAAAACCAGCCCTTCAGGAGCCGCCGCTGCGCTATCTTCAGCAAGGCTTAAAGCTATCTCTAGTGCCTGTTGCTTCTGTTCGTCGGTGGCGTTGGCACCATATTTGACCAACGGCAACGGATGACCAAACCGATCGAGGAACTTCAGCCACGATTTCATCCCGTTACGTTTGAAATACACCAGCCAGTAAAGCTGGTGCGCTAGCCCCAGACCATAGGGTTCATCCGATCGATGACCTCCAAACGTCAAGGTCCAGAACTTACGATCGGGGAGTTCCTCACCTTGCCAATTCTGAGAGGTGATTAGGCGAGGTTTGAGGTCCGTATCGAATCTAAATCGCTCTTGAGACCGCACATCAATCCGATCGATCGTATGGTGGCCATCTCTATAGGCCCACTGAATCTCGGCGATTGAGAATCCAAAGAAAATGGCATAGAGCATCCGTTCACAGACGGCATCCCACCCAATTTCATTCAGCATATTCCGCAAGAAATCCGCCGCCGCCACATCAATATCCGAATCACTCGCCGCATCAATAATGGTTTCGCAAGCAATGTCCTTGGCAATGCGTTGCTGAAGGCAAGAGAAAAGCTGAGAATCCCTTAGAAGGGCCGTGTAGACCTTGTAATCATGGTTTTGGCTGCGCAGTACGGTATCAAGCGGATAGAGCAATGGCCCAATAAACGGGCGCGTAATATCTCGGCCATCTTTGAGTCCCGCAATTTCTAATTTGGGGGGCGTTGCAATGTTTTTCATGCGGCACTCACGATCGATTGCAAGCGACGTTCCGACAATCCGAATTCTTTTATCAGATCAGAGTAACTGCTGCCATTGGAACGGCGTTCTCTGATGCGATCGTCCCGGATGGTTGTCGGGAAAGGGACGTAAACCTGTTCGCGGTGAAATTCATTGCACAATTTTTGCACCGTTTCGCTACAAACTCCAGGCATTGTGTACGAAATGCGGATCGATCGGCCTGCATAATGGCGCTGAAGTTCAGCCGCAATAGTCTCGCCGCAATAGCTTTGAATTTCACGAAAGGTTGACATTTTATTACCCATTCTAGACTGTGGACTCAAACGCTGAGAAAGTATTCAAGGCAACGCCCCCGCAGATTCAAAAATACTATCTACGATCGCCGCACTCCACCCCAATCCCTGTATCAATGCTTGCACTAATTGAGAGTCTTCATGAAAAATCGTGGTATCTTCCCACTGCATGATCGTTTCAACCCCAGCGGCATTAACAGCAGCAGTCAAGGATTCAAGCAATCCTAGTCTATGCAGTGCCGTCCTCAATCTTCGTTTATCCACAGTCCTGGTAGGATTAGGTGCGATCGAGATCTGTTGCAATTCGGAGATCTCTTCACTAGTGAGATCTGTCAAAGTTTGGATACCATCTAAATCGATTACCAGCTTTTGCATGTTAAAACTCCCAAAGTAATTGAAGAGATCCGGCTGTCATTGTTGTTGGGTTGATATATCTAAGGGTTGTCAGCTCAGCAGATAACAAAATATTGCCAATAGAGATCGTACAAAACTCCGCGCCGTCCCTACCCTGACCTGTAGAATTCCAGCCGTTCGGAGACATCCTGTAAAATGTCATGCAGGAACTAGCGTTAGATACGGTACTACATTTTGGTACGGTAATGCCGTCTGTACTAGTTGCCTCAATTCCTATGAAGTTCCCCTGACCGTAATAATGAGTGATACTATTGTATCCGGTGCCTAACACGCCTGAACTCGTGCCAAGTCTGACAATCGCCCCCGTAGATATCAGCCCATTAGACAAAAGTGTTAAACGACGAACCCCAGCAGGGATGGAAAAATCAACAACACTAACGCCCGATGGGTTGACCGACGCTCCTGCAATAGCCACAGCATTTTGAACAAATGCTGTGTTTGCGATCGTATTGTTATTCGTGCCTGGTGACTGTGTTGTTGTAGTTGGGTTTCCTGCTAAAAAAGCACTGTCGGGTACTGGATTGCAAGCCATCCATATATCAGTTCCAACCTTTTTAAGCAGTGTATGATTACGAACCGTTGTTTGAGTGTTAGTTTCACCATCACGATTAGTAACCGTAACACCAACGGCAAATTCTAAGGCAATTGTACTCGTAGTACTTCTAAAAATTGTAATTTCAGTTCCAATGGGATACGCTACCGATGCATTTAATGGGATTGTAATTGTACTAGCGTTTATGCAAATTTGGCTAGTATTCCCATCGGACAATGCTAGGATTTTCAATCCTGATACTGTGACGTTCGGGAAATAGCCACGAACGCTCACTCCACCATTAAGCGAACCAATAGGGCGATCGTCAAGTAAAAATGTGCCTGAATCATTAGGTATTGTAACAACTTGATCGGCTGTGGATGTACCTGTTAAGCGAATCCTAAACGCATTGTTAGAAATATCAACAAAATCGACACTTCTAACAAACTGTCTAACCCCATTAATAATAGTGAGGAATTTCATGTTTAAGCTATTGTGGTAGGTGCATCAAAATCGAATGAAATCGTTGTAGGATTTGCGGCAATCCCTAGTTCTTGAATAATGTTTCCGACTGCTGACGGTGCGGTTAATGATATATTACCAGCAGTACTAAGGAAATATAGCGAACCTGAAACAAGGGCAGATCTTGCTGTATTAGGACCGCTTAGAAATACCGTAGCACTAGCCGCAGCAGACACAGCGGCTGTAACAAATCCACTGGCAGGGCGATTGTTTGTGCTGTCTGCCTTGCGACAATTAGGCACTCCGGCATTATCGAAAATATTAACGAAGTCACCCGCCGCTAGTATTTCAGAAGCTACGATTGACTGAGTTGCGGCTCCAATTCCAGTAGGCATCAAAGTGGCACTAAATCTTCCGTCAGACCCGACCATTGCGATTTTATTGGCATCAGGTGCCCCTGATGATGTGACAATCGCTGTAAACCAAGTTTTTACGCCGCCAACTAATCCTAGAAATCTGTTAGTGCTCATAATACAATTGCGTCCTCAATGTTGATAAATAGAGTTTTTGAATCAAGTACTCTAGCCACGGCAACTAGATTTCCAGACGAGGGCGGAAGTTGAGTAAGCGTTCCCGCCGAGCCCAAAAACACAGGGGAGCCGCGCACCCAATTCCAAGATTGATCACTCACAAGTTGATTGACGATCGGCTTGATGTTCGATCCCGCATTGACCGATTGCAGCGTTAATCCGGCGATCGAACCCGCTGAAATCAAATCGGCAGGATCACTATAGGTATAGTTTGAACTACTGATGGAAACGAGTCTTAATGCACTCAGAGGCTGAGCAGCAGGTAGCGTCGGAAGTGCATAAGAATGAAAAAGATTATTATTTGGTGTTAGGTTTGGCCAAGCAGAAGCTAAAGACCAATCGGTAACGGTATCAAAAATTTGTAGGGTTCCTGAGTACCTCTTCGATTGCACGCCTGATGGGCTTTCTAAGATCAGATCATAAAAATACTGCGACGACTTGAGCAAAGCATCACGAGAAATGGTTGCTAAGGGTTTCGCATCATTGCCAATAGACACAAAGGCTTCTGCTTGAAGGACCTTAAAACTATCGCGGACCTGCATTTGGGCAGCCCACGCCGACGTGATTAGGTTCCCGTTGTCGTCGCGTGTCGCGGGGAATTCGTAGCTCCAATCGATTAGAGCATGAGCTTCAAGATTAATCGTCCCGACTTGCTGTGGCAATTGTGGCCCTCAAAAGCAATGCATTTAAATTATAATACTCCGATCGGCTTTGTCCATGCACGATTGCAGAAATTCGTCAGCCGCTCGGCGTTCGTTTGTTGGTGATTAGTATCCCAATAGATCTGTTTTTGTACCAATGCTCGGACGCCTAGGGCTAGATTCGCCACGTTTTACACCTTGATACTCTAATGAAATCTCTCCTTGAGAGGCTGCATTTAGGGCAAGGAACAAGGCCCATGCCCGATCGGCATGGCCTGATTCATCTCGTTCCGCATCAAACCGAATGGACCCCGCCGCCGTCACCGATCGTTTCAGTTTGTAGAGGTCGTCGCGGATTTCCGGGGAATCTGGCACCCGCACCGATCGGTTTTCAAAGGCGGCTTTTCCGAGCAGTGCCAAGCCTTGTTTATTCTGGTTAGTGAAGAGGATACCTTCGACCTTCGATCGACCATATTTACCTTGGTAGGTCTCGACCGATCGCTCACCCATCCCCGTCTGGTCGGCGGTCAACTTAACGACTCGATAGCGTTTCATTAGGCGATCGATTTCCGCATCTTGTTCGGCAAAGGTGGCACGTCTGAGCACACTCACCTCACGGGTCCATAGCACATCGCCGACGCGTTCTAGGACCCAGGCAACCCAGAGGTCATTCCGACGGGCGATGTCGTTGCCGAGATAGCAAATGCCGCCTGCGTACGCGGTTGGGTCTCCGGCTTGGTTATCTTCGCAGGTTGCCAGCAACTCAAACGGGAGCCAGGCACTAGCCTCGTCCAGCCATTGCAATTCAAACTCCTGCGCCCAGCCGTCTGGGTCGCCCATGGCTTTTCGTTCGGTGTCAATATCCAACGGCAAACCCTGACGGACGGCTTCGTAAACGTCGATCGTGTGTTTGCTCCAAATGCCTGATTCATCATGCATTATTTGGTAAAACTTGCGAGACCTGCCCCCTTTGGGAGTCGAAGCGACAATCACCCGAAATCGACCCCGCAAGACCGGGAGCAGCGCTCTCCAGATTTCCTCGTCCCGTTCGTGGATACAAAATTCATCTAGGAAGATATTGGCCGAGTATCCCCGCGCAGTATCCGGGTTAGCCGGGAGGGCAATGATGCGGCTCCCCTTGGCAAAGCGAATTTCAAATTGCGTGAACCGACGCTTGCCATCCGTGCTCACAAATTCGGATTGCTCGATCGCACCTGCCATCATTAGATATGCCTCAGCATGACGTTTGGCTTCGGTGATCGCCTCTAGCGCCTGTCGTTCACCACGGGACAAAATAACCCACGTCGTTCGCTTTCCAACTGCTTCTTGCTCAAAACAATCGTCGATGATTTCGAGCGTGACTGTGAACGTTTTTCGAGCGCCACGGGACCACATGGCCGCTTTAAATCTTGACCGATCTTTAAAGAAATCAACTTGATAGGGTAGCAGTTCGATTGCGCTCATTAATCAAAAATCCCATAGACACGTTCTCGAATTTGGATCAGCATTTCGCTACTGAGGCCCGGTTGCCCTTCCACCGAACTCAAGACGATCGCTGCTTTTGCCCGTAAATCTTCTTTGAGCCGCTGGACCTGAACCTCAACGGCCATCAGTCGGGAACTGGCACTCAACATTTCAGCAGGCCGCAAACTTTCAAAATACTTAGCGCCGACCGTGAGCATGGCCCTGTGTAAATAATCTTGACTGAGGGTCAGCAGGTCGATGCGGATTCCAGATGCGATCGCAACCTCTGTCGTCGCCACATTTAACTCAGCGATATCCCGTGCTTGCTCAATCCGCTTGTTCAGTTTGGTCGAGTGGATTTCAACCGCACGGGCGGAGACTGCATGACCTTCTCCCGTTGCCCACAGCGCGATCGATCGCTGAGATTCCCTCGCCCTGATTCGTCTATCAATCTCAAGGCGTACAGAGTTTGGAAGTTTGTCTATCGCGCCGATTCTTGCCACGTTATCTCACCTGATATTAGGCTGTTCCACGTTATCTCACGTTACGAGTGTGACACGCTCTGAGCTGCGATCGCTATTGATACCGAGATTACTCTATAATCTAAGACGATCGGCGATCTTGAAAGGCTTGTTGCACATTGAATCTACTTAGAAGATGGGCCGATCGATCGAGCTAGGGGTGGCGCATGGATTCACAAAATTAGACCGGGGTTGCGACATGTTAAAAGCTATTGAGCCAGTTTTTGAGCTGCGATTTGTTGAGCGGATTGGGACGAAAGTAGTTTCCACGACGATCGATCAGTTCCCCGCGACCGTGGGGCATAGGGGCACAGTTCGCCCATTGATTCTTAACGGACAGATATCAAACCTTCACTGCAAAGTAGACTGGAATTTTTTCAGGCAAGAATACCAAGTTAAAGACGGAACAGACGGAAAACCCAGCACTAATCACATCTATTTTTCAGATGGGGGTGAGCTGGAAAAACGCGATCAGGCAGTCCTAAGAACTCTAAAGGATCGCGTATACCTGATGCGGACTAACGAGGGAAAAGAAGGCTATCTAGAGCTGTTTGATCCCAAGAAACAAGAGGGGGGAGATCAACGATCGACCCTCAGTTTAGACCCTGAGTTAGTCGAGCTTAAAGCACTGGTAGCCAAGACCGACGAACGAGCGATCGAGGGACTAGGGGTGGCGATTGAAACGAAGGCGATCGCACAAAAGAACAGCGCTGCCATTGAGGTGCTGGACGCAAACATAGAAGCGCGGATAAAGAGCGGCATTACATTGCTCAAAATCGCAGGTGCAGACGCTCGGCTAGTTGTGTTGGGAACTATTGTGATTTCGTTTGCCGCTTTTTCTGCGATCTCCCTAAGCTTCCTACATACAAATATGGATAAAATGTACGAAGATTCAAGGTCAAGAAGTCAGCATAATGAGCGAATGAATGGGTCCGATCGGACCATTCCTGAGAGGAACTGAAATGATACAATGGCTTTACAATCTCAGGATAAAGAATGAAAAAGATCAAAAGCGACCCCGAGAAATTTATCGTTTTGAGCGGTCTGGACTGGGGTATGAATTGCGAACGCCCTACCTCACTATCCATGAGTTTAGGATTGGCGACCCTTGGAAAACTCAGCGCGATCGTTTGCGCCGTGTTGTTGACCGTGAATTTTTGGCTGATGCCAGCATTGTATCGATCGGATCTGTCTCATTCTGGCGGGTTTGGGCATCGATCATTCCATCAGTAGCGCCTTCTCATTGGATTACGGCGGGTTATAGGAGCACTTTAAATAAATGGGATAAGGTGCCTATAATTCAATTCCCCGCGTCTCTAGGGGACAGCGAGGGGGTGTTGAGGGACATTGCGGAACCGATATCATGGGCGATCGATTCTTTACCCTTACCGGAATCTTTACAGTTGGAAGCGTCTAAAAGGAGAACTTTCTCTTACACGCTTCTTTCTAGGTTATCGATCGCTGTTCGTGACCAGATGGCTCGGCACTAGGGGCGATCGTAGTCTCATTTGCTTTTAGTTTATTTGCAGAATGAACGCCCTAGCGATCGGGCGGGCGGATTAGTCTAATGTGCAAATCCATGATGGGACAATCATTTTTTTGTCAGGGATGTAATCATCAGTCATCCGCTTAAGTCCTGACATTTCGGATTTGATAACGCCAATCATCGTTTTAACAATACCTTTGTACATAGCCTCTGATCTTGATTCTTTCGCTGCGTAATTCCGCTGGACAGCACTTTCAAGCTCATGGCGGATGAAGTAGGCGTTAACAGGCATCTCTTGCCCATACCGATAGAATCGTCTAATTGATTGATAGGTCCGCTCAAAGCTATGACTAGCGCAGACGAATACTGTGTTGTGGCATTGCTGCCAATTCATGCCCATCCCTGCTATTTTTGCTTTGGTGATTAGCACCCGGATAGTCCCGATAGAGAATGCTGCAAAACTATCCTCTTTGTGGTCCGGGTCATCACTTCCTTTTACTTCTACCGATCCGCTAATGGCCCGTTTAAGCATGGTGGACTCTTCATTAGTCTCACACCATATAACGAATTGCTCAGATGATTCATTGACCAATTTAGCGGCGGCGGCAACCCGATCGATCAAAGTCGTCCGGTTAAGTTCACGTTGTTCTGTAAGCGATTTAGCTTCAAACCGGAAAAGCTCACCATCGGGAGTTGATACCGGAGTTTTAACGATCATGTCGATCGTATTTAATGGCGGCAAGTCGTACCCATCATCGCTATAACCTAGGTCTGAAGGCTTGCGAAGAACGATCGCCCATTTCGCTACCCATTCCCAAAATCTAGATTTGGCGTGACCCTTCAAAATCCATTTAGCTGTATCTTTACCGTCATGAGTAAAGAATGACGCCAGCATCTCAACTTTCGACATGACGCCTAGAAACTCGCATTGAGTGCCGAGTTCAGTGTAATCATTAGGAGATGGGGTTGCACTGCAAGCCAACTTGTAGGGTGTCGATCGGAACGATTCAATAATGTTTTGACAAATAGCGCCGCTGCTATTTTTTAGAATTGAGCTTTCATCTAAGACGACTCCAATAAAATGTAACGTGTCAAAACTTGATAGACGTTCGTAATTAGTGATCGTGATGCCTGATTCAACCTCTGATTGTTCTTTGCAATATTTCACGGGTGATTCAATATTGAACTTCTCAGACTCTCTAACTAATTGTCTAGCAACTCCTAAAGGTGCCAGAACGATCACCGATCGGCCTGTGTGACGATATACACTATCAGCCCACGCTAAGAGCATGAATCCCTTCCCCATACCTGTATCTGCCCAAATACAGTACTTGCCAAGCTTAAGGGCATGGGTCACAATATCAAGCTGAAACGGCATCGCGTTATTGTTGATATACATAGCGTCAAATCCGCTATGTATAAATTCACGATCTTTAGCTTCAAGAAATTTTGTGTAAGACATTAAAAGTCTCCTCCAAGTAAATCGAGTAATGGAGTGTCTGAAGTGGCAACTTGATCCGCAATTTCTGCGATATTACGTTTTGCCAATGCATAATAGCTAGGCTTTAATTCAAATCCAATCCCGCGCCTTCCCATTTTAAGAGCTTGATAAACTTCAGTGCCAATACCCATGAATGGCGTGAACACAATATCGTTAGGATTAGACCAAAGATCGATCGCCCGATGAACAACATCTAACTGCAATGGGCAGATGTGCCGATTGTCATCTTTATGACGACCAGCCATATATTGCAGGGTATTTCCTGGATTAATATCCATCCATACAGGCGATGCGTACCTTTGCCATATATTAATGCTGTCCCGAACGTCATCACCGCATCCGTCTGGTTGATCTTCACCTGCCCATTCGTCACGATCGAAATAGCCGTTTACAGGGCTATCATTAACACCTGGTTTCCGCATCATAACCAAAGTGTCAGGGATGCCCTGACGACTCATGCACGAATCTTTAACAACCTGTTTATGAAGCAATCCTAGAGCCTTAGTCCGCTGCATAGCAATCACAGGATCTTTCCAGATTACAACTTCACTATGATGGATAAACCCATGAGCCTGAAACAATCGAATCAGATCCCCTCTAAAATCTTTAATCCCGATATATCCGTCATTTACTTTGGATGTCTGGATGTTCATACAGTGGATAGCGACAATCCGGCCTGACTGCATAACTCGAAATAGCTCTTTTACTAAGAAATCGAAATGCTTAGCAAATTCTTCATCACTTGAGCAGTTGCCCATATCACGATCGGATGCGCTGTATGTATACAGGGAACTAAATGGAGGACTAAACACCGACAGCCCTACAGAATTGCTAGGCAAGGACTTGATAATCTCAACTGAATCGCCGTTATATATGGCGTATTGGCTAGTAATTTCTTGATCAATCACGTCTTGAGCGATCAAGTCTTGAGTCTGTTCTTTTACTGGTCGTTTTGTTCTAGTAGTCATGGCTTTAGGTCTTTGGTGTAGGGGATGGAAATTCGAGGATGAGGCGTCTAACGGCTGAGGATAAACTAGTGCCCCAACCTTTAGCGATGATTTCTAGAGTCTTGCGTTCATCGGGGGAAAGCTGAATAGTTAGCGGCTTTTTTTTCATACCAGAATGATAGCACAATCACAGGATAATAGTACCATTCTGGTATGACTTATTTTCGGTAAAACGTGAAATCTTTCTTAGCCAGATCCCATCGCTCGATCGCCCCTGAAGCCTCCAGAGCTTTTCGCAGAACCGCCACGGCATAGACTGGGTATTTACTAGAGATCTCGCCGATCGTCATGTTGTCAACATTGCTCAGCGCGACCAATGAAGTGCATTTTTCCAGGCTTGCCAGATATCGGCTGGTGAATGTTCTTTTGGTGGCGACGGGTTTATCGCTCACTTTGTGGACAGTATTGATCGCAGTCTCAGGGCCACATGTCAAATAAACCGCCCAGAACTTTTTCTGGACGTCGATCGGTTGCAAGCTTAACCATTCCGTGGCCTTGTACTCATTGGGTAGCAATTGCCCCCAGTGCGTATCTAAAGCCACAGCGTAGTATTTCGTAGACCATGCGCGAGTGTCAAACTTATACTCAGCTTTCCTCGATCGGCATTCCAGGGCGTATTGAATGGTCTCTTTGAATTCTCTTGAGCATTGGAGATTAAGCATAGAATCTTGCCGCTATTTGCTTGTTTGCTGAACTTTCGGTCTTTCTTTTAGCTCGTGCCCCAATTTTGCGGACCCCCTCATAGCTAAGGTCTAGGGCCTTAGCTATGTCTTTGTAAATCATTGGGGAACCGCCATCTAGGCCATTCCGCAGAACGAGGACAGATCTTTCAATCTCAGTAAGTTTGGCTAGGATGCCACCCACAGCAGTCTTTATTTGAGAGAGATAGATAATATCTTCAGCGTCAGAAACAACCCCGATTGCCACATCTTGCAACGTCGCCTCGCCCGACGAGCCGATCGGGATATCGTAGGAAATACACGTCTGGGATTCATAGAGTCTTTGTTCCAGCTCATCCGGCGTTAGCTCCACAGCGGCAGCAATCTCTATTTGAGAGGGCGATCGGCCTAGTTGATGAGTCAGTTTTTTTGTTTCCTTTTTGATGTTCCGTAGTTTTTCTAGTCGGTGAATTGGATACCGAATCGTTCGCCCGCAATAATCAATCGATCGGGTGATGGCTTGTTTTATCCACCAAAACGCATACGTCGAGAACTTGTAACCCGTTTTGTAGTCGTATTTTATGGCGGCTGTTCTCAGGCCAATAGATCCGTCCTGGATTAAATCCATTAGTGGGATATTGTTGTTTTGGTATTTTTTCGCAATGGAGACGACTAGGCGCAAATTATAGGCTGTGAACAGATTTACAGCCTTTTGCCAAACATAGCCCGTAACTGTTGCAACGACCCGCCCTAATTCATTTGTTAACATTTTGAGATTGTGTGCAACAGCGTTAAAAGAGGCTGCGCTTGTAGCGATGATTCGGCCTAGTTCTAGCTCTTCTTCGTGGGTCAACAGTGGGCGACTCCCGATTTCGCATAGGTAGGCTCTGAGAGTCTCATCGTTAGCATAATTAGTCATTATTTTGGTCCTTCATTAGTTCTAGGATTTCAGCTTGAGTCTCTGGGTCAACATCGATAAACTCGATCGAGGGTTCGGGTTCAACCTCAACGATGTATTTGTAGGTGTCAGCGGCGGGGGCGGGGGTGTCCTTCGACCGCTGTGCAATCAGGCGATCGCGCACCTCGGGGGACTTCATCACCTCCGTAATCTTTTGGAGAAGACTAGCCACGATCTCGGCGGGTGCAGCTTTGAGAATTGAGTACATTTCGTCTTCGTCGTGTCGATAGCCAGCGGAGAACAGAAAACCGAGGATTCTCATATCGAGTGATTCACCCGTGATTTTGAGATATTCGCCAGCCAACAGGGCGATCGTGTAGGCGGGTTCTATTTCTGTGTTCAAAAGTCATCACCTTCCCTCTGTTGTAGAAACTCCGACCGAAGACGATCGCTACCCGACATAATCCGAATCAATGACGCTCGATCGTCTTGCGGTGCCTTCATGATTACGTCTTGTCTTTCTAGCCACATCCTAAAATCTTGAGAGATCTCAGGAGCGCGATCGTGTTGAAGTTTTTGCTTACGGATCGGCGGCATTCGAGCAACACCATTCATCAATGCTTTAAGGCGACGGAAATTTTGATGGCACTCTTCTACTGTCATGTTTTCTAGCTCCTTCATTTCGGAGGAAGGTAGACATATTGGGGTGGCAGGTTGCGATCGTTCGCTCAATTCTGAGTACTGTTTTTTGTACCAGTTGACACTAGGGAAAAACTCTAAATCAAAGGCTTCATCACACAGTTCAATGAAAGTTTCATCGGAGTAAACTGAGAATTTTCTAAAGTAAATCGAGCTTTCGGCAACACTTAGATTCTTGCCAAAATGGCCGCAAACCTTACCTAAAAACTCTGCACAAAAACACGCTTCAGTGAGACTCATATCGCTACTCCCTTTAAAAGCATTTGCTGTTTTGCGATCTCCCAGTTCCGCAAATTAGAGGCCAGAAGATTTGCCCTCTTTACTTCGGTGGGATTATCCATGTCCACTCCGAACGCTTCAGCCTGCCGATTGACCTGATGCGACGTGATCGCTGCTTCCCAATGCCTCTCTTCAGGATCTAAAAAGCGTTTCGCGCCAACCATCCAACACTCGCCTTTTCTCAGGTATTCGTCTTGCTGCTGTTCGTAGTAGCAATCAAGCCCTTTCCAGAACGCCTCTGGAGGTTCAAACCCTTTCCACGCGGACTTCCAAGCTGCTTTAGCATCATCCATACGCCCAAACTTGCACCGAACACTCGTAGCAAGGAGCTGATATTTGTCCCTAAAACCGTTGAAACCGTTGTAACCCATGTCATCGCACACGATCGTAGTAGTATCGACCTTCACGGCCATGTCAGCGGCCACAGGCGAAGCGAGGGCAGCGCGACCCGGCGCGGAACATTTGTCCCCACCCTTTTTTAACCCGTTAACAGTGAGTGCGTTTCCTGTTTGGTCAAGTGCTAGGGGGTGGACTGCTTCGGTTTGCTCTTCCTCTCGGACGATTTCAACTTGGCAGGTTTTTATTTCGATCGCGCACTCCGGATCTTTCTTCTCTAGATCAGTCTTTATTAATTTAGTTTTTGTTAGATCAGGATTTGTTAGATCAAGATTTACTAGAGACACGCCTTCACCGTTTACGGCCCGTCCGTTTACGGCCTCTCCGTTTACGGTTTTGCCGTTATGGAGAGATGCGGATTCTCCGTTTACGGTTTTGCCGTTATGGTGATGCGAGATCGGCAGTCCGCCTTGTTCTTCGACCCATTCACGCATATCGTCAGGAGACTCGAACACTTCCGATCGCCACTCAAAACGACCTCGATCTACCTTCTCAGCCCACCGATAAAGGTACTGATTTTCGCCTAATTCCTTCAAGATTGAGGCTACTTTATCCCGACCTGCGGGGGACTGATTCACAAGATCTGAGCTGCGGATTTTCCAGCCTTCAGGCTTCGATAATAGGTAGATTAAGACCATTCGAGCTTCCCAAGAAACGGCCTTATTGTTTATCAGGTCATTCGATATCGTCGTGAATTTTGTCTTTTTGTGAACTCGAATACTCATGACGGCACCTCGATCGACTTCATTTCGTTTCTACGAACCCATCGATCGCCACCATTGAAACGGACGTAATAGTATTGACGTAGCTCGGACGATCGACAAATTATTATGCCGTCTTGACCGTCTATGTCTTCAATGCGATCGCCTGCTCTAAGTCGCTTGTTGATTCTGTCCATAATCGATCGCCATCCGATCGTCTTAATGTCTGATTTCAAATAAAAGAGATGATCCCCATCGTTGTCTTTCCCCTCTTTAATGTACTCAACCAAGACCTCTAACGGGTCGATCGGATTCTCTAAAACGATGAGACATCTACGCCCCATTGCTGTGTAAAACATATTCTCTAAGCTGCTCATTTCGTCTCTCCAATTGCTGTTACTGAATCCCTGGCTATCCACCAAGGGATAGAATCGTCATGGTCAAACCTTACGAAATAGTGATAAGGCATATCCCCAATTGATTCTTGAATCGTGCCTTTTCGCCCTGATTTGGTCTGCACCCGATCGCCCGGTTTAAGAATTAATCGCATACCGTCCACGCTTTCTCTTTCGACTGTGAGAAGATTCCAAGTACCTTTTCCCCAGGCTTGACCCATTGCCTCGCCTCTTCAGCATCAAAAGCAAATGCCGATCGTGCGACCCGTTCCCCTAGCCTGTTGATCAAGGCGATCGTGTAGTACGATGAATTCATGATTCTTTCGATCTCTGTCATGTCGATACCTGCTGCATAGTAAAACTGCGGAACCTTGGGGAAGATGTCCGATCGTTTCGTGGATTGGTGGAAACTTAGATGCCTGTCATGTGGTCTTCAGACATCTTTACCAACTTACTAGCTACAGTATTTAAATAGAAGGCAAGCTTTCTTACCGTGTCTGGGGATGGCTCGAAGTCGCCTTTAAGAGTTTGGCTGACTGTTGATTTAGCAAGCCCCGTAGCCTTGTGGATGGCGCTGTATGGGACCGTCCCGTTAGCCATGATCAGCATCGATCGGAGGAAAGACCAACGGTGAAATTCGTGGTGATTCATTACCCTGTAGTAGTATTTCTCGAACTCCTTTATAGTAGGCGATCGACCTGCATCCGTCAATAGGGGTACAGGTAAAGTTTTTGTAAAGCGATGCCAACAAAGACAAGGAAGGCCGATCGAATTACCGATCGGCCTTCCTTGTGGAGACGTGCTTAGTTACGCTTCTTCACGATGCGATAGCCAGGGGCCGCACCTTCGATCGCGTTCCAGACGAGATGACCGATAGCGGCAGCTCGAACAGGGTAGCCTGTGAAGTCTTTTCGCCTGTGCAGTAACTCCATGCCTCGTCCATAATGCGATCGATGATCTCCAGAACCGAACCAGGAATGTCCTCATCCACGATTCGGGGGCAGCTCAACTTTCGATCGGTCATGATCTCCTCACTGCCAGATAGTCTAGAGATCTCGATCGATGTGATTTTATAGCTCGGCTCTATCTCGCCGTCGTCTGTCCACGCAATCCTTAATGACCCGATCGAGCCGCTTTCCCATATGGGCAGAAGACCCATCACATCAATCACAAAAGGAATCAATTCATCCAATGCTGCGAAATAATCGGGGTGCGGTTCCTGATGTCGGGTTTTACCGCAGGACAAAACGGGCATTGCAACCCCTACAGCGGGGAAGGCGTAACGGATCTCATTAGCGCTAATGAGTGAGAATTGAAGTTTGTCAGGGCGTGGTGTGGTCATGGGGTTTCTCCTATTTGTATGTGATTCTATTCAACCTTGATCCGATCGTTCCTTTAAAGTCGAATCAGGCATAGAAATAAGCTCCTTCGATCGAGCATGTTTGCTCATGTTCTGAGACCGTCAGCACAATATCAGAATCCTTAAAGTCGAAATCCTGAGACTCAGTTTCGATCAAAAGTTTGCTAGGTCCAAAGGTCAGAACTTCGTAAACGTTGACAACGATGAAGACTTCCCGATCGTGTTGACTATCTCCTATCGTTCCAGCAAGGCGAAACATGGAGCCGGGTCTAAGCTCTTGAGCTTCTGTCTCTGTCCATTTATCGGCGATCGCGCTGGTCGTTGGATTAGGCATTAGTGACATCCTCGAATTCAATTATTGCTGAGACGATCGAGAGTACAGGGGCGTCACTATTCCACTGTCGCACCATCGCAAGATGAGCCATCTGTGATGGCTCATCTTCGACCCATCCTAGTATTATGTGTGGTGAAACAGTTACCCCTAAACTTGATCGAAGTGACTCGATCTGAACAACCTCCTCACTGTGCATGAATCTGCACAGTGAGGCCATGACTTGAGTATTTTTACATTCAACGATCGTTTGAAGTCCGACTGAAACCCTTATCCCTTCCAACGCTAGAACCCACTCAGGGAGATTCCCAGATGCGATCGTCACGCTTTGCCGTTCGGGTCGATGAACGTACCGATCGGGCATGGGGTAATCGATCGGTACCTCTAAATAAGCTCTTAAAATGCCTTTCATTCTTTCCTCTCATTGATTATTTGATAAATCCTCGAAACCCTCACACCCGCTCTCTGTGCAATATCGGTCGCCTTCATCCCATTATCCCAACGGGCTAAAATCTCCGACTTCAGCAGCTTACACCGGAGCTGCACTGATTTTCGTTGCGCCGTTTTCATCGGTTTTATAGGGGCAATCATCCATAGGCTTATATCCTTGTCAGAGGCTCCGTGAACGTCCTTAAGTAATGAGAGTAGGCTCTCATTACTCCGGTACGGCCCCGGCAGTCTTTTGAAAACCGATCGCAAGTCAACGATTGATCGTATCTGAACCTCGAACCCTCGACGCTGTAAAAGATTCTCGATATTCTGGAGTAAACACGATCGCTCTCCCATAAATGCACCTATGTAAACGCCCTTTTAGCTTAGCATAATATGTCTAATCTAAACCGACACAAATATAATCTAATTTAGATTAGACATATTAACTAAGGGGTGCTATTGTTGAAACAAGGCAAAGCGATCGCGCATTCTTCATCCCCTAGAGGTTCCCCATGAGCTTACAAGATTACAAATTAGTAGAACGCGGAAAGTCTTTTCTGGTTGTAAAAGACGGGGTTACGGTCGGTGAGGTTTACGAAGCTCGTGGAATGTGGTGTGGCAATCGTTCCAACACAAAGAGAACGGAGCTTCACAAGACTAGAGCAGAAGCCTCTAAGTGGGTGGCAGGCTGTCACATGATGAGCTTGAGCGGTTTGACTGCCTAGACTTCTCGCCGATCGATGTCGCTAGTCGATCGGCAGTTTCGCCCCTTATGAGTGAATCAATGATGGATTATTTAATTCTTGAATTCCTGAAAAACTACCCAGAAGGGGCTACGAGTGAAGCTGTTCACAAATCGGTGACAGCCCCGCATCTAAATCTAGCCCAGACCGAGGATCGGCTAGACGATCTTCAGTCTGACGCCTTTATTGTTTTAGCCTTTATTGATGGCGTTACTGTTTACGCGATCGCCTAACTTATACCCATACTAAAACCATGCTTTTCCTGCCAACTCTCCCACCCGCTCCAATGTCCACGACGATCGCCCATGAGGGCATCAGCATACCCACACTGCCTAGATGTAAGAAACCTAAAGAGCGGGCCTGTACGACGATGTATGCAAGCGTCGAAGTCCCTCCTGCCAAGGGCTATCGCGGATCAGGTCGGGTTCGGTTAGATATTCTGCTAAGCGCATTTAGAGGAAATTAGATGAGTATTAGAGCTTTAGCCCTAGCCGTTGTGAATGCAGAATCGTTGGTTAAGCTTTTGCATCAAGAGTCATCTCTATGGGGACATCCCGATACTTGGGAACGCCCCGAAATAACACGCGATCAGGCTGTGGAGAAAGTTAAGCTTTTGCATCTTGAGCTATGTGCTGCAAAAGCTGCATGGCGTCAGGCGACGATCGCGCTCACTGTTGAATTGTGCGAGGGCAACGTATCACCGTCACCTGAACGTGAAAGTGTCTCGATCGATATTAGCGACAGCTCATCCCTCGTTTGCGGATGGTGGGAAGATGGCACTGGTTACGAGATGCAACTAACGCTGAGACTCTAGACAATCAACCGCGCCGATCGCCCTACCACCCTGCGATCGGCGTTTCTAATTCCACAACTTACAAAACCTATGAATGACATAACTTTCG
>ENA-OBLH01000031-OBLH01000031.1-metagenomes-genome-assembly--contig:-NODE-31-length-49927-cov-5.92144_pt1 | contig 49927 bp, 54 predicted proteins | sample MGYA00153382_OBLH01 | MGnify analysis MGYA00153382
TGCCATGTCATGGCTGACGACCCCGAGGATCAGGCCGCCGAAGATATTGACGAACAGGATCAGGATTCCGGCGACGGCATCGCCCTTCACGAATTTCGACGCGCCATCCATCGACCCGTAGAAATCGGCTTCGGTGGCCACCTCCTGTCGCCTTGCCTTGGCTTCATCGGGCGTGATCAGCCCGGCATTCAGGTCGGCATCGACCGCCATCTGCTTACCGGGCAAGGCATCCAGGGTGAACCGCGCCGACACTTCCGACACGCGACCCGCGCCCTTGGTGATGACGACCAGGTTGATGATCATCAGGACGGCGAAAACGAGCAGCCCGACGATGTAATCGCCGCCGATCAGGAACGCGCCGAACGCTTCGATCACATGACCTGCGGCATCGGCCCCAGTATGTCCGTCGACCAGCACAACCCGGGTCGAGGCGACGTTGAGTGCCAGCCGGAACAATGTCGCAAGGAGGAGCACGGTCGGAAACGCCGAGAAATCGAGCGGCTTGGCGGCGTTGAGCGCGATCATCAACACCGCGATCGACAGCATGATGTTGGCGATGAAGCCAACGTCGAGCACGAACGTCGGCACCGGTACGATCATCAGGACAACAAGGGCGAGAATGGCGAACGGCAACATGCCGCCACGCACGACATCGCCCCAAAGTTTGAGATTGAGCATCCGGCTCATGCGCCGAGTCCGGCAAGGCGCTGATACGCGCGGGCAGCATAATCGAGCGACAGCCGCTGCGGCATCGGCTCGATCGACGCCAATTGCAGGGGTGCACGCGCGGTCGGCTCGACGCTGAAACGCTGCGTCCAATAATGCGGGGGCGCAGACGGGACCGCTGCTTGTGAGGGTGGCGGCAGCCCTTCGAGTTTGGCAGCAAAACCGGCGCGGATCTGGTCGAGGCTGCGCGGTGCGCCACCCGGCCCATAGAATATCGTGCGGTTCGCGGCAGCCGCCGCCGGAAACAGCGGCGCGGCTGCGGCATCGGGATCGGCGTCATGCGCCGACAGAAACTGGACAGCTCCCGCGCTTCCCAGAAAATGGGCGAGATAAAGATCGACCGGCGCGGCACTGCGGCCAAGGCCGGATTCGAGGTGACGGCGGTTATCGTCGGCGAACTCCGCCGCCATTGCGGAGGCGAATTCCGGATTATAGCGCAGATTGTCGATGGCGGTGCGAAGCTGCGGGTCGGTGACGGCGAGTCCCTTGCCGCGCCGCTCAATGGCATTTGCCGCCCAGGCCGCGCCATGGTCGCTGCCATGGTCCTTGACGACACTAAGCCAGGTCTGGCGGGTGAACTGGAACAGCCCCGCCGCGCTCGATGTCCGCGCCTTGGCTTGCGGATCGAGGCTGCTTTCGAGGCGCGCCTGATTGTAGAGATAGCCGAAATCGACGCCCGTCCGCTTGGCGGCACCCGCAATTGCAGCGTGGACACGGGAGGATCGGGTATCGGTCGTGGTCGGAACTGAGGACATGGTCTTTCCGCATCGTTGCGGACCAACCACAGCAATCTGTGTGCCAGTTGCGGTTTAGGCGCGAAACAACGCGATCCTACCTGCGGCGTTATAGGTCGGCGGCCGTTGCCCCCCGCGTCGCTGGGCAAGGCGGTCGAGTCTTTGACGGGTGCGGTCGGCCAGAAAATTGACGCGCGTTCGCGCGGCTTCGGTCTGTTTCAGGGCATGATCGATGCGTCCGGCGCGGACGGCGACTACGGCACCGCCTCGGCTCGCGCCCGACAACAACTGCGACAGCGACGCGGTCGCTTGCTCGATAGCCGCAACATCCCCCGCATCGAGTGCCGCAATCAACGCAGCCTGTGCATCAATAACCTGCTCGATGTCGGCGTCACTCACGATCAGTCCTTCGCGGCAAAGCCGATGATGGCTTTGGCAAGGGCGTTGGCGTCGATCCTGTAGCTGCCGTCGGCAATCGCGCGGCGGACCTGGGCAATGCGGGCGTAATCGACCGGCGGTCCCGAATGTGCAAGCTCGGCAACAAGATCGAGCAGGCGGGGCAATGATGCGCTCGATGCAGTTGGTGTGCCCGGAGCCGAACGCAAATCCTGCGGCGTCAACCGGCGGACTTCGGTTCCCTCGACCGCCGTCGTCGCGGCGCGGATAGCAATGGGCGTGACCGAACCCGTGCGGGCAGCTTCGACCATGACACACTTCCTTGGCTGGCCTGACGGAAAGTCGACAGGCCTTCACGAAGCGGTAACGGCATCGTCCCCGGGTTATTTAGTCCGTTATCTCGACATTCCCGTTATCCTGCACGCGCACGGTGACACTGGCGAGACTTGTCGGCATTTTGACGCGGATAGTGCCGCCGCGCCTTCCGTCCTCCAGCGCCGTTGCGCCCGTCGTGAGCGCAAAGCCCGCCCCGGCATAGGACAGTTGCACCGCATCGCCGCGCCGGATGACAATCGCGCCCGCATCGACAGAGGTTACTGCGACAAGCGGGATGTTCAGCCGCCAGCCCTTTGCCAGACAATAGGCGACAACGCTGCCAGCGTGCGGCGGTTCGAACAGCGCGCCTTCGGGACAGCGCACCAGCCGCAACCGCCGGTCGATCCGCGCCGCCCGCAGTCCTGCGTCCGCAGCGGTGCCGCCGAGAAAAACCGCCACGCGCGCGTCGAGCAGGTCGAGGTCTTCGCCCTGTACCGCCGTCGCGTTTGCCGATGTGGTTGCAGCGAACAGCAAAGTGGGAAGGATCAGGTATCGCATCATCGGTCTCCGGACTGGGGTTGCCAACCGGACAGCAAAGGCCGTGCCACCCGCCGGGTTCAGCCACAACGATGTCCGCTGTCGGAAACCGGACACGCCCCACAGCCAGCACGCCCGCCACAGACGGCAGAACCGCGTTTGGCACGACAGTTGCTGCGGGGTGGCGGACGGCTCGTGGTGAGCCCGTGATGGAGGTGCAGATGGCTGCTCCCGATCTGTTCGGTGTTCATGGCACGGCGCTTGGCCTCCGGGCGCAGCGCATGGCGATGCTCGCGTCGAACATCGCCAATGCCTCGACGCCGAATTACAAGGCGCGCGACATGGACTTCGGCGACGCGCTGCGTCGGGCCGAAAGCGGACAGGATGCGGGTAGCGCCGTGCGCTACCGCGTGCCGCTGCAGGCATCGCTCGATGGCAATACCGTGGAGCTGTCGACCGAACAGACCGCCTTTGCCGAAAACGCCGTGGCCTATCGCACCACCCTGTCGTTCCTGTCGGGCCGCATCGCGACTTTGTCGCGCGCGTTGAAGGGCGAATGACCGTGGCACAGGTTTCAAACCGTCCCCTGTCGATCTTCGAGATCAGTGGCCGCGCCATGGCGGCGCAGCTCGTCCGGCTCAACACTACCGCATCGAACCTGGCCAATGCCGGGTCGATCGCGGGGAGCGAAGCCCAAGCCTTTCGGTCGCTCAAACCCGTATTCCGCGCCGTCACCGGTGCCGAGGGCCAGGCGACCGTGGCCGTCGACCGCATCACGCAGTCGACGGCCAACCCGACCAAGCGTCACGATCCGACCAATCCGCTCGCCGATGCAAACGGCAACATCTGGGAGGCCGCCGTCGATAGCGCCGCTGAGCTGGTCGAGATGATCGAGACGTCGCGGCAGTACCAGAACAATGTCCAGGTCTTGCAGACCGCCAAGTCGCTCACACTCGATACATTGAGGATCGGCCAATGACGCTTTTGCCAATTAGCTCTCCCGCGATCACTGCGCCCGCGTCGCGGTCGCAGGCCGAACTCGGCACGCCTAATCTAAGCACTGGCGACTTTCTGCGATTGATGACCGAACAGTTGAAGCAGCAGGATCCGTTCGCGCCGACCGACAATACCCAGATGGTCGCGCAGATGGCGCAGATGTCCGCCTCGTCGGGCATCGCCGAGATGAATGCTTCGCTCAAAGCGATTGCGACGCAGATCGCCGACCAGACGGTGTTGCTCCAGTCGCTGTCAGCGCCGCCCGCGCCTGTGCCGACTGCGCCCTAACCCACAGCATTTCAAAGGAGACGACCGATGTCCTTCTACACCTCGTTATCAGGGCTGCGCGGCGCGCAGACCGATTTGTCCGCGATTTCGAACAACATCGCCAATGTCGGTTCGACCGGTTTCAAAAAGAGCCGCGCCGAATTCGGCGACCTGTTCGCTAGCGCGCCGACCCAGACGACCAAGATGATCGCCGGACAGGGCACACGCCTCAACGGTATCAAGCAGCAGTTCACCCAAGGGACGCTCGAGGCGACCGACAAAACGCTCGACCTGGGTATCGCGGGCGAAGGGTTCTTCGTGGTCGAGGGGTCCGCCCCGCGCCGCGAGATTACCTATACCCGCAATGGCGCATTCGGAATCGACCCGAACCGCAACGTCATCGACACGACTGGGGCCAAGCTGAAACTGTTGCCGATCGACGCCAACCAGAATGTCACCTCGACCGCCTTTGCCGATATGCGCGATTTCGTGTTGCCGGCGAATGCGCCCGGCAACCCCAGCGTCGCGCTGTCGAATATATCGGTTGGCATCGACGGGCTGGTGACGGCGACATATGCCAATGGCTCGTCCGAAGCGCTGGGCAAAGTGGCAATGGCGAGCTTTGTCTCGCTCGAAGGACTACGCCCGGTCGGCGACGCGCACTGGCAATCGACCGGTGACAGCGGCCCGCCCGCAATCAACGCCGCGACCAATGGCTCGCTCGGCACGATCCGGTCAGGAACGCTCGAACGCGCCAATGTCGACGTGACCGAGGAACTGGTCGCGCTGATCGCGGCGCAACGCAATTTTCAGGCGAATGCCAAGGCGATCGAGACCGCTCGCAACATGACCCAGACGATTTTCAACATCAACTAAAGGGCTGACCGGTGGACCGCCTCATCTACACCAGCCTGTCGGCGATGCGCGCGAGCATGGCGCGGCAGACGGCGACGGCGAACAACATCGCCAACGCCGACACGCCGGGGTTCCGTGCCGATCTGGCCGAGACGCAGGCGCTCTGGCTGCGCGGCGGTCCGGTCGAGGCACGGGCAGCGGCGTCCGAGGAGGTGCTTACTGCCGATATGAAGGCCGGGACCGTTGTCGCCACCGGTCGCGCGCTCGATGTCGCCGCAGAGGGCGACGCGATGTTCGCGGTGCAGTCCGCCGACGGCGAAGAAGCCTATACCCGGCGCGGGGATTTCCAGATCGGCGACAGCGGGCTGTTGACGACCGGCGACGGACATCCGGTGCTGGGCACCGGCGGGCCGGTCGTGCTTCCGCCTGCGGACAGCATTGCCATCGACGGCGAAGGCCGGATCAGCATTGTTCCCGCTGGCGGCGATCCGTCGCAGCCACAGGAAGTCGCGCGGCTGAAACTGGTCAGTCCGACCGGCTCTGACACGGTCAAGGGACTCGACAACCTGTTCTACGCTCGCGGCGGCGGTGTCCTGCCTGATGCACCGGGCGCGCGGGTGCGCGGCGGTCATCTCGAAGGGTCGAACGTCAGCACCACTCAGGCACTGGTCGATATGATCGAGGCGAGCCGCGCCTGGGATTCGCAACTCAAACTAATTGCCGACGCGCGCGACAATGACGCCGCCACTGCCGACCTGATGCGGCTTCCGGATTAATTTGGCGGACTAAAGGAGAGATACGATGAGCAACGCTGCCCTTCATGTCGCCCGCACGGGCCTCGACGCGCAGAATATGCGGATGCAGGTGATCGCCAATAATCTGGCGAACGTGAACACCACCGGGTTCAAGCGCGACCGCGCCAATTTTGCGACACTTGCCTATCAACTTATCACCCAGCCGGGCGCGGCGTCCTCGGCGGAAAACAAATACGCCATCGGCCTTAATCTCGGCACCGGCGTTGCGATCACCGGTACCGCGCGGATCGCCACGCAGGGGACGCTGAACCAGACCGGCAATACGCTCGACATGGCGATACAGGGCGATGGCTATTTCCAGGTGCTGATGCCCGACGGGCGCACCGGCTATACCCGCGCGGGCGATTTCAGCCTGACCGCCGAAGGGACAATCGTCACCGCCGACGGGATGCCGGTGCAGCCGCAGATTCAGGTGCCGCCGAACACAACATCGATCACGATCGGGGCCGACGGCACGATTTCGGCAAGCGTCGAGGGACAGGCCGAAGCCAGCCAGCTCGGCAAGATCGAGACTGCGCGCTTCGTCAATGCCGCGGGGCTCCAATCAATCGGCGGCAATTTGCTGGTCGAAACCGGCGCATCGGGCACCCCGCAGGTTGGCGCACCCGGCACCGAAGGGCGCGGCGCCGTCAAATCGGGGATGCTCGAGGCATCGAACGTCAATGTCGTCGAGGAACTCGTCGATATGATCGAGACCCAGCGCGCCTATGAAGTCAATTCGAAGATGATTCAGGCCACCGACGAAATGCTGCGTAATGCCAACCAGCAGCTCTGACAGTGCTCCTGCGAAAGCAGGAGCCTTGGCCGCAGCCGCGACGCTCGCCGCCTGGGCTCCTGCTTTCGCAGGAGCACTGCTGCTTGCTTCGCCCGTGCTGGCGAAGAAAAAGCCGGTCGAGGATTTCACGCCCGCTTTCCCCGTCGAAACCCCCGTCCCCGCCACCCCGGGCGCGATCTTCAGCGCCGGTTATGCGCCGCTGACCTCGGGGGCGCGCGCGGCACAGGTCGGCGATGTGCTGACCGTCGTGCTGGTCGAGCGGATGCAGGCAACCAAGTCCAGTTCGGCCAAGACGGGACGCGACGGTGGCATTGGCTTGACCCCGCCCACGACCGGCCCGCTCGCGCTGTTCAAACCCTCCGATGTAAACATGGGCGGCAATTCGTCGTTCACAGGAAAGGGCGCGGCGGAACAGTCCAACGCGCTGAGCGGAGAAGTGAGCGTGACCGTAATCGCCGTGCGCGCCAATGGCACGATGCTGGTGCGCGGCGAAAAGGCGCTGACGCTCAACCGCGGTGACGAGCATGTCCGGCTGTCGGGCATCGTCCGCGCTGCCGACATCGGGCCCGATAACCGCATTGCCTCCACGCGCCTCGCCGATGCCCGCATCGCCTATACCGGCAAGGGCGAAATCGCGCGGGCGAGCCAGCAAGGCTGGCTGCAACGGTTCTTCGCCATGGTCAGCCCGTTCTGATGCGTGCGCTGCTCCCTTTGCTCGCGCTTGTTGCCGCGACACCGCTTCACGCCGAACGCATCAAGGATATGGGCGCGTTCGAGGGGCTGCGCGTCAATCAGTTGACCGGCTACGGCATTGTTGTGGGCCTTGCCGGGACCGGCGATGACAGCCTCGATTATTCAACGCTCGCCATGAAGGGCGCGATCTCGCGCTTCGGGCTGACGCTTCCAGCGGGGGCGAACCCGTCGCTCAAAAACGCTGCAGCCGTCGTACTGACCGCCGAACTCCCCGCCTTTGCCAAACCCGGGCAGAAACTCGACGTCACCGTGTCGGCGATCGGCAAGTCGAAATCCCTGCGCGGCGGCACGCTCGTCATGGCCCCGCTCTACGGCGCGAACGGCGCGATTTACGCGATGGCGCAGGGCAATCTCGTCGTCGGTGGTCTCGGCGTCGACGCGGCGGACGGGTCGAAAGTCTCGGTCAATGTGCCCTCGGCTGGTCGCATTGGCGGTGGTGCGACGGTCGAGCGTGCGGTCGATACCGGGTTTACCCAAGGCGCGCAGCTGACGTTCAACCTGTCGACCCCCGATCTGACCAACGCGCGGATCGTGGCTGCTGCAATCAACACTACGCTCGGCGCGCCGCTTGCCCGCGCGATGGACGGCGTATCGATCGTCATTGCCGCCCCCGACGGCGGCGAAGCGCGGACCGCGATGATGAGCCGCATCGAGAATATCGATGTCACGCCCGCGATCCCGCCCGCGCGCGTCATCGTCAACGCGCGGACCGGCACGGTCGTCATCAACGGCATGGTCCGGATCCTGCCCGCCGCCGTTACCCACGGAAAACTGACGGTGCGGATCGACGAGAAACCGCGTGTGGTTCAACCGGGTCCGCTCAGCGGCGGGCGGACTGCCACCGAACAATCGAGCCAGATCGCCGTCGAGGAAAGCACGACCCCCGCCTTCGTCATGCGCGGCGCGTCGCTCGCCGACATTGTCGCGGCGATCAACCGCATTGGTGCGACGCCTGGCGATCTCGTCGCGATCCTCGAAGCTTTGCGTCAGGCAGGCGCGCTCCAAGGCGAGCTGGTGGTGATATGATCGTCGCCGCCAAAATCGTCGCCCCGGCACCGGTCGCCATCGATCCGAAGCTGAAAAGCGCAGCGGAGCGGTTCGAGGCCGTATTCGTCCGCGAGATGCTGGCGACAATGCGAAAGGCCAAGCTGGCCGACGACATCTTCGGCTCGGGCGCAACCGACAGTTTCCGCGAAATGGCCGACGCGAACATGGCCGATGCCATCGCCAAACAGGGCGCGTTCGGCATTGGCAACCTCGTCCGCACGCAGTTGGGGTCGCCGAAATGAGCGATCTGCTGAGCCTCGCCACGACGGGTATCCGCGGCTATTCGCGCGCGCTCCAGACCATCGGCGACAACATCGCCAATGCCCAGACACCCGGCTATGCGCGGCGCAGCACATTGCTCGCCGAACAAGTGAGTGGCGGGCATTCGGTGCTCTATCCCAATCAAGTTGCCCCAGGCGGCGTGCTGGTCACCGGCGTGACGCGCGTCGTCGATCCATGGCTGATCGAGGATGCGCGGGTTGCATCAGGCGACGCCGCACAAACCGGTGCGCGTCTTGCCGGACTCGAGGCTGTCGAAGCCGCAATTCATGATGGCGGCGCGGGCGTCGGGCGCGCGATGACCGCGCTGTTCAACCGCGCTGACGAGCTTGCCACCGAACCCGCCAGCAACGTCCGGCGTGGTGCCTTCCTGCAAGCGACCAGCGATGTCGCTGACGCGTTTCGGCGGACAGCCGACGGGTTCACCCGCGCTGCTGACGGCGTTGCAACGCGGGCTGCATCGGGCGTCGCACAGCTCAACACCGACCTCGGTGCCCTGTCCCGCGTCAACAACGGCCTGCGCCGCGCGCGCGAAGGATCGACAAATCAGGCATCCTTGCTCGACGACCGCGACCGTCTGCTCGACTCGATTTCGGCGGCGCTGCCCGTTGGCGTTGCCTATGACGCAAGGGGTGCCGTCACGCTCGATAGCGACGGTGCACCGTTGTTGGCTGGTGGTGACGCGGCGACGGTATCACTGGCGGTTGCAGCCGATGGTCGGCTGTCACTGGGGTCGATCATTGCAGGGTCGATTTCGGCGATCAACCCGGCATCGGGTGCCCTCGCCGGACATTTTGAGGCGGCTGGCGCAATTGCGACCCAACGGTCCGCGCTCGATGGCATGGCTTCGAACTTCGTCACGACCGTCAACGCCCAGCATGTGGCGGGGCGCGATGCGACGGGGGCGCAAGGCCGTCCCTTGCTCGTCATCGGCACCGGCGCTGCCGACATGACGGCGCTGGCCTTGACTGCGACAGAAGTCGCCGCCGCCGATGCCTCCGCAAGCAATGGCAACGCGCTTGCGTTCGGCAATTTGCGCGGCGCTGGCGGCGGTGAAATGAGCTGGGCCGATTTCGCCGCACGCCACAGCCAGATGGTCGCGGGCACACGCGCGCAGGACAGCGCCGCGACCAGCCGCCGTGACGGGGCAGCCAATGCCCGCGACGCGGTCGCCAGTATCGACCTTGACCGCGAGGCTGCCGATCTGGTCCGTTTCCAGCAGGCCTATCAGGCGTCGGCGCGGGTGCTGCAAACCGCGCGTGAAACGCTGCAGACGATCATGGACGCGCTGTAATGGCGATGACGCCCACGCTTGCCGGCAACCGCCTGACCAGCGAGATCGCGCGCCAGTCACGGCTGGCGGGCGACATTGCGCGCACTCAGGCCTCGATTGCGGCGGGACGCCGATTGCTGACCCCGTCGGACGACCCGTCGGCTTCGGCCCGGATTACCGTCATCGACCGCGTGCAGGCCGATGGTGAGATATGGACCCGCTCGCTGGTGGGCGCGGGCGCGCTTGCGGCGCAGGCCGATGGCGTGCTCGCCAGCCTGTCTGAGCGAATGATCGCGGCCAAAACCGCGCTGGTCGCGGGCGCATCGGGCACCGCGACCGCTGCCGACCGCAGCACTTATGCCACCGAACTCCGTGCGCTCGCCGCCGAAGTCGCGGGCCTCGGCGCGACGATGACTCCAGCTGGCGATCCGCTGTTTGCAACCGGCGCACCACTCAAAATGCGCGTCGATACCAATTTGACCATCGCCCCGGTCGACAGTGCGAGCACTGTCTTCCAGTCTGGCGGCGTCACGCTGGCGCAGGAATTGACTGATGCCGCCGCCGCGCTCGACAGCGGCGACCGCGTGCGGATCGATAGCGCGCTAGGCCGCCTTGACGATGCCGTCGCGCATGTCGCCGGTGCAGCGGGCGACCAAGGGTTGCGCGCGGCGCAGATCGACAGGCTGATCGACCGCCATGCCGCCCATGCCATCGACCTCGCCAGCGAACGCTCGGGGCTGGAGGATACCGATCTGATGACCGCCATCGCGCGGCTCAACGCCCAGCAATTGACGCTCGACGCCGCGCAAGCTGCGTTCGCGCGCATCAACCGCCGCACCTTGTTCGACTTGCTTGGCTGAGCCCCGCAAGTCTGTCGCCCTCCCGCCGTTAACCAGAAAGAGCGCGCGCCTCGTTTCGCGCGCAAGGGGAAAGTCCGTCCATGTTTCCGGTTATCGGCATTGTCGTTCTCATCGCACTTGTGTTCGGCGGCTTTGCCCTAACCGGCGGCAACCTCGCGCCCGTGCTCGAGGCGATGCCGCATGAAATGCTCATCATCGGTGGGGCCGCGATCGGCGCGCTTATCATCGGAAATTCGGGCAGCGAGCTAAAGGCGCTCGGCGCGGCCATGGTCACGGTGTTCAAGGGGCCGCGCTACAAGAAGCAGGACTATCTCGATGTCATCTTCCTGACGTCGCGCCTGATGAAGATGCTGCGAACCGAAGGACCCGTCGCGGTCGAACCGCATATCGAGGATCCCCAAGCGTCAACGGCGTTCGGCGAATATCCCAAATTGCTCAAGGACCAGGTGCTCATCCACCTCATCACCGACGCGCTGCGCCTCGTCGTCGTCTCGTCGGGCACGCTCGATCCGCACGCGGTCGAGGACGTAATGGATAACACCGTCAAGACCCACCACCACCACGCGATCCGACCGGCGGATTCGCTGCAAAACCTGTCCGACGCGCTGCCTGCGCTCGGGATTGTTGCCGCCGTGCTCGGTGTCGTGAAGACGATGGGATCGATCGACCAGCCACCCGCAATTCTAGGCGCGATGATTGGGTCGGCGCTGGTCGGCACGTTTCTGGGGGTGCTGCTGTCCTATGGCATGGTCGGTCCGTTCGCCCAGCGCGCCAAAAGCGCCATCGAGGAGGACAGCGCGATCTATCACGTCGTCAAACAGATCATCGTCGCCTCGCTGCACGGCCATCCCCAGCCGCTGGTGATCGAGGCGGCACGTTCGGGTATCGCGCACCATAACCAGCCAAGCTTTTCGGATGTGTTCGACGGGATGCGGGCAGCACGATGAGCAAGACCGCGCCGCAGCTGCGCCCGATCATCATCAAAAAGATTTATGAGGCACCCCATGCCGGCCATCACGGCGGCGCGTGGAAAGTCGCCTATGCCGATTTCGTGACCGCGATGATGGCGTTCTTTCTGCTGATGTGGCTGCTGGGTGCGACAACCGAAAAGCAGCGCAAGGCACTTGCCGATTATTTCGCACCTACGCTGATCGCCAGCAAACAGGACAGCGCGGGGTCGGACAAATTGTTCGGCGGCGATTCGATCGTTTCTGCTGACAAATATCCGCATAAGGCCGGGCAGACGGGCACGCGCGCGATGACGATCCCGCGCGATGCCAAGGGTGGTCCCAAGGAAGCGTCGGGCCGTCAGACCGATGCCGCGCGCTTCAACGCGCTGCAACGCACGATTTCGCTGCGGATGAAAACGACGAGCGGCCTCAAGGCGCTGGCGGGCAGCATCCGCTTTACCGAAACGCGCGACGGGCTGCGTATTGATTTGATCGACTATGCCGACTTCTCGATGTTCGCCAGTGGCACCGACGCGCTGACCCCCAATGCGCTGGCGTTACTCCGCGAAGTGGCGAATGCAGCGCGCGACCTGCCCAATGGCATCACGATCCGCGGGCACACCGATGCCGCCGTATGGACTGTCGATCCGGCGATGAACAACTGGCGGTTGTCGGCGGCGCGGGCCGAATCGACGCGGCGAATGCTGGTGCTGCAACAGATCGCGCCATATCGGATTGTCCGCATCGAAGGGGTCGCCGACCGCGAACCCTATGATCCGAAAAACCTGCTAAGTCCCGCAAACCGGCGCATTTCGGTGACGCTAACCTGGCGCGACGCGCCAACGGGGTGACCGCCGACAAGTGGCTTCGCGTCTGCCGATTGCGCCCGTTTTCCGCCATATTCGAGCGAACCGCCGAGCCGCGTTAACTATGCACGCCCGAAACTCTGGTGGTGCAAAAGGCACGCCGAAACGGGGACCAGATATGACCGCAACCATAGTGACCGCAAGGCCAGCGCGCCGCAGCGACCGGACGGGCGCGAACGGCCAGTTGGTCGGCAGCAGCCGCGCGATGGAGCATCTGCGCGGCATTATCGCCCGCATCGGCCCTTCGACGGCACCGGTCCTGATTACCGGTCCATCGGGGTCGGGCAAAGAAGCTATCGCGCGCGCTATCCACGCCGCCAGCGATCGCGGCGACAAACCCTTTGTCGCAATCAACTGCGGCGCGATCCCCGCCGAATTGATCGAGTCCGAGCTGTTCGGCCATGAAAAGGGATCGTTCACCGGCGCACTCGCGCGGCGGATCGGGCGGTTCGAAGAGGCGCATGGCGGCACGCTGTTTCTCGACGAAATCGGCGACATGCGTTTCGACATGCAGGTGAAGCTGCTGCGGGTGCTCGAGGAAGGGGTCGTCAACCGCGTCGGCGGCGGCGCGGCGCTGCCGGTCGATGTCCGAATCGTGTCGGCAACGCACAACGATATCCATGCCCAGATTGCGGCAGGCAAGTTCCGCGAGGATCTTTACTTCCGGCTCGGCGTCCTGCCCGTGGCATCGCCCGCGCTGGCCGACCGGCCCGAAGACATTGCCGACCTCGTCTCGCATTTTCAGAGCAATATGGGCCCGGTCGGACGCTTGTCGTTCGATGCATCGGCGCTCGCCCAGCTCGAAGCGCATCGCTGGAACGGCAATGTCCGCGAACTTCGCAACGTCATCGAGCGTGGCCGCGTACTTTTTCCGGGCGAGACATTGACCGGCACGCAGGTCGGCCAGTTGCTCGGCCTGACACCGCTGTCCAACGTCACCTCGAGTGCCCAAGCCCGCCCCGCCGCCATTGTCACGACACCTCCGGCCGACGTCCGCCGCACGCCCATTAACCTGAAGGAAGTGATCGAAACGATGGAGCTCGAACGCATCCAGATGGCGCTCGACATGGCCGAAGGCGTTGTCAGCGAAGCGGCACGGATGCTGACCCTGAAGCGCACCACATTGATCGAAAAAATGCGGAAATACGGGGTCGGTAATTAGGCGATTGCAGACCATGCTGCGGCAAGGCTTTTCACACCGGCGCGCACTTCAGCCAGCGCCGCGCAGTCGCCGCCCCGCGCGGCGAGCAGACGCCGCCGCATCTGGCGATAAATGCCCCCGAGCGACAGCGCGAGTTCGCCCCCGCCGACGTGGTCGAGTCCGGCCTCGAGCGCGTGCAGAATCGAATCTGCCCGTTCGTGCTGCTGTATTATGCGGCGGCTATCGCCTTCGATGGCGCGCGCGAACACGTCGAGCACAACGGACAGTTCCTCGTACAACATGGCCACCAACATGTGCGGCGTCGATCCCTCGACACGGCTGGCCAGATCGATCTGGCGGTACCGCAATGTAGGCGAACGACTGCCGCTGCCAAAGCCGCCAACAGGTGTCACTTACCAGCCGTCCACAGCTTGATCTGCTGGTCGAGATAGCTTTGCGTCGCCTTGAGCGCGCCCAGGCTTGCGTCGACACCGGCGAATTGTTTTTCAAGCCGCGCACGATAGGCGGTTTCGCGTGCTTCCATACGGGTGCGGTCGCTGGCAAGCGCCGACGCCTCCTTGCCGAGGCGGGTCGACAGGCTGGCCAGCGCCCCGTTCGTCGCCGTCGCCGCTGTCTTCAGGGCGGACAGCGCACCGCCGATGCCGGGATCGGTTACGGCCGTGTGCATCGCGTCCCGGGTCGGCGAGAAAATCGCCTCGACAGCGTCCGGGTCGCGCGCATAGGCGGTGTTGAACACCGCTTCGTCGAAAGCAATCGTGCCATCGCGGTTGGTGTTCACGCCGATGGCCGACAGGCTGCCCGGCACGGTGCCAGTCACCGGTTGCGCGATCAGTTGCGACAATTGGCGGTCGAGCGTCCGCGTCGCCTGATCGCCCCGCGTTGCCGTCCGTGCCGCAGCGATCTGGCCCTTGAGTTCGTTGAACACCGCCACGAAGTCACCGACCGCCGTCTTCAGCGTATCACCCGCGCGGGTAACACCGATGGCGACCGGGGTACCGGCTGCCGCCTTTTTGAGCGTCAGGGTCACACCCGGCACGACATCGGCGATGCTGTTGGTCGGGCGTGCGTAAGCAAGGCCATTGACAGTAAACTGCGCGTCGAGCGCGCCCTGAATGAGCGACATCGGTCCGGGATAGGCGAAGTCGGACAGGCCGGGATTGCTGCTCGACAAGGTGAAAGATGAGGCGGCCCCCGGTGGCCCCCTGAGCACCAGCCGTGCACCCGCTGTGTCGCTGACGACGCTCGCCGTCACGCTGCTGCGCGCATCGTTGATGGCTGTAGCAAGGCCTGTAAGACTATCGTTGCCCGGACCGATAATGATCGGGAAGACCGTTGCCCCGACCGTCAAGGTCAACGTCCCCTGCCCCACCGGCGCGGCGGATGTCGGCCTGAATCCCGAGGCAAGCGTCTGGCCGCGCGCCAGTTGCGTTACTTCCAAGATCCCCGAAAAATCGGTCAGGCGCGCGCCCACGATAGCTCGGGCATCGAGGATCGAGGGATCGGCGACGCTTGGCTGGCTCTGCAAGGTGCCTCCCGCCACCAGCGTTGCCAGCGACGTCGCAAACCCTTCAAGATCGGCGCGTGCGCGCGCCACAGCGCTGATGCTCGATTGCACGGTCTGCGACCTTGCGTCGAACCGCGCCACTTTCGGGTCGCGCGATGCCGCCGCCAGCTGGCTGACCAGCGCGGCCACATCGATGCCTGAACCGAAGCCGAGCGCATTTACGATAGAAACCATGGGTATATCCTCTACGTCATGGCAACGGCGCGACGCGCGAAAGCTTTAGCGAGTGCGATTTCCGCGTTCGTCGAACGATTTGGCGGGCGGCACCGCGACAGTCGGTGGCGCGACGCCCTCTGCCATCGCGCGGTCGAGATTGAAGACGAACGCAAGAATGGTGGCGACCGCGAGGTAGAGGTCGCTGGCGACGGGCTGTCCGGCGCGTGTGGTGAAGTAGATGGCGCGGGTCAGTTGCGGATAGTCGAGCTGCGGCACGGCGGCCTCGCGTGCCAGTGCCTTGATCGCTTGTGCCGTCTCGCCGCGCCCGCGGGCGACAACCATTGGCACGGCATCGACCCCGGGGCGATAGCGAAGGGCGACGGCAAAGTGCGTGGGGTTGGTGAGCACCACAGTCGCCTCGCCGACCGCACGTCGGGCCGATCCGCCGAGAATTTCGTGCCGTCGCTGGCGCGCCATCTGCTTGGTTTCGGGCGATCCCTCGCTTTCCTTATGTTCCTGTTTGACTTCGTGATGCGTCATCTTCAGCCGCGCATTGCGTCGCATGAACTGGATCGGCGCATCAATGATCCCGATCAGGGCCAGTCCCCCGCCCATCCACAGGACGGTTGTCACGAATTGCGTTCCAAGAAGCGCCGACGCCCGCTCGCGGTCGACCGACGACAGCCCCATCATTGCGGGCAAACTCGCCGAAATGAGCCACCAGCCGATCCCGCCGAGGAGCGCCACCTTGGCCAGCGATTTGCCCAGTTCGACCAGCCCTTGGCCGCCGAACATGCGTTTGAGGCCCGCCAGCGGATCGAGCTTCGATGGTTTCGGCGCGAACCCGCTGGGGCGAAAGCCGAGCGCGCCGAGCATGGCTGGCCCCGCAATCGCGGCAAGGATCGTCATGCCGAACAGCGCGGCAAGCGGCCCCAGCGCCTCAAGCCCGAGTCCGATCGCGCGCTGTGATGGATCGAACCCATCGAGATCGGCTCGCCCGATCGTCAGCCCCTGATGCAACACCCCGCGCATCGTCATCATTGCCCAAGGCCCGGCCAGCGATAGCCATCCGGCCCCGGCAAGAAAGACAAGCGCCGTTCCCAGCTCGCGTGACTGAAGCACATCGCCCTTTTCGGTCGCATCGCGCTTGCGCTTGGCCGACGGTGCCTGGGTCTTCTCGTCGCTGTCGGGCTGTTCGGCCACCGGCTACAGCCCCGCCAATCGCTGCGCCTGTTCCAGCGTGAGCCGTATCGCATGGTCGAGCGCCGCCGCCATGACGGGCGTCGCGGCGGCAAGTAATACGACACCTGCTAACACCGTCGCAGGGATACCGACCGCAAACAGGTTAAGCGCAGGGGCCGAGCGGGTGATCGTGCCCATCACGATCTGGACCATGATGAGGGTGAAGGCGACCGGTAGCGCGACCGAAAGCCCCGCCGCGAACATCAGCCCGCCGAAGTCGACAAGACCGCGCAGGGCGGCAGCAGTGAGCCAGCTTGCCCCCGGCGGCATCGTCCGGAAACTCGTGACGACAATTTCGATGAGCGCGAGATGCCCGCCAATGGCCAGAAACAGTGCGGTGCACAGCATGTTGAGGAACTGGCCGATGGCCGTGCTCGAATGGCCCGACGTCGGATCCTGCATCGAGGCGAAGCCCAAGCCCATGGCGTTGCCGATGGCCTCGCCCGCGACGAGCGCGGCGGCAAAGCCGATCTGGAGCGCAAAGCCGAGCGACAGGCCGAGCACGACTTCGCTAAGAACGAGGAGTAGGCCGGATACGGATACGATGCCCGTAGCGGGAAGGGTAACGCTTGCCGCCGTCGCTGCGGGGATACCAACCGCCAGCGACAGGATGATCCGCACTTGAAGTGGTACCGCCGCCGACCCGAATACCGGAGCCGCCAGCATCGCCGCTCCGGGCCGGATCATCGCGACAAACCAGACCAGCAACTGTGTCGCAATTCCTGAAAATTCGGCGGGGATCACCGCACCAGTTCCGGAATGCGGGCAAACATGTCCTGGGTCAGATCGACCAACAGCATCAGGATCGCCCCGCCGAACAGCGCGAGACACACGGCAAAGACGATGAGTTTCGGGACGAAGCTGAGCGTTGCCTCGTTAATCGAGGTCGCGGCCTGAACCATGCCAAGCAGGACGCCGACGACAAGCGTGGGGATCAACAGGGGGGCCGAGCCGAGCGCCAGCACCCAAAGCGCATGTTGCGCGGCGTCGATAAACTGGTCGCTTTCCATCATCGGGCGCTCAACCGGTGCCGAACGAGGCAGCGAGCGATCCCATCGTCAGCGCCCATCCATCGACGAGGACGAAGAGCAGCAGCTTGAACGGCATCGAGATAATCGTCGGCGACAGCATCATCATGCCGAGCGACATCAGCGCGGATGCCACGATCAGGTCGATGACGAGAAACGGTAGAAAGATCAGGAAGCCGATCTGGAACGCGGTCTTCAACTCGCTGGTGACAAAGGCGGGCAGCAGGACGGTAAACGGAATGTCCTTTGCCGCAGCGACCGGCGGCGATTTGGCGAGCTTTTGAAACATCGCCAGATCGGTTTTGCGGGTCTGCGTGACCATGAAACCGTGGAAATGGCCGCCCGCCTTGGCGATGCCGGTCTCCAACGTGATCGTGCCCGCATTATAGGGTTGCAGCGCATCTGTGTTCACCCTGTCGATCACAGGCGCCATGATGAACAGCGACAGGAACAAGCTGAGGCCCACGAGCACCTGGTTCGGCGGCGTCTGTTGCAGCCCGAGTGCCTGACGCAGGATCGACAGGACGATGATGATCCGGGTGAAGCTGGTCATCATCAGAATGAGCGACGGCAGCACCGTCAACAGGCTCATCAGGATCAGGATTTGCAGCGACAGCGACAGCGACTGGCCGCCCGCGACCTTGCCGAGCGTTGCCTCAAGTCCAGACGATTGGGCGGCCGCGCAGGCCGGGACCAGCAGCGCACCAAGCGCGACAGCGCGGATCACGCTACGCATCGATGAAATCCCCGTCGCTTTCGGCAAGCAGCGCGATGCCTTGCCGCGACGCCGCGACCAGCAGCGTTTTGCTGCCGAATTTGACCACGGCGAGTTTTCCCGACGTCCCAAGTGTCAAAACATCGACGACTTGCGCCGGTCGCTCGACGGGACGGTGGGCGGGCAGCCCGAGCTGGGCCCGTTTCCACAGCCATAGCGAGCCCCAGGCGAGGCTCCCGACCAATGGCACAAGCACAAGTAAACGCAGGAAATATTCGGTCATCAGTGTCTCCGGTCGATCCCCAGTGCGGCGCTGTCAGGCGCAACGACGTCGACCACGCGAACGCCGTAACGCCCGTCGACCGTCACGATCTCTCCCTTTGCAATCAGCGTGCCATTCGCCATGATGTCGAGCAGGTCGTCGGCCTGACGGTCGAGCTCGACGACGCTCCCTTCGGCAAGGTCGAGCAGGTCCGACAGCCGCATGGCCGCCGACCCCACTTCGACCGAAACGCGTACCGAAACCCCGGCAAGCAGCGCGAGATTGCGGTCGGGACGCGGTGTCGTATCCCGTGCAGTCGTGTCAGCGGTAAGGTCAGTCATCGAAAGTTGCTCCCGGTTCGAGTTTGTCGATCATGAGGGCGGCGCGCCCGTTAGCCTCGCCGATGGTGCCATGCGCGAGCAGTCGTCCCGCCACGGTCAGGGGGACGCGGGCTGGCAGGGTCACCGGAATGAAATCGCCGGGTGCCAGCGCCATCAGCTTGGCAAGCGGCACTGTCGGCCGCGCAATGATGGTCCGCACCGGTAACCGCGCCTGTTTGACCGCGTCGGACAGCCGCGTCCGCCAGACGGGATCGGCTTCCTCGGCGACTTCGGCAGTCGCACCATGGAGTCCAGCAAAGCCACGCAAGGCAACCAGCGGATAGACGATTTCAACGGTATCGGCTGCGCTGCGACCTGCAGCCGCAAAACATTGGACCACGACCATGTCGCCGGGCTTTGCGGCAGCGATGTCATCGATCGCGAAACCGGCCCCGATAAGAGTCGGCTCCAGCAACTCGACGTCGGCCCAAGCGGCGGCCAAAGCCGTTCCGCAAGCGCGCGCAAAGCGGTCGAACAGCTTTTTCTCGGCAGCGCCGGACAGCAGCCGCGCAGTGTCGACTGCCCCGTCGCCGCCGTAGAAGCGGTCGACAAGCGATGCCATCAGCACCGGGGATAGCGACAACAGGATGCCGCCCTTGATCCGACGGTCGCGGTAGCACGCGACGGCGACCGCTGGCGGCAATTCTGCCTTCCAGTCGGTGAACAGCATCGTGCGTGTTTCGCCAAGGACGACCGGCGCTGCACCGCCAGCAGCCGCGAGCGCCGCTGTCAAACCATGCGCGAGGCGGGTGCCGACCCGGTCGAGTCCGGGCAAGTCTGCCGGTGCGGGCGCGACCCTGCCCAACTTGACGGCATCGACCTTGGCCGGACTTCTGGCCGCCATCATTGCACCACCAGATTGGTGAAATAGACATTGTCGATGCCGCCAAAGCCTTCTTTCTCGCGCAGTACGGCATTGATCGATTTGGTCAGTTGCCGCTGGAGCATCTGCTTGCCCTCGGGTGTGGCGAGAACGGCGGCCTGCTGGTCGGACAATGCCATCAGGATGGCCGAGCGGACCGGCACCATCTGGCGCTCCAGATTGTCACCGACGCGGCTGTCAAAATAGGTGGCGACGCTGATTCCGACCTGCACGAAACCGCTACCATCGGCGAGGTTGGCGGTGAAGCTCTGCTCAAGCGGATAATAGGCGATCTCGAATTTGTGCGGATCGACCGGCAGACCTTCCTTGGCTACCGCCACGGTGCCGACACGGCGCGGCGCAGCTTTCTTATCGCCATGCCCACCCTCCGCAGCTTCGGCAGCGTGTTCGCTCCGCTCGACCAGCTTAGGACGGCGCGGATCCTCATGACTCTTTTCGCCGACCATGCCCGCGCCTGACGCATAGACACCGGCCCCGATGCCGCCGCCGATCAAGGCCAGCCCACCGACGCCATACAGGGCAAGTTTTTTAGCGCCCCCTTTCTTCTTGGGAGCGGTTTCGAGTTCGGCGGTCTTGGACATCATCTGGCTCCTGGTCAGGCGTAACGGCCTTCGGCCGCGGTTTCGGGTGAATTGGGAAGAGCAGTTTCAGGCGAAAGCTGGGCGGTCTCGATGGCGGGCGGCGCGAAGGTTTGCGGGCCGCCGCTCGACCGGTCGCTGCCAAAACCAGCGGTGTCCGGCGACACTTCGGTTGCCGTCACGCGGACGCCCTGGGAACGGATGTCATCGATCAGGCGCGGTTGTGCCGCCGTCAGCACATCGCGCGCGGTATCGCTGCGCGCCGCCATATGGATACTGACCCCGGCGTCACCGCGACGGACCTCGACATCGAGCCGCCCGAGCGTTTCGGAGGCCAGCACGAATCTCAGCCGCCCGCCGCGATCCGCCGCTGCCGCAATATCGCGCGCAAGATCATCGAGCCAAACATCGCCGCGTGCAAGGTCGAGGTGGCGTTCGAGCGTGATGGTTTCCGGCGGCAGCGCAGGCGCGGAGCTAGGGACGACGGCCAGTCCCGGCTCGCGCACCACCGGCAGCCCCGATGCGGGCAGGATTTCGCTCCGCATCGGTGCGAAAGTCTCGGCACAAGCGCGTGTTGCCGGTTCATCGACAGCAACAGCTTTTGGCCGTTGGTTGACGTGGCGATCAGCGGGCAGACCAATTTGGGATGGGCCAGCCTGTGACACACGCACCGCTAATGTGGTCTCCGCCGATGCCAGAGGCGGCGTCGGACGGGGAAGTGGCTGCGGCGGCGAAATACTGGCCGGGACAGGGAGCGCGCCCGACTCTGCTTCTCTCAGCAACGCCGTTCCCTGCAACGGATCGACGCCTGTGATCGCGTCAAGCCCGCATCCGTCAACAGGACTTGTCGGTGCTGCCAAATTGCGCGGCTCCGGCTGTTCCAGCCCGGCTGCCGGCCGTGGATCGGCACCTGATAAAGCGACGCGCGCCGGACGATATGCTGGTGGCGGTAGATTGGCGTCTGCGGGTAAATTGCGCGTAATGGCTATCGGCGCTTCGCTCTCGCAAGGGGCGGAGGGCATCGCCGCTTCGGGAGGTTGAAGCAACAGCGCATCCGACCGGTCGAACACCGCCACGGTCGCCGCTGCAAAATCGACCGGCGCGCGAAACGATGCGGGGCGCGCCGCTTCGGGTGCCGGTGGAACATGGCCCGACAACTGGCCGCCGAACAGCACTTCGAACGCTGGCAGCGCCGGATTACCCGACAGAGGCAAGCCAAGCAGCATCATTGGCGGCGACGGCGAAAAAGCGAGCGCGTTCATTGGCTCGCCCCGGTCTTTCTCGACCGGGGCGATAGAGCAGTCGCAATCCGATTTTCCCGCTCGGCGGCCTCGCGGCGTACAGCGTCGTGGTGCACCCGGCGTGTTCGCTCTTCCGCCAGATGTGCGTTCTGTCGGCCAGTCTGAGAGGCCGTACGCGCCTGAAGCGCAACCCCCAGTGATGGCTGCAACCCGCAATGCGCGCGGTCGAGGCGCAGCGACAGCTCGGCCAGATTCTGGAGCGCGAGGCCGCAGGTGCTGCCCTTCGTTGCGACGATAGCGTCTCGCAGGCCTGCCACACGGTCCGCAACATCGGCGACCGCGACATAGGCTGCGTCAGCCATCGCCAGTTTCGCAACCGCCAGTCGGTGCTCGACCGCGCGGAGGCGCAAGAGGCGGGCACGGCGGACTGTCCGCGCGCTCATGCCGCGAACCCGTGAATCAAGGCCGTGCGCGATGCGGCATAACCGACACGGGCCGACGGAGACTGCCGCAGGAAATCGAGCATCGCGTCGCGCCGCGCCAGCGCCTCATCGACCAGCGGGTCGTTGCCGGGCGCATAGGCACCCATCATTACAAGGTCGCGGTTGTCCTCATAGGCCGTCCACAACCGGCGAAAGCGCGCGGCGGCGACAGCATGATCGTCATCGACAATGTCGGTCATCACCCGCGACAGCGAGCGCCCCACGTCGATCGCGGGGAAGACGCCCTGTTCCGAAATTGCGCGCGACAGGACGATATGCCCGTCGGTGATTGCCCGCGCCGCATCGACCACGGGGTCTTCGGTGTCGCCGCCATCGGCGAGCACGGTGTAGGCCGCCGTGATTGAGCCGCCGCTGCACCGCTCGGCCCCGGCACGCTCGACAAGGCGCGGGATGAGGCCGAGCGCGGAGGGCGGATAGCCCTTCATCGTCGGTGGCTCACCAAGCGCCAAGCCGATCTCGCGCTGAGCATGGGCAATGCGGGTCAGGCTGTCGATCAACAGGAAGACTTTTTTGCCTTCAGACCTGAAGAATTCGGCAATGGCGGTCGCGCGCATGGCGGCCCGGAGCCGCAACAATGGGGGGTGGTCGGCAGGGACCGCGACGACCACCGACCGTGCCCGCGCCGCACCGCCAAGCCGCGTTTCGACAAAGTCGCTGACTTCGCGGCTGCGTTCGCCGATCAGGCCGATGACGACGACATCGCAATCGGTCCCGGCGATCATCTGGCCCATGAGCACCGATTTGCCGACACCCGACCCGGCAATAATCGCGATGCGTTGCCCTTCGCCCGCCGTCAGCAGCGCGTTGATCGAGCGGACGCCCAAATCCATCGGGCGGGTCACGCGCGCGCGGTCAAGGGGGTTGCTGCGCCGACCTCCGATCGGCCAGACGAACCGGCTGGCGACCGGACGGCGACCGTCGAGCGGTGCACCCCGGGCATCGATCACACGACCGAGCAGCGCCGAGCCGCACGCGACATAGGCGGCATCGCCATCGGGTTCGACGCGCGCCCCGGCCGAGAGCGCGACGCCATGGTCGAACGGCACGATCAGGCTGCGTGATCCCCTGAAACCGACGACTTCGCCGTGCGCGACTTGACCCGTTGGCGACACGATACGCGCGCCCGATCCGAGTGGCACGGCAAAGCCTTCGGCCTCGAGCATCTGGCCATCATGCGAGACCAATGTCCCGATCCGGCGCGGCGCCGAGGTGCAAGCGCTGGCAGCATCGAGCGCCATAGCGGCGCTTTTCATCAGACGACCGGTCACGCGTGCACCTCGATCCCGAGTGCGGCGCGCAAGGCTTCGAGGTGCAGCGAGCGGCTGTTCTCGATCCACCCGACCGGGCAGTCGATCCGCAGCGCGCCGCGCTCCATTGTGGTGTCGCGCTGAATATCGAGATCCGGCCCCGCTTCACCCAGCAGCGCCACATCGTCGGGATGCAGCCATAAGGTGCGGGCGGCATCGGCTTCCCCGATGAGGGCAACGGCGCGGTCGATCCGCGCGGTCAACCAGTCGCGCTCGACCGGCATCATGCCGACAAGTTCGGTGACAAGGTGTTCGACCGTCACGGCGATCATCGCCGCCAATTCTTCGGATGGTTCGGGGACAAAAGCATCCGCTGCCGCAAAAAGCGCGCGCAGCGCATCGCGTTCCGCCGCATAGGCTTCGTCCGCCGCCCGGGCACCTTCAGCAACACCCAGCGCAAACGGATCGGGTTCGAGCGGCGCGGTTGCGGCGGCAACCACTACAAGCCGGGGACGCAGCGGACTGAACCCCGAAGCCGGGGCGCGGGCATCGCACAACGACACGCGGACGGCGGCGCAATCAGACATAATCGTCGTTCTTTCCACCGAGGTTGATATCGCCGCTCTCGGCCAGCTGCCGCGCCGTTGCCGCGATCTCCTTTTGCGCGGCCTCGACATCGGCCCGCTTGACGGGCGCGCTTTCGGCCATGTCGTCGCGGATCGTGTCGGCTGCCCGCGCCGACAGGCAGCCGAGCATCTTGTCCGTGGTCGCAGCCGCCGCCCCGCGCAGCGCCAGCGCCAGCACTTGCGCCTCGACCGACCGCAACAGCGCACCGAGACTCTTGGCATCGAGCGCGGCCAGATCGTCGAATACGAACATGTCGTCTTCGATTTCCTGGGCGAGAATTTTGTCGCGTTTCTTGAGGCGCTTGAGGACGCGCTGGTCGGTACCCTTGGGCAATTTGGTCACGATTTTGGCGGCATCGCTGCGCCCCCCGACCTTTATCGACGTGCCGGTCGTGTCGCTGCGGACATAGCGGTCGAGCAGATGTTCGAGGTCGCCCAGCGCATCGGCATGGACGCTGCGAAGCGAGGCAGCCCGATAGATCAGGTCGCTTTGGCGTTCCTCGTCGAACGCGCCGAGCGCCTGCGCGGCAATCTCTGGAGTCAGACAGGCAAGGATCAGCGCCCCGACTTGCGGGTGTTCGCCTGTCAGCGCGGCCGCAATCGCATCGACCGGCATCCAGCGCAGTTTTTCGAGGGCACCGGCGCAGGTGCGCGGTGCGATCTCGGTCAGGATATTTTCGGCACGGACATTGCCGAGCGCGGCGGTGAACACCGACCGTACGCGCGGTTCAGCATCGATCCCCAGCCCCGTTGTCGCGCGGCTGCGCTCGACGAACATGTCGAGTGCCGCCTCGATATCGGCAGCACTGGCGGTGGCGACGCCCATCATCGCTGTGCCGATCCGCCGTGCCTCGTCGGGATTCAGCGAGCCGAGCACCGCCGCTGCTTCGGCTTCGCCCAGCAACGTCAGCAAAATGGCCGCCGCTGTGTCGCCATCGACGCGGATCGAAGCGGGGCGGTCAATAAGCGCCGTTTCAGCCATTGCCGTTCGCCATCAACTGGCGAACGACCGCTGCGGCCTTGACCGGATCCTGACGGACGAAGTCACGGACGAGATTGGCCCGGGCCTCATAGCCAGGTTCGGCCTCGATCATGTCGAGCGTCACCGGCGCTCGCTGTCCGGTTGCGCCGAGCAGGCTGGTTGCGATGCCGCCCTCCTCGCGGCTTCGCGCGGCGCGCGCGCGCACGGCGCTAAGCAGCGGTCGTCCGACCAGCAGGAAAGCGAGCAGCGCGGCAAGCAAAGCCCCGACCTGACGCGCCAGTGCCATGAACCACGGCTTGTCGTAAAAGGCGACAGCTTCGGCAGGGTCGGCTTCGGCGAAGGGCCGCGACGCGATGGCGACAGTGTCGCCGCGCGTGGCGTCGAAACCGACCGCGCCTTTCACCAATGCTTCGATACTCGCAAGTTCCTGCGCGGGCCGGGTTTTCGCGCCTTTAACATCGCGCAGCGCAACCGCGACGGTCAGACGGCGCAAGCGACCGACGGGCTGGCGTGTCACCGAAATCTCGCGCCCGACATCGAATGAGCGCGCATAGGTTTCGTCGCTCGAACCGGCACCCGCTGCCGGTGGCGTGGGCGCGTTCAGCGATGCCCCGGGTGTCGTGGCGACTTGGCTGGCGGGCGGGGGCTGGTTCGACAAAGCGCCCGGGATGCCGAATGCGGGCGGCGGCGTTGCCGACCCCGAGGTGCGGTTACCCTCTTCGCGGCGGAGCGCGCGGTCGTCTTTGGGATAGCTCTCGCGGGTCGACTGGCTTTCGGACGGGTCGAGATCGGCATGGATTTCAGCGGTGTAGTTGCCGCTGCCCACCATCGGACCGAGCAGAGCCGCCACCGCACGCCGCGCGCGGTCCTCGATCTGGACCTGCGCCGCCAGATTGCGGTCGTCAAGTGTATCGCGGGACGACAACAGCGCGCCGCTCTGGTCCACAATCGACACCTGCTCGTTCCCCAGACCCGGTACCGAGGACGCGACAAGGTGGCCGATCGCGCGCACCTGGGCCTCGCTGAGCGTGCGGCCGGTCTGGAGTGTGAGCATGACCGAGGCCGCAGGGGCCGACTGGTCGCGCAGGAAGGGGCTGGGTTCGGGCACTGCGAGGTGGATGCGGGCGGCCTTGACCGCGTCGATGGCCTCGATCGTCCGCGCCAGATCGGCCTCGCGCGCACCACGCAAGGTCTCGCCCTCGACCGCGCGGCTCGCCCCCATCGGCAGGGCACCGAGCAGGGCATCGCCCGAGGGTGCGGCTTTGGGCAGCCCTTGCGCGGCAAGCAGCATCCGGGCCTTGTAAAAATCATTATCGCCGACCGTCACAGCACCGGTTGCCCGGTCGATGGCGTGGGCGATGCCAGCTGATTGCAGCGCCTCGGCGACTGCCGCCTTGTCGCTGTCGGCAAGTCCGGCGAACACCGCGCGCTGGGCGGGGGACTGAAAACTGTACCAGGCAGCACCCGCGAGCAGTAACGCGGTCACGCCGCCGATAGCAGGAAGCGCGCGCTGGACGGCAGGCTGCGCGGCCATGTCGCGGAGCGTCGACAGACGGAACGGGGCGCTAGGGCGCGCAGCATGGGGGACTGGAACCAGCTCGCTCATGTCAGACCGGCATGTTCATGATGTCTCGATAGGCACCGAGCAGCTTGTTGCGGACCTGCAGCGTTGCCTCAAACCCCAGCGATGCCTGTTGCCGGGCGAGCATGACGCCGACGATGTCGTTGGTGTCGCCGCGCTCATAGGCGGCGGACGCTTCGCTTGCTTGTGTCTGTTGCGTGTTCACGGCCTTGACCGCATCGAGCAGCGCATCGCCGAACCCGCCAACCTGAACGGGCCCGTCCGCTGTGCCAGCCGCACGCTGCAAAGCGGCATTCTGGCTAAGCACCGTGCTCCGAAGCTGCAGCAGTGCTGAGGAGCTGACCGGGGTCATCGGTGCGCCTGACAAGGGTTCGGATCGGACATGACCGACCAACAGCAAGGGTCGTGCCAACCGCAACACACCGAAGGGAACCAGTCCATGGTGTCGGATTGCCGACAGCGTGGCCACGCACGGTTCTACCCCGCAATTAAAGTTCGCGCCGCGCCGCCGTTAACGCTGTCCGAGGCTGCCTTCCGATCTCCGGAGCTGCCCCCACGGCGCTACCGCCAAGAAAGGACGACAAATGACTGTCATCAACACCAATGTAAGCGCGCTCCGGGCCCAGAACGGATCGCGTATGGCCGACAAGCAACTATCGACCGCCATGGCCCGTTTGTCGAGCGGCAAGCGGATCAACAGCGGCAAGGACGACGCCGCCGGCCTCGCTATCGCCACCCGTATGGACGCCAACGTCCGCGGTTTCGGTCAGGCGATCCGTAATGCCAACGACGGCATTTCGCTCGCCCAGACGGCGGAAGGTGCGCTGTCGGAAACGTCGAACATTCTCGTTCGCATGCGCGAACTTGCGGTGCAGTCGGCAAACGGCACGCTCGCCACATCGGACCGTGCCGCCGTACAAACCGAAGTCACGCAGCTGATCGCGCAGATCGGCGACATCGCCACCCGCACCAACTTCAACGGCACATCGCTGCTCAACAGTGCGACAACGAGTATCAACGTGCAGACCGGCGTCGCCAGCGGCCAAAACGTCGCGATTGCTATCGGTGATATGTCGGCTACGGGTCTCGCGGTCGGTGTCGTCGACCTTTCGACGGCAGCGGGCGCATCGACGGCGCTCGGTTTGCTCGACACGGCAATCGACACCGTTGCGACTCAGCGAGCGAGCCTCGGTGCCGTTCAAAACCGCCTCGATGCCACCGTCAATAATCTGTCGTCGACTGTCACCAACCTGTCCGAATCGAAGTCACGGATCGAGGACGCCGATTTCTCGGTCGAAACCACCAAGCTGGCAGCGGCGCAGATCCTGTCGCAGGCATCAACCGCGATGCTCGCCCAGGCCAACCAGAGCCAGCAGGGGGTGATGAACCTGCTGCGTTAACGACCGGCCCTCACCCCTCACCCCGCACTGCCGCGTGCAGCTGCGGGGTGAGGCTCGTTTGCCTCCGCCGTTTCACCCGATCCCGGAAATCCGCCGCCGCCATGCATCGGCCAGCGGCGGCACTGCTGCCAATTCGCGCAATGTCGCCGGATCGCGCTCCCGACCCGCAACGACAATGCCGGTGACACGCTCGACGGTCCATTCGGGGTGCGGGCGCGTGACCCGCACCAGTTCGTCGCCCGCCGTAACTTGGCCCTCCTCGAGGACGCGGTAGTACCAGCCAGTGCGACCGCTTTTGACCATCATCGCCACAACCCGCTTGTCGCCAAACCGGTGCGCCTGTTTCCAGCACGGCTGCCGCCCCTGACAAACCTCGACCAGCGCTGTGCCAATGCGGAAACGGTCGCCGATACAGACATCGCGTTCGGTCAGGCCGCGGGTCGAGATATTCTCGCCAAAGGCACCTGGTCCGTCGAACAGCGGTTGACCGGCCAGACGTTCCGCCCACCAGCCATAATGGTCGCGGGGGTAATGATGGATCGCCTTTTCGGGTCCGCCATGGACGCTGAGGTCGGCCTGCGCGTCGCCCGCGATCCCCAGCCATGTCACAGCGTACAGCCCCTCGACCGGCGTCTTCGCAATCGCGCTTGTCGCGCCATCATCGGTGAAGCGTGCCACTTTGCCGGTGAGCACCGCATCGATTGTCCACATCGCGGCTATTTCCCGCCCTGCTGCCAACCGCGCCTTAACCTTGTCGCGCTAGACTGGCCAGCTACCGAAAACGGGATATGCGGCTTTGCATCTGAAGAGTCTCTTTTTGTTACCGCTGGCGCTGATCGCAGCGCTACCTGCCACAGCCGAACAACCCTATTGGCAGTGCGCGGCTTTTGCCCGCCAATTTTCCGGCATCGAAATTCGCGGCGATGCGTGGACATGGTGGGGGCTGGCCGAGGGACGCTATGCCAAGGGAAGCCGCCCCAAAGTTGGAGCGGTCATGTCATTCACGCCGTCGGGCTCGATGCGGCTCGGCCATGTAGCCACTGTGACCCAGGTGCTCGGCGACCGCGAGATTGCTGTGACCCATGCCAACTGGTCGCGGATCAACGGCACACGCGGACAGATCGAGCGCGACGTTCTGGTCCGCGATGTGTCCGCTGCGGGGGACTGGAGCCGGGTGCGGGTCTGGTATGCGCCGCTCGGTGATCTCGGCACGACGGCGTGGCCGGTCGATGGCTTTATCTACGCGGGGGCAACCCCTAAACCTGCCGAGCCGAGATTTGTTCTCGCCGGTGCACCGGTCCGCGCCGTGCCGCGTCTGGCTTATGCGCCGGTTGGCGAACTGGTCGTCGGCGATGGAGCCCCCCGCAAACTACGGCTGGGCCGCGACGTTATTCGCCTGGCGATGCTGGAGTCGCGTCAGCCGCACTAGCTTCGGCAGCACCTTCATCGCGGAACCACACTTCGACCGGGCCGGTCAGCTTGATCGTCAGCGCGGCACCCTTGCGGTCGACCTTTTTGCCGAGAGCGACGCGGATCCAGCCCTCGGACACGCAATATTCGTCGACGTCGTGGCGTTCGGCCCCCTTGAAGCGCACCCCCACCCCTCGCTCCATGGCGGGTTCGTTGTGGAACGGCGAAGAAGGGTGCGCGGCAAGGCGGTCGGGCGGCCCGGATGGGCCATTGCTTGGAGCTGTATCGGTCATGCAGCGGCCATGCCCTGCCCCGTCAGCGACGTAAAGATGCAACGCGCGCAATCGACTCGTCCCGCGACTCCGGCAACCCGCCGCGTGACGCTTTCATGACGCAACCGTCCCCGCCACACGAGGATCCAAGAGTGGGGAAAAAGTTCCATGGGTCGCACCATAAAGTTTTTGAGCATGGTTGCCTGCCTTGCGGGCGTGGCGCTTTCCGCGCCTGCCGAAGCGCGCGGATGGCAATGTGTGACCTATGCCCGCACGATCACCGATGTGACGATCCGGGGTAACGCTAACACCTGGTGGGGCCAGGCTGCCGGACGCTACGAGCGCGGCAAGACCCCGACGGCAGGTGCGGTGCTCGCCTTCAAATCGATCCCGGGAATGCGGATGGGCCATGTTGCCGTCGTCAAGGACGTCGTCAGCGACCGTGAACTCGTCATCGACCACGCCAACTGGACCCGCCGCGGCGGCGTCGAGCGCAACGCCCGCGTCGTCGATGTGTCCGATGCCGGCGACTGGAGCGCGGTCAAGGTCAGCTATGGCAATGGTATGGGCACGCGGGTGAACCCGACTTTCGGCTTTATCTATCCCGGTGCCGCGACGGCCGAACGCTCCGTGCAAGAGACCACGCCCACCCGTCGACTTGCGCCGCTGGGTGTCGAGATTGCAATGCTGGCAGCCGCTGAGTTGAGCGCGACCCGCTAAAGGACGAAGTCTGTCGCCACGAGCGGAATGACATCATAAAGTGCGACCGCGAAATCGGCGACGCCGTCACCATTGATGTCGCCCTTCACAACCGTATTTCCGTCGACGTATTCATAGCGTAGCTGCCCCGCGACACCGCTGAATGCCGCTGTGCCGATGAAGCTGAAGGCTTGGTTGCCACTCCGCAAAGTGCTCGCGTCGATCGCGCTCAGGTTGATTTTATCACCTTCTGAACGTGTGAAATCCCAGATGAAATCTGGCGTCGCCACCGATGAATGCAGGACGCTGGAAAAGATGAACTGGTCGGCACCGGTGCCGCCGCTCATCCAGTCGCGCCCGTCTTCGCCGTTCAGCTTGTCATTGCCCGATCCGCCGTAGAGCCAGTCGTTGCCGGCACCGCTGTTGATCGTGTCTGCACCTGCTCCGCCATCGATATAATCGTCGAGCGCCGTCGCAAGCGGCTGTCCGGCGACGGTTACCGTCGTCGAAATGACATTATTGCTCTTGTTGCCGATGATGTAGGCGCCCTCGACTTCATTATAGACTTGCACGTCGAGCGCGCGCGTCGCCGACTGCACGCCGTCGCTGACCTGCACGACCACGTTATAGATGTTGTTGCCACCTGCATCGACGGGCGTTTCGAAGTCGCGCGCCGACGCGAACGAGAGAGCGCCGGTCTGGGCATCGATAACGAAAAGGCCCGCATCGACTCCGCCCGCAATCGAATAGGTCAATGTGCTGCCGTCGCCGTCGCTGGCGGCGAAGTTCCAGACGCTGGTGCGGTTCTCCGCCACGGCGATGAACTGGGCGTCGGTCAGGAACACCGGTGCAATGTCGTTGGCGTTGCCGACCACGACGCTCAGCGCCTGGGTGTCGGTGAAGCTGCCGTCGCTGGCGGTGACCGTGACTTCGTAGCGGTTGTCGCCGCCGACATCGCCCGGTGCCTCGAAATCAGGCGCGTTGACGAACGAGAGCGCGCCGGTGACCGCATTGATCGCAAAGCGCGCAGCATCCGCACCGCCCGCGATGGCATAGGTCAGGCTGCTCGCTTCTGCGTCGACAGCAGTGACGGTCGTGACCAGCCGCTGGTTCTCCGCCACCGCAACAGTTGCAGCCGTTCCGCCGCCGTTCGACGTGATGACAGGTGCCGTATCATTGACATTGCGGACTGTGACCGAAAGCGCTTGCGTATCGACCAGCGTGCCGTCGCTCGCGGAAACGACCACGTCGTACACATTGTTGGCCCCGGCATCGGCCGGGGTTTCGAAATCGGGATTGGCGGCGAACTGGATGAGGCCGCTGACCGGATCGATGACAAACAATGCTGCGTCCGCGCCGCCCGCAATGGCATAGCTGACCGCCTGACTTTCGGCTTCAGTTGCAAACACCGTCGCCACGTTGCGGGTGCCCTCGTCGATCGCCAGCGCAGCCGTGCCGCCGCCGCCGTTCGACACGATGACCGGAGCGATATCGTTGACGTTTGCGACGGTGACCGAAATCGCCTGGGTATCGACCAGCGCGCCATCGCTGGCCGTCACGACGACATCGTAGACGTTGTTGCCACCCACATCGCCGGGTGTTTCGAAATCGGGCGTAGCGGCAAACTGGAGCAGGCCGCTGACTGGGTCGATAACGAACAGCGCGGCATCGGCCCCGCCGGTAATGGCATAGGTGACTGCCTGCCCCTCGGCTTCGGTCGCAAACACCGTCGTCAGGTTGCGGGTGCCCTCGTTGATCGTCACGCTTGCCGCGGCCCCGCCGCCGTTCGAAGTAATGACCGGGGCATTGTCGTTGAGGTTGCGGACCGTGACCGAAATCGCCTGGGTATCGACGAGCGTTCCATCGCTGGCTGTCACCACGACATCATAAATATTATTGCCACCCGCATCGCCGGGTGTTTCGAAATCGGGCGTAGCGGCAAACTGGAGCAGGCCGCTGACTGGGTCGATAACGAACAGCGCGGCATCGGCCCCGCCGGTAATGGCATAGGCGACGGCTTGTCCCTCGCCTTCGGTTGCGAACACTGTCGTCGTGTTACGGGTGCCTTCGTCGATCGAAACGCTTGCCACTGCCCCGCCGCCGTTCGATGCGATGACCGGGGCCATATCGTTGACGTTGGTGACGGTGACCGCAACACTTCGCGAGTCGGTGAACTGGCCGTCGGTCGCCCCGACCACAACATCATAGACGTTGTTGCCGCCGGTATCGGCGGGGCTCTCGAAATCGGGAGCCGAGACGAACGACAGCGCGCCGGTCTGTGCGTCGATCACGAACAGCGCCGCATCGGCCCCGCCGATAATCGCATAGGTCGGCGCGGTGCCATCGATATCGGTGGCGTGGACAACCGACACCGCCGCCGTGTTCTCGGCGATGGTCACGGCACCGGTGCCACCATCGATGGCCAGCCCTTCGTTGACGTTGGTCAGTGTAACGGCAAGCGCCTGCACGGTACTCAGTTCGCCGTCGCTGGCGCTGACGATCACGTCATAGACGCGGTCAGCGTTGGCATCCGTTGGTGCCTCGAAATCGGGCGCGGCCACGAAGCTCAGCACACCCGTGACCGTATCGATCATGAACTTGGCGGCGTCTGCCCCGCCCGTAATGGCATAGCGGACCGCCTGCGGACCGACGGCATCGCTCGCGGCAACAGCCGTGACGGCGGTATTGCCCTCGGCAACCGAGAGCGCCGCGCTCGCGCTGCCACCGTTGCTGGTAATGACCGGCGCGTCGTTCGGGCGGAAAATTTGCCCCTTGATTTCAAAGCCGCTGAAGCCGTCAGGCGTCGTGACCCAAGTCGCAAGGATCCGGCCATCGGCAAGAGTCGTCACATCGGCGAGCGATTGCGATCCCGCGCCCAGCGTATTGATGAGCATTTCACCACCGACTCGTGCGCCGGTGGCCGAAAATACCTGCCCCTTGATCGCCGACCCGCTGCCGTCCTGCGCGGCATCGAAAGTCGCCCAGCTGATGAAGAACCCGCCGTCGCCAAGCGCGGTGATCGCTGGATCGTTCTGCAGGTTGACGCCTTGCGTGTTGACCAGGAATTCGCTGCCGACTTTGACGCCGGTCGCGCTAAAAACCTGCGCCTTGATCGCACCTTGGCTGCCGTCCTGCACCGCGTCGGTGGTGTACCAGGTGACGACGAAACCGCCGTTGCTGAGCGCCGTTGTGACCGGACTATATTGGTCGCCGGTCGTGGCTGTGTTGACGCGGAATTCGCCGCCGATCTTGACGCCAGTCGCGCTGAAGATCTGTGCCTTGACCGACTGGCCGGCACCGTCGCCGGTTGTGTCGGTCGTCCGCCAGGTCGCGACAAAGCCGCCACCAACGAGCCCCGTGACATCGCCGTATTCCTGCGCGCCCGAGGTCAGGGTGTTGACGGCAAACTCGCCGCCGACCCGCATACCATTGGCATCGTACACTTGCGCCTTCATGTCGAAGCTGGACCAATCGTCCCAAGTGATGACAAACCCGCCGCCCGTAAGGTTCGTGACATTGGGCGTGAACTGGCTCGATGCCGTCACGGTATTGACGAGGAATTCGCTGCCCAGCTTCGCGCCGCTCGCGTCGAACAGCTGTGCCTTGATTGCGTTGCCGTTTCCGTCCTGTAACGTATCGCCGGTCGACCAGGCGATGACGAACTTGCCATCGGCCAAGGTCGTGACAGCCGGGGTGAACTGGCTGCCGGTCGCGGCAGTGTTGACGAGGAACTCGGCACCCAGCAGCGTGCCGTCGGCGGCAAAAAGCTGTGCCTTGATTGCCGATGCAGAGCCATCCTGCGTCGCGTCCAGCGATCCCCAAGTCACGATAAAGCGTCCGTCGGCGAAGCCCGCCGTCGCCGGTGCTGTCTGATTTTCCGCCCGTCGGGTATTGACGAAGAATTCAATACCCGACTTGTAATAGCTAACCGGCATGTCTCGCTCCCCCAGAATTTCTTGAAGGTGATGCGAGCAGGCAGGTTAAGGCGAAGTAAAAGCCGACGTCATCGATCTGTCATGACTGTGCAGTGCGGCTCACGCCGCCAGCTTCGCCCGGCTCGCCTTCTTACGCTCGTGCGGGTCGAGATAGCGTTTCCGCAGCCGGATCGACTTCGGTGTCACTTCGACCATTTCGTCGTCGTCGATATAGGCGATGGCCTGCTCCAGCGTCATCCGTTTCGGCGGGGTCAGGCGGATCGCGTCGTCCTTGCCCCCGCTCGCACGGAAGTTGGTGAGCTGTTTGGCCTTCATCGGATTGACTTCGAGGTCGTCGGGCTTGGCGTTTTCGCCGACGATCATGCCTTCGTAGAGCACTTCCTGGTGCGCGACGAAGAGGATGCCGCGCTCCTCCAACGGCCCCAGCGCATAGCTGTTGGCTTCGCCCGAGCCGTTCGAGATCAGCACGCCGTTCTTGCGACCATCGATATGACCCTTGTGCGCGCCATAGCGCTCGAACAGCCGGTTCATGATGCCGGTGCCGCGCGTGTCCGACAGGAACTCGCCATGGTAGCCGATCATCCCGCGCGCCGGTGCCGAGAAGGTGATCCGCGTTTTATTGCCGCCCGAGGGGCGCATGTCGGTCAGCTCGGCCTTCCGCAGGTTCATCTTTTCCACGACGGTGCCTGAATATTCCTCGTCGACATCGATGATGACCGTTTCGTACGGCTCGGTCTTGGCACCCGCATCGTCCTCGCCGAACAGCACGCGCGGGCGGCTGATCCCGAGTTCGAACCCTTCGCGGCGCATCGTTTCGATCAGCACGCCAAGCTGCAATTCGCCACGCCCGGCGACTTCGTAGCTGTCGCGGTCCGACGCTTCGGTGACCTTGATCGCGACGTTCGATTCGGCTTCGCGGAACAGGCGGTCGCGGATCATGCGGCTCGTCACCTTGCTGCCCTCTCGGCCCGCCATCGGGCTGTCGTTGACCGAGAACCTCATCGACAAGGTCGGCGGATCGATCGCCTGCGCGTGGAGCGGGTCGGTGACGGTCGGGTCGCAAATCGTGTTAGAAACGGTGGCAACGGTCAGACCGGCGAGCGAAATAATATCGCCCGCATTGGCTTCGTCGGCCGGCACGCGCTCCAGCCCGCGGAAGGTCATGATCTTAGACGCGCGGCCGGTCTCGACGATCTTGCCGTCGTTATCGAGCGCGTGAATCTGCTGGTTGGTCTTGACCGAGCCTGAGAACACGAGACCGGTCAGGATGCGGCCGAGGAAATTGTCGCGGTCGAGCAGCGTGACCAGAAATTTGAACGGCCCGTCGGGGTCGGCCGACGGCGGCGGGACATGATCGACGATCTTCTGGAACAGCGGCGCCAGCGTCCCCTCGCGCGAATGATGGTCGGTATTGGCATAGCCGTTGCGGCCCGACGCATAGAGCACCGGGAAGTCGAGCTGCTCGTCGCTGGCCTCCAATGAGACGAACAGGTCGAATACCTCATCGAGCACTTCCTGGATGCGCTCGTCGGGCCTGTCGACCTTGTTGACGACGACGATGGGGCGCAGGCCCAGCGCGAGCGCCTTGCCGGTCACGAACTTGGTCTGCGGCATCGCGCCTTCGGACGCATCGACGAGCAGGATGACGCCGTCGACCATCGACAGGATGCGCTCCACTTCGCCGCCGAAATCGGCGTGGCCCGGCGTATCGACGATGTTGATCCGCGTCTTGGTGCCGTGCGTGTCGTCCCATTCGACGCTGGTGCACTTGGCCAGAATCGTGATGCCGCGCTCTTTTTCGAGGTCATTCGAATCCATCGCGCGCTCTTCGATGCGCTGGTTGTCGCGGAACGTGCCCGACTGGCGGAACAGCTGGTCGACAAGGGTCGTCTTGCCATGATCGACGTGCGCGATGATGGCCACGTTGCGGAGGCTCATTGAATTTCCTGAATATGCGAGAGCGAGAGGTTGCGCGTGCCCCTAGCTGAATTGCCGCAGTGCGGCAAGGATAAGGCGTGGAAGCTGTCAAAGCTGGCGACACGTCAGGGGGCATTTTCGCCCCCTTTGCCGAAATCTTCGCCGAATTCCCGCGCTTCGGCTTCAGCTTTAGCGCGTTTTCCCGCTTCGTCCTCGCGCTGCTGACGGATGCCGCGTTCGATGCGTCCTTCCCCCGTCTCGACGTCATGGAGCGATCGCGCCAGCCGCGTCGCCATAAACTCGTCGGTGCCGCGATACTCCAGCTTGTCGAGATCGCGGCCGTAATGAAGCGGGTCGCGATAGCGCAGCAAGAACCGCGTGAGCGCGCTGTCATAGCGGCGGTGCTCGCCGACCAGTTCGCCCTTGTAATAATGCGGGATGACATCGCCATAAATCGCGCGGCTGAAAGCAACATCGGACAGCCGCCGGATCGCATAATCGAGCGCGGCATCCCAGGCGAGGCGGAACGGTTGGGCATCGAAGCGTCGGCGCAGTTCATACGCGGTGGTCGCCGACATACCGACCGATTTCGCCGCATCGGACACACATCCCGAAGCAGCCAGGGCGTTGACGAAGTCGGTCTGCCGCTGAGGTGTCCACCCGTCGTGGCGCTCGCGCACCACGACGGGTTCGAATGACAGGTCGGGAATATCGCCGTCGGGCAGCCGCCGACGGCGCGAGCGAGCGGGTATACGAGGTGTCATGCGACTCGCAATAACCGATCTGGTTGCTTGTAGGACAGCGAAAAATGTCGATACGGCGAAAAAATTCGTTCTGTTCAGCGGTCGATCCGTGGCCCGTACCCGAACGTCAAACTCGCAAAGACAGTATCGAAATCGGCGGCGAGATTGCCCGTCACAGGGCGCGCGTGGACGGCCATGATCAGCCAGCGCCCACGGCGCGGGACGTCGAATTGGGCGCGGCCGTCGGCGTCGGTGCGGCGCTTTTGCGGCTCGACGATTTTGCTGCTGAGCGGGAGCAGCCGGATCTGCACGCCTGCAATCGGCCGCCCCTGAAACAGCACGCGCACCGGCAGCGCCGCGCCGCCACCGCGTGCATAGGGGTTGCGGAGCGGCACGATTTCGAGCGTCTGGCCGATCGGCTGGAGCACATTGTCGGTGGCGGTCGTGCCTACCTGGACCAGCGCCTTGGCACGGCGCGAATAGAATTCGATGCCCGGGGCATCGCTCTTGCCGGTCTGTGCGCGGAGCGCGATGACGTTGTCGAGCCCTTCGGTTTTGGCATAGTCGGTGAACTTTACCGCCTCGAGCGTACTAATCGAATGATAGGATTCGAGCACGACGATGTGGGTGCCCGGCTCCTTCAGCGTGATGACCGCATTGGGCATGCCGTCTGCTGGCGGCACGACGAGCCCCGCTTGCTGGTCGCTCACGCCAGCGGGTCCGTAGCTGCGGAAAGAGTGGACGCGTTCCCACGGCGCGCGCCACGCGTCCTCGTCATCGGCGTGGCCGACCCGCAGCGAGATTGCCGATGTCTGTCCCGCCGCCACGCTGTACGATTCGGGCTCGACCCACATGTCGTGCGCGAGCGCGGGGGTGGCCGTGGCGATCAGCAGGGCAGCGCGCAGCAGAAATTTCATCGGTCGGTCTCCGGTTTGCAAAGTTAGAAACGCGCCAAGGCGCGGAAGAGGAATTGCCGCGGCTCGCCCGCGTTCACCTGCGCGTTGTTGCGCGCGAGGAAATAGCGTTCGTCGAACGCATTACTGGCGATCAGGTCGAACCGGTAGCGCCCGACGGGGTAGGACGCGGTGAAATTGGCGGCGGTATAAGCGGGCCGCACGATGGTGTTGGTGATCGCGGCAAAGGTGCTACCCGAATGGACGACGCCCGCGCCGAGCCGCAGCCGTTCGAGCAGCCCCGAGCCAAGCGTATAGCTGCCGAAAAGGTTAAACTGGTGTTCGGGCGCATTGGGGCGGCGCAGACCGATGCGGGCGGGGTCGGCGTCGGCCACGATCTTCGCATCAAGATAGGCATAGCCGCCGCGCAGGGTCAGCGACGGGGTTGCCGCCCAGACCAGATCGATCTCGCCGCCCCGGCTGCGCTCGCGCCCGCCCTGGATCAGGAACGCGGCATCGACCGGATCGGTGACGAGGATGTCGTCGCGGGTCAGGCTGAACAGTGATGCGGTGGCAGTGACGCCTGCCAGCAGTGTCGTCTTGATGCCGCCCTCCACCTGCCGGAAACTTTCGGGCTGGAAGCGGACGCCGAGGCGGTTGCGGCTCGCGGCGATGTCGGCGTTGGCGTTGAAGCCGCTGTTTGCGCCGACGAACGCCGAGACGCTTTCTGTCAGCGCGTAGCTGGCGCCGATCTGGTAGACGGTGTTCGACAGCTTCGACGTGCGATCGAATTCGGACCTGATGTGACGCACGGCCCCCGTCAACGTTGCCTTCCCGACGCGCACGACGCCCTGCGCGAAGAACTCATGCGCGTCGGCGAGCTGCGCGAAGGGGACAGCGGGGCCGAGCGTCGCTTGCAGCCCGCCCGCGAGATAGGTCGGCGCAACCACACTGATCGAGGGGACGGCGGCATTGGGGACCGCGCGATTGACGAAACGCAAATCCTGCCGGACGAACTCGTATCCAATGGCGAACTCGCTGTCGCCTGACGCGCCGGGGATGCGGAGCTTGGCGAGGATGCGGGCGTCGGTCTGCGTCGAATCGAGGTCGAGCGCTCGGGCACGGGTCCGGACAACGCGCAAGGTCGTCGGGTTCAGCGCGCCGAGTGTCCGGATATCATTCTGTTCGAAATTGACGGTCGCGCGGCGGGCGGCTGCCTCGACGGTGAAGCGGCTCGACAGGTCATAGGCGAGGAACAGCGACGCCTGGCTGCCGAACGAGCGGGTGAAATCGAAGCTCGGTTCGCCGAGATAGGTGCTGCGGTCGATGGCCACGGCCGGGCTGGCGACGATTGTGCCAAGCACCGGCAGGCCGACACGCGTCATCGCGTTATCGTCGCGGTTGGACTGGCGCTCGTAGCGGGCAGTCGCGCGGAACGGGCCGCTGTCATACGCCAGCACAAGTCCGAAATTGTCGCGTTCGATCTCGGAGAACTGGATGAAACTGTCCGACCGCTCGATCTCGCCGGTGGCGCGAAAGCCGAGGCCACTGCCGAGTGGTACCGAGACATCGGCGGCAAGGATTTTCGTGTTGCGCTGGCCAACGGTCAGCTTCACTTCACCGTAGAACTTCTCCAACGGGCGCTTGGTAACGATGTTGAGTACACCGCCGGGGCCGCCGCTGCCGAAATTCAGCCCCGCTGCACCCTTCAGCACATCGATGCGTTCGACATTGTTCAGCGCCGAGGAATCGATGTCCGAAAAATCGACATCGCGGAGACCATCACGGTAAATCAGCACATCCTGTCCGCGGATTTGCGTGGTTGCGGTCCCAAACGGAGTCGAGCGCCCAAGCGAATTCGACGCGCCCGCGACATTGCCGAGCAATTCGGCCAACGACAGCACACCTTGGTGGTCGATCAGGTCGCGGGTCAGCACCTGCACCGACTGCGGCGCTTCCCTGAGCGCCAGCGACGTCGCGCCGAACGATCCTGTGGTATTGGCGGTATAAGTGGTTGGCGGCGCAATGCCGGTGACGACGATGGTCGAACTGCGATCCGGCGGCGTCTCGCGGGTCTGCGCCAGAAGCGGGGCGGGGAGCAGCGTGAGTGTTGCCACCGCAAACACAACAACAGGGGGTACGGAACGCAACTTTACACAACCCGGCATGAAAATTCCCTGACCGTCGCAACGGACGTGCAACGTGAACGCAGATACGCGGTCAAGGGTCCGGCGGATGTCGTTTCGGACAAAGAATTATGCGCGACGCGGGCTTCGCAGTGGCAATCGCACCGTATCACTTGAATAATACACCCGCCCGCGCCTATCTTGGTCCGTAGTGGAGGACGAACCGATGGCGAGTGTGGCAACCGAGACTGTGGACATGACGCTGACTGCGCCCGAACCGGTCGCGCCGATTGCGGCGGAAAAGGCGAGCGGGCTCGTGCCGCTGGAGGACGCGCAAAAGACGCAGCTCGATGCCAAGGCCGAGGCCTTCGTTGCCGACCTGATCGCGCAGGACGCCAATTCGCCCGAGTTCGGTCGCCGCGTCGACCTGATCGCCGATATGGGCCGCAACGAAATTGCCCAAGCAGCGGGGCAGTCGAACCGCTTTCTCGACCGCCCGGTGCGCTCGATGGACAAGGAAGCCGGTGTCGGCAACGACCTCGCCGAACTGCGTCGCACCATCGAGGACCTGGACCCCGGCAAGCGCGGGTCGCTGACATCACCCAAGCGCCTCTTCGGGATAATCCCGTTCGGCAACAAGATGCGCGATTATTTCGACAGCTATAAGTCGTCGCAACAGCATATCGCCTCGATCCTGACGCGGCTGGCGGGCGGCAAGGACGAATTGCTCAAGGATAATGCCGCGATCTCGACCGAGCGGCAGTCGCTGTGGGCGGCGATGGGGCGTCTGGAGCAGATGATCCATGTGTCGAAGGCGCTCGACGCCAAGCTCGAAAGCAAAGCCAACGAGATCGAGACGTCGGACCCGGTCAAGGCCAAGGCAATCCGCGAGACCGCGCTGTTCTACGTCCGCCAGCGCACCACCGACTTGCTGACGCAGATGGCGGTCAGCGTGCAGGGCTATCTCGCGCTCGATCTGGTGAAGAAGAACAATGTGGAGCTGATGAAGGGCGTCGACCGCGCGTCCACCACCACGGTGTCGGCACTGCGGACGGCGGTGACGGTGGCGCAGGCGCTGACCAACCAGAAACTGGTACTCGAACAGATCACGTCGCTCAACACGACAACGGCGAACATCATCGATTCGACGGGTACGCTGCTGAAATCGCAGACCGCGACGATCCACGAACAGGCGGCAAGTTCGACGATCCCCTTGGAGACGCTGAAGCGCGCGTTCCAGAACATCTACGACACGATGGATCAGGTCGATGCGTTCAAGGCCAAAGCTTTGGTGTCGATGAAGACCACCGTCGATGCGCTGACCACCGAAGTCGAGAAGTCGAAGGGCTATATCGCGCGGGCCGAGGGCGCCGCGCAGGGGCGGCTCAGCGGACCGATGGCTGACAATCCGCTGGCGCCGGTGTCGTGAGCGCCTGAATGACTGCCGACGAAATCATCGCCAAAGCCGAAGTGCTGATCCAGCGCCATTCGGACGGCCGTCGCCTGCAAAAGCGCGCGCGCGAACGGACGCGACGCAATGTCGCGCGGCGGATGTCGCGGATGGCGGTCGCGGCGGCGGCGATCCTGTTCGCGCTGGTAGCGATCGGGTTGGCGGGATTTCCGGTCGGGACGACGGGTGTGATGCTCGCCGCGCTCGCCATCGTCGGGACGTGCCTGTTGCTTGCGGTGTTCCCGCAAGACCGCGAACCGAGCGCCGAGGCCTTGCCGACGACGCAACTGGCACTGCTTCCGCTCAAGACAGAGGAATGGCTCTCGACGCAACGCCTCGCGCTCCCCGCGCCTGCCGCGCGGTTGGTGGACGGCATTGGGGTGAAGCTAGAGGCGCTGGTGCCGCAGTTACAGGCGCTCGACGAACGCGAGCCCGCCGCTACCGCCGTCCGTCGCCTGATCGGCGATGAGCTGCCCGAACTGGTCAAGGGTTACACCCGAGTGCCGCCCGCGCTGCGCCGCGTCGATACCGACGGGATCGTGCCCGAGCGGCAGCTGCTCGACGGACTGGCGGTGGTCGACACCGAACTGTCACGGATGAGCGAACAACTGGCACGCGGCGATCTCGAGCGGCTGGCGACGCAGGGGAAGTATCTCGAACTGAAGTATTCGAGCGGCGACGTTTAGCTTAGGAGCGCTGCAAGTAATGTTTGGTCGAAAAAGATTTGAGAAAGCTTTGATAAATCTTCATGTTATATTACACGAGCATAAAGACGCATTGAGCATTGCTCGAATCAAGCTCTATTCACCGGATCGTTATGGTATTCGCGATCCGAAAAAGTGGATCAAAGAGCTCACCTACTTCCGCAAAAATGTTATAGATGTTCGTTTGTCCATATTTGACAAGGCGTTAATTGAAGCGAAATGGAAGAAAAACTATTTCGGAGAACTTGACTCGGCAATTTGTTGTCATCTTTCTCCCAATGCCTAATCTCTAGACGCACTAGTTGCCAGGCCGATCCTGCTCGGTGTCGCGCTCGACGATCCAGTCATGATTTTCGACCACATAGGACGCCACCGGTTGTCCGCGTCCGTCGCGTGAAGGGCGGAAGCGGAATCGTTCGGTAATCAGGCGGCAGGTCGTTTCATCGAGCGTCGTGCTGCCGCTGGAGGCGGTGACTTCGCAGTCGGAAACGCGACCGGTTTCGCTAACTAGGTAACGCACCGATACCCGACCTTGAATGCCTTCGACCCCGAGACCCTTGGGGTAGTCCGAATCGCGCATGCGTCCGCCGATCTGGCGTGGCGGGGTGCCGCCGTCGCCGTCGCCGTCACCATCGCCACTGCCGTCGCCATCGCCGGTGCCGCTGCCGCTGCCCCGACCGACGCCCTCCCCGCCGGCACCTGTGCCCGGTCCCGCAACGGGAGCCGCACCCGAATCGAGTGCGGCTCCCGGTCCGGCAATGGGTGCCGCGAGCAGCGGGGGCGGGGGCAGCAGGATGATAGGCGGTGGTGCAACCATCGCCTTTGGCACATTCTTCAGGTCCGGCGGCGCGGCGGCACCCGAGCGTCGCCGTGGTTCGGGCCGTCGCGGGGGGCGTGGTTCGATCGATGGCGGTCGGTCGAGTTCGATGACGTCGAGTGTCCGTTCGACAACGGCGACGGGTTGGGCACGCGACCAGCCGAGCAGCGCAGCGAAGCCAAGAATGTGGAGGAGCGCGCTGACGCCCGCCGCCACGGCGCGCTGCCGATCGGAAAGCTGTCCGGTCCAATGCGTTTCGTTGTCCATGGCGGCGCAACGTTTGGCGACGCCACAGGCTCCTTTAGGGGTGTTGTTTAGCGGTGTTTGCTAAGGGCTACACGCCTTGATCGCCCCCGGCTCAGGCCGCATCCCGCTCGGTTCGAACGCCGCGAGATAGCCCCCCGCCGACGGCATCGGCTGATAGTCCACCTGCCGGTAACCCACCGCCGCGAATTCGCATTTGAGCAGCGCAGGCGGCGTGCCGTGCTGGTTGGTCGGGCGGTCGGCATCGACGACGATCACGCGACCGCCGGCTTTGGCGGCTGGGCGGAGGTGCCAGAGGAAAGCATACGGGCTTTCGATCTCGTGATACATATGGACGAGGAACACGCGGTCGAAGCTGTTCTCCGGCAGCCCCGGATTATCGGGCGTGCCAAGCTTCACGCTGACATTGTCGAGCCGTTCGCGGCCTACCCGTTCGGCGAGCTTGTCGCGGACTTCAGGAACGATGTCCTGTGCGAGCACGCGCCCCTTGGCACCGATGCGCGCGGCGAGGCGGATCGTGTAATAGCCTTCGCCCGCGCCGATATCGGCCACCGTCATGCCGGGTGTGACGCCCGCACGGTCCATGACTTCGATCGATTCACCCGCCTTGTCGCGGCTGTCCTCGTCGGACCAGCGCGAGGAGACGATGTCGGCAACGGGGCGGGCAGCGGCGGGGAAGGCGGTGGGCTTGGGGGCGGGGGTGGCGGTCGAGGTGTTGCAAGCGGCGAGGGCCACGAGTGCTATAAATGCACTTCCCCGAACGAAGACGAGGGGCTCGTTCGAGCGAAGTCGAGAACGCATTCTTGCGACAAGAGCCTCGACTGCACTCGAAGAAGCCCCTCGTCTTCGCTCGGGGAAGAAGCGCATCAATCCACATCCTCCACGACGACCTTCTCGCCCGTCACCCGCTGGCTGAGCGCCGCCGCCATGAACCGGTCGAGATCGCCGTCGAGCACATCGCTCGGCGAGCTCGAGATCACCCCTGTCCGCAGATCTTTCACCATCTGGTACGGCTGCATGACGTACGAGCGGATCTGGTGTCCCCAGCCGATGTCGGTTTTCGACGCAGCGTTCGCGCTCGCTTCGGCTTCGCGCTTTTGCAGTTCGGCCTCGTACAGCCGCGCGCGGAGCTGGTTCATCGCCTCAGCCTTGTTCTTGTGCTGGCTGCGCTGGTTCTGGCACTGGACGACGATATTGGTGGGTAGATGCGTGATGCGGACGGCGGAATCGGTCGTGTTGATGTGCTGCCCGCCTGCACCGGATGCCCGGAACGTGTCGATGCGGAGTTCGCTTTCGACGATCTCGATATCGATGTTCTCGTCGACGACCGGATAGACCCAGACGCTGGCAAAACTCGTCTGGCGCTTGTCGCCGCTCCCGAACGGGCTGATCCGGACCAGCCGATGCACCCCGCTTTCGGTCTTGGCATAGCCATAGGCGTTCTCGCCCTTGAGCAGATAAGTCACCGATTTGATTCCGGCCTGATCGCCCGCGTGATAGTCGATGGTCTCGACCTTCATCTTGTGACGTTCGCCCCAGCGCATGTACATGCGGCCCAGCATTTCGGCCCAGTCGTTGCTCTCGGTGCCGCCTGCACCTGCATTGACCTCGATATAGGTATCGTTCGCGTCGGCCTCGCCCGCGAGGAGGGCGGCGACCTTGTCGCGTTCGGTGCGATCAGCGAGCGTGGCAAGCGCAGCGACGCCTTCGTCGACCATCGCGGCGTCACCCTCGGCTTCGGCCATTTCCATAAGCTCGACAGTGTCGTCGAGTTCGGTCTTGATCGCGCGGGTCGCGTTGATCGCTTCTTCCAGCCGCCGCCGCTCGCGCATCACGACTTGCGCCGCTTTGGGATCGTTCCACAGCGCCTGATCCTCGACCATCGCGTTCAACTCTTCGAGCCGCGCCAGCGCCTTGTCCCAGTCGATGAAACGGCGGAGCAGTGCGAGCGCGGACTTGATCTGGTCGATATGGGCTTGCGCTTCGGCGCGCATAGGGTGTTCCTCAATGATGCTCCCCTCCACGACTTCGTGGAGGGGTTGGGGGTGGCTCTTCTTCTTTGGCAGTCGAACCTGCCGCACGAAGAAACCTACCCCCAGCCCCTCCCGGAAGGCCGGGAGGGGAGTAAATCGCGCAGTTAGTAAATCCCGCCCTGCCTTTGCAAGAAATCGCTGTCCTGCCGCTGTTGCACCTGTGCTTTCGGCGCGGCCCGCTTCACGACTGTTGCCGCCGGAACCTCGTCATCGCGCAGCGAGCGGCGCGGTTCGCTTTCGGGCTTGAATGCTTCCCAGATCACGCCTGCCTTGGGATCGGCCCCGGTCGGCCAGCCGCTGTAGACGCGCTTGCCCGAACTGCGGTCGATGCGGACCATGCGGATGCCCGGCGGCGCGCGGAACGGGACGACGGGCATCCCCTCGAACGCGGGCTTGGCAAACGCCTTGAAAATGGGGGCCGCGATGACACCGCCCTGCGCGCCGCCGCCCATGCTGCGCGGGCGGTCATAACCAAGGTAGACCCCCGCGACGATATCCGCCGACCCGCCGACGAACCATACGTCCTTCGGCCCCGTGGTCGTGCCGGTTTTGCCGAACACAGGACGGTTGAGATCGCGCAGAACCGTCGCGGTGCCGCGCTGGATGACGCCTTCGGTGATGTGCACCATCTGGAACGCGGTCATGGCGTCCATCACCTGTTTGGTGCGGCTGGGCGGGCGGGGCATCGGTTTGCCGTCATAGTCGGCCATGTTGCAGCGATCACAGGGCCGTGTATCGGCGCGCAGGATGACCTTGCCTTTGCGGTCCTGCACGAAATCGACGACGGTCGGCGTTGTCGCGCGGCCATTGTTAGCGAGGATCGAATAGGCATTGACCATGCGCGCGACGGTTGTTTCGCCCGAGCCGAGCGCCACCGCGAGCACCGCCTGATAGGTCCGTCCCGGCGGGCTGATCCCGACCGCCTCGGCCATCTTCACGACCTTGTCCATGCCGGTCTGGCTGGCGGCGCGGACCGTCATCAAATTGCGCGATTGCTCCAGCCCCCAACGCATCGTCTGCGCGCCCGATCCGCCGCCGCCACCGAAATTGCGGAAGCATTTCCGCCCGAAACGCGCGCCCTGATAAACGCAGAACGGCCCGTCGACGATGATCGAGGCGGGGGTCATGCCATTGTCGAGGGCTGCTGCATAAACGAACGGCTTGAAGCTCGAACCCGGCTGGCGCAGCGCCTGGGTTGCGCGGTTGAAGCTGCCAAGCCCGGCGTCGAAGCCCCCCTGCATCGCCAAAATCTGCCCGGTATGCGGATTCTGCGCGACGAAACCGCCCGCGATTTCGGGGATACTGCGGAGCGACCAGTCGCTCCCTTCGGGTGCCACGACGACGACATCGCCGGGGTTGAGCCAGCTGAATGCCGCGCCGCCGCCCTTGCGCGGGGTCGAGGCGGCATAGGACGGCAGCCGCCCCTCGGTGCCGTCGACAAACCCCAGCCGCGCCGCGCCTTCGCCCTTTTCGAGCACAACGGCGGTGCGCCAGTCCTTGTACGAGACGGTCACATTGGCCGCGGCGAATGCCTGTTGCCAGTTACCGGCAATATCGATCTTGCCAGACGGTCCGCTCCAGCCACGTCCACGGTCGAAGCGTAGCAAGCCTTCGCGCAAGGCAGTTTCGGCATAGCCCTGTAACCGCGTATCGATCGAACTGCGGACCCACAGCCCACCCGCGTAAACCGAATAGGGGCCGTCCTTGGCGTTTTCGCCGAATTTCTCGATCAGCTGGCGGCGGACTTCCTCGGTGAAATAACCACCGACACTGTCCTCTTTGACCTGCACGCGCGGCGTGGTGCCGAGCGGTGCAGCGACGGCGGTGTCATGCTGCGCCTTGTCGATGAAATCGTTCTTCAGCATTTCGCCGAGCACCCAGTTCCGCCGCGCGATGGCGCGGTCGTAAAACCGTTCGGGGCGGTAGTTCGACGGCCCCTTGGGCAGGATGGCGAGATAGGCCATTTCGGGCAGCGCCAGATCCTGGGCGTCCTTGCCGAAATAGGCGAGCGCCGCCGACTGCACCCCGAACGCGTTCCGGCCGAGCGCGATCTGGTTGAGATAGAGTTCCAGAATCTGCGGTTTGGTCAGCGCCGCCTCGATCCGGTAAGCGAGCAGCGCTTCCTTGAGCTTGCGCGAATAGGTGACGTCGTCGCCGATCAGCAGATTCTTGGCGACCTGTTGCGTGATCGTCGAGGCACCGACGGGGCGACCCGAACGGGTCAGGTTGCCGATGAACGCGCTGACGATGCCGGGATAATCGACGCCGCCGTGTTCGAAGAACGTCTTGTCCTCGGCAGCCAGATACGCCTTGACCAGCAGCGGCGGATATTCGTCATAGCTCAGCTGGACGCGGCGCTCGCGGGCATAGGAATAGACCGGAGTCCCGTCGACCGACCGGATATTGGTCGGCAACGGCGGCTCGTACTTCAGCAGCGCCGACGCATCGGGCAGCCCGCGCACGAACGCAAACCAGAACAGGATCGAAGCCACCAGCAGGACGCCCGCTGCATAGACCGCGCGCCGTCCCCAGCGGCTCGCCCAGATGCGGCGCGCGGCGTCGACGACTGCATTCGATTGCCGGGTCAGCGTCAGGCGCAGCGATTCGGGTTCGGCGACGTCGGTCATTGTCGGGGGCGTTTAGACGGGTTCGGGAAGTTGGGAAAGCGGGAGATGATTTGCGTTCCGTCGTTGTCATGTTATATATAAATATAACGAAACCGAGGAAGTGATATGCACAGCGCGACACTACGCAAGGTTGGCGGCTCGATCATGGTCGCGATTCCGCCCGTCATGTTGAGCGAACTCGATATGAAAGCAGGCGAAGACGTGCGTCTGGAAATCGATGGTGCCAATGTCGTCATCAAACCTGCGCCGCGCAAAGACTGGACATTGGCAGCGCTGCTGGCTGCGTCGGATTACGATACACCGATTTCGGAAGAACAGCGTGAATGGATCGACGCGCCGCGCGTAGGTGCTGAGTTGCTGTGAAGCGCGGCGACATTTTTATGGTGTCGCTCGATCCGGCGCAGGGTCGTGAACAACAGGGCCATCGTCCGATCCTAATCGTTTCAGCGACCGCGTTTAACGCCGTCACGAAACTGCCGGTTGTACTGCCAATCACCACTGGCGGCGGATTTGTGCGCCGCATCGGCTTTGCTGTCGAGATTTCGGGCATCAAGACGACGGGTGTCATCCGCTGCGATCAACCCCGCGTGCTCGATATTGTGCAGCGGCACGGGCGCAAGGTCGATGAATTGCCGCAGGTTATTCTCGACGAAGTGTTGGGAAAACTGACGACGTTATTCGATTAGTCGCTGCCTAGCGCGACGCCATCCGCCGTGCGAAGTGCACATCGACCGCGCGGCGCAATGTTTCGGCAATCGCGCGCTTGCCTTCGGATGACGAGATACGCGCGACGTCGCCGGGGCTGCTGATATAGCCGGCCTCGAACAGGATCGCGGGCATGTCGGGCGCTTTCAGCACGGCAAGGCCTGCCATCTGGTGATACTCGCGCTTGAACGGCACGCCGGTGCTCTCGCGCTTGACGAGGTCGGCGAAGCGGGCGCTGGCGTTCATCGTTTCACGCTGGGCGAGGTCGATGAGGATCGACGACACATCGGACGATTCCGCCCCCAGATTGACCCCGTTGATGATGTCGGCGCGGTTCTCGCGCGCAGCGAGCGCGGCGGCGTTACGGCTCGAGGCGACTTCGGAGAGGGTATAGATCGTTGCCCCCGTCGCTTCGGTTCCCGGCGCGCTGTCGGCATGGACGGAAATGAACAGGTCGCCCTTGATGCTGCGCGCGATCTTGGCGCGCTCGCCGAGCACGAGGAAACGGTCGTCCTCGCGCGTCATCGCCACGCGGACGCGGCCCCCGGCAAGCAGTTCGTCACGGATCGATTTGGCGATGGCAAGCGTCAGATCCTTTTCGCGTAACCCGCTCGCTGTGATCGCGCCAGGGTCGTAACCGCCATGCCCCGGATCGATGACGACCAACGGACGTCCGGCAGGACCAAGGATGCGCGGGCGCGGCAGTCCGGCCTGCATCGGCGGGATATCGACAGTCACGCTATAGCGGCTGCGCGGTGGTGCCGCGCGATGTGCGTCGGGCGGGAGATAGAGTTTGCGGGGCGCGGCGATAGCGCGCGACAGTGCATCCTCGCCGAGCGGCGCAAGGTCGAGCACGAGTTCGCGGCCATCGGCGGAAAAGCGTCCGCCACGCACCGACTGCGGCGACGACAGGTCGAACACGATGCGGGTCGTGCCTGCCACAAATGCAGCTTGCCGCACGCGCGAAACCGGCCCCGATCCCGCGACCGGCGCGCCCGGCTCGCCACCCTCGATATCGACAGCAATACGGTCGGGTCCGGCCAGGACAAAGCTCGTCGCCTTGGCCACCGTGCCGTCGAAACGCACAGTGATGCGGTCGTCGCCGATATCGACGCCCGAGACCTGACCCGCTTGGGCCGGCGTTGCGATTGCCGCGAGGATCGGCAGAAGTGCGGACACAACTGCTCTTTGCCGCGCAACACCGTGCGCGGTCCACAAATATTGCATGGTGAACCGGTTTCCCGAAATTAACCCCTGTTGCGGGCAGAATTAGGGGTCGGCAGTCAAAACGCGGTTCAGGGGTGGGGTTAACGGCGGGTTTGCCACAATCTTGCGTG
>ENA-OBLH01000032-OBLH01000032.1-metagenomes-genome-assembly--contig:-NODE-32-length-49257-cov-3.8146_pt1 | contig 49257 bp, 50 predicted proteins | sample MGYA00153382_OBLH01 | MGnify analysis MGYA00153382
GGTGGTCGAGGTCGAGATGTGGTGAAAGGTGGTGGTGCAGCAATTCTCATTATGGAAAAAGGAAGGAAGCAGGTATGATAACTGAGATTAAGGAAGAGACACCAGACGTAAAACAGTGAAACAACTAGGTTCATTTGACACCATCATCAAAAGTTTTCACCAAATCCTAGAATCATTGCCAGACAAGCGGACAGGGAAGAACATTCGCTATGGCATAGAAGATGCAGCCCTGAGTGCATTTAGCGTATTCTTCACCCAAACCCCATCATTTCTAGCGTACCAAAGGACAATGGAAAAAACCAAAGGACGTAGCAACGCCCAAAGCCTATTTGGAGTCCATAAAATCCCCAGTGACAACCATATCCGAGACTTACTAGACCCAGCACAACCCGAACAAATATTTCCGGTGTTTGAGCAAATCTTGCAGATGTTAGACAGGGAGAGACACCTAGATAAGTTCCGTAACTTTGATGACAACTTATTAATAGCAATAGATGGCACAGAATACTTTAGTTCTAGCCAAATCCATTGTCCCCAATGTTCCACAAGAACAATGAAATCAGGAGAAACCCATTACTTTCATAGCGTGGTTACTCCAGTCGTAGTTAATCCCCAGCAAACTCAAGTAATTCCCTTGATTCCAGAATTCATCGTCCCTCAAGACGGCAAGGAGAAGCAAGATTGTGAGACTAGTGCGGCGAAGCGATGGTTATTAAAGCATGGACAAAAATATAGTCCTCTAAGAATCACAGTTTTGGGGGATGACCTCTACAGCCGTCAACCTTTATGCCAAATGCTCTTAGAGCAAAAGTGCAACTTCATTTTAGTCTGTCGTCCAGAATCTCATCAAACCCTCTATGAACACTTAGAAGGGATTAAGTTGCCTACAGTGATAACTACCCGGTGGACAGGAAAACTTACCGAAACCTCTACTTACAGGTATCTTAACCAAGTACCTCTGAAAAATGAAGATGAAGCCCTCTTGGTTAATTGGTGTGAAGTGACGGTGACTAAACCAGATGGCAAGATAGTTTACAAAAATTCCTTTGCTACCAACCATAGAATTACAGAGGAGACAGTGGCGGCGATTGTTCTAGCTGGTCGCACCCGATGGAAGGTGGAAAATGAAAACAATAATACTCTGAAGACTAAGGGTTATAATCTAGAACACAATTTTGGACATGGCAAGCAGCATCTAGCTTCTTTTTTGGTGACCCTAAATATCTTGTCTCTATTGTTTCATACGTTGCTGGAGTTAATGGATGCCAAGTATCAGTTACTGCGAAGGCACTTGCCTACTCGGAAGACGTTTTTTGATGATTTACGTGCTTTAACTCGTTATCTTTACTTTGATAGTTGGGATGCTCTGCTCTCTTTTATGATTCATGGTCTAGAGCTAGAATTACCCCCCAACTCTAGTTGATTTTCCATAATGAGAATTGCTGGTCGATACTTCTTTACAGAAAAGCAAGGGAACGATCGAAACCTGCGATCGCTCCCCTAGGATTTATCGAGATGTAGCTAAGGCTTCTTGGAGTTTAGAATCAGGAGTTGGGGGAGTTTCTAGTTGCGGGGTGGCAATCTTCAAAACTAGATTCATTAGCCAAGGAGCGAGGCGATGACACCAGACGGCGGCATGACTCTGCCAACCGACTAAGATTTCTGGGGAATCTTTTTGGAGTCCAGTGATCAGCGCTTGGGCAACCCTTTCGGCCGTCATGGGGACTACCCCACGGAAGGTTTGGAAATCCCGCACCATATCCGTATCAGTGAGAGTCGGCAATAAAGCCGTGACGTGGATATTGTAAGGGGCTAACTCGCTGCGGAGGGCTTGGGTAAAGCCAAGGATGGCAAACTTGGTGGCAGAGTAGGTTGCCATAGTTGGAGCCGCAAATTTCCCCATTAAGCTAGAAACATTGACGATCGTGCCCTCTTTTTGGGCAGCCATGCGCCTAGCGATCAGGTGGGTGATGGTGTAGGTTCCCATTAAGTTCAGGTCGAGTTCTTCCTGAATTAAGGAGAGGGGAGAGCGGAGAAAAGATGATTGGTGGGCGACACCAGCACAGTTGACCAACAGGTGAATTGGTCCACGATTACGCAGAGCTTGAGCGATCGCAATATTCACGGCGACAGAATCGGTTAAATCGATCGCTAAAGTTACCACTTCTACCCCAAAAACCTTAATTTCCTCAGCTACCTGTGCCAATTTTTGCCGGCTTCTAGCTACTAAGAATATGCGATTAAGTCCTTGTTTTGCTAGTTCTAGGGCGATCGATCGGCCAATACCCCGGGAAGCTCCAGTAACTAGAGCTGTTTTTCCTGCAAGATTATTAATCATTAAGCCTCCATTTATTGTTCACCGCACCCTGAGTAGCTGCCAAACTTCTTGAGGTTGCTCTAGAAGCCTTGACATTGAGTGGGGTGAATTTGTCAATTCCTATCAATTCGTCGCCAGCACAAAGAATGTAAGGCAGGGTTTATCTGCCTGAATCTGCGATGCAAATTTACAATCTTGGTTGCGCTGGGGGATTTCTTTCAATCTTTCAATTTTGATCGTCAGACTCTCACTAATCTGACTTTAGGGACTTGGGTAAATAGAATCTCCTGAGATTTTAAATCTTAGATGATGGATTTAGTAAATAAGGGGCATTCCTTCTCCATTGTTTACCTCCAATTATTTAATCGGTGTTCTAAGAGAAAATCAAGCAATCCTTACGGAGTGTTGATGAAGGTAAGGCATAAATAGTAAACCTCCTCGATTTAGAGTAACCACTATTTAGGTCACCCTCACACCTTAGCAATGGGATCAATAAGTTGCAACAATTTTTAATAAATTTGAATTACATTTCTTAATAATATTTTCAGACTATAAATTTTAAGTAAACCCAGCCGAGTCCGTCTCAACTGCATCAAGGCCGTCTGGGGTTATTTCAGTTAGGGGAGCTACATTTTGGGCAGACTCTGGAGTAAAGGGTTGAGGAGAAACGATCGCTGGGGATATGGTTGCCGCAATTACTGGTGTTTTTTTAGAAAATCCCCAAGCAAAGATAGAAATAATTAAAGTAATCATTACCCATTCTGGTGGCACAAGCTGGTCATTAATTGCCCTAGTGATGAGGCGCATTCCCACCAAGGTAACGGTCATGTAGCCGGCATCTGCTAAGTGGACATATTCATCCAACCAGCGAATAAATAAACCCGCCATAAACCGCAGAGTAATCACGCCGATCGTCCCTCCAGCTACTACGAGCCAAATTTGGTCAGAAATAGCGATCGCCGTAGTTACACTATCCAAAGAAAAAGCAAGATCCGTAACAGCAATCACCGGAATCGCTTGCCACACATTGGCAAATTTTGGTTCCTTATGTTGGTCGTCCTCATCCTTGGGAGAACTGAAGTGCTGGTAGGCCAACCAGAGGAGATAGCCCCCGCCGAGGACTTCAAACTGCCAAAACTGCAATATCCAGCGGGAACATAAAATTAGAGTAATCCGCAGTACGTAGGCAATTAATAAACCAATATTTAGGGCTTGTCTTTCTAATTTTGGGTCTTTTAATCCTTGGGTAATAGCGGCAAGGGCGATCGCATTATCCGCTGAGAGAATTGCCTCTAACCCAATCAGGATCAATAAAATAAATAGGGCTTCTACACTGAAATGAAATGGAGATTCTAAGATTGGGTCTAACATTTATGAATATAGATACTAAATAAAAAATATGGCGTATTAGTTATTTTAATCCATATCTGGAATTGATTCCGGGATCCCTATAGACAAAAAATCATCATCCAGCAAGTCTGACAACGAATAGGCACACTCGGTGGGAAATGTTTCTATCATCAGTCCGGTTTCTGCTTTTGCTTGTTTCCGAGCGGCTGTATAGGATTCAGCCAAGATAGTTTGCAGATAGGGTTGAAGACTGGGGGAATCCTCAAGAGCTTTATTGATCCGCCGCCGATGTTTGAGAATGCTGCCTTCCCAGCTACCACTCCGGCGATCGGGCTGGTATTGCCACTTCAATAAATGTAATAACACCACAATTAAGTTGCTTTCTAATCCTCTCCGCTCACTCCGCCCCCTATCTTTAATTTCCTCAATTAAATGCTCCCATTCCACTTGGTCATAATTCTGGTGCTGAAGTTGAGCGATCGTCCTTTCAATCCATTGCAGGTAATCCTGTTGATACAAAGACTTAGATGGGTTCTGGAGGTGAGGATTGAGCTTGGGCATAGTAATCTATTACAAGTTCTTTTTTAAGTCGTGTTGATGCCTTAATACATTCATCATAACCATGCTAATTCATCCTCCAGAAACTCTTTCGATGATCACCAGTGATGGTGTCCGTCTTGATGCTGATGTTTATTACCCCAATGCTAAGGGGAAGTTTCCAGTATTATTGATGCGGCAGCCCTACGGGAGAGCGATCGCTCCACGGTAGTCTATGCCCACCCTAGTTGGTATGCCAGTCATGGCTATATTGTCGTGATCCAAGATGTCCGGGGGCGGGGAACTTCGGAGGGAGATTTTCAGCTTTTTAGTGATGAGGTTAGTGATGGTTTTGAAACCGTAGCTTGGGCGGCGGATTTACCCAAAAGCAATGGTCAGGTAGGGATGTATGGTTTTTCCTATCAAGCCATGACCCAGCTTTATGCGGCGATAAATCAGCCCCCCGCCCTAAAAACTATCATTCCTGCCATGATGGGCTACGACCTCTACAGAGACTGGGCTTACGAAGGAGGAGCTTTTTGTTTGCAGCATAACCTCGGTTGGGCAATCCAGATCGAGGCGGAAACAGCCCGACTCCAAGGTAATGATCTGGCCCATCAACCCCTCTATGCTGCCTCCCAAAATCTGCCCCTCAACTCTCCCAATCCAGCCCTACCGGAAGTGATAACTGAATTTGCCGAGGATTCTTTCTACCATGATTGGCTCCAGTACGATACTCCGGGAACCTATTGGGAGCAGCTATCACCCAGCTTGGAAGATGTGGATTTACCTATGTTGCATATCGGGGGCTGGTTTGACCCGTTCCTTCGGGGGAATTGGCGGCTCTACACAGAAATGTCTCGCCGGAGTCAGTATCCCCAGCATCTCTATATTGCACCGTGGGGTCATTTACCTTGGGGCAGAAAGGTAGGCAGCAAGGATTATGGATTAGCTGCCTTAAATGGGGTGGATGAGCTACAAATTCAATGGTTTAACCATTTCTTGAAGGAGAAGGATAGCGGCTCCCTGCCAGAAGCGATCGTATCTTTGTTTGAGTTGGGCAGCAATACTTGGCAGTATTTTGACCGATTACCTGTACCAGAAATACAGTCTTATTTCCTTGCAACTAATGGTTTGGCAGGGATGCGAGAAGATGGGGGAACCTTGGTAACTAGGTTGGGGGCAGAATCGGGAATTGATACCTTTGTCCATGATCCTTGGCGCCCAGTGCCGAGTTTGGGGGGTCATGCAGGCTATAGTTCTGGGCAGTTCGATCGCTCCTCCCTTGATTGCCGAACTGATGTTTTGACCTACACTAGCGCACCTTTGACGACAAATCTATCGTTAGTGGGGGAAGTGATAGTAGAGTTTTTTGTTAGTGCTACTACTCCTAGCTTTGATCTTAGTGTGACTCTTTCAGAAGTCGATCCCCAAGGTGGCGTTTATAATTTCACCCAAGGCTATCTGCGGGTTGATGATCCAGAGGATTTGCCCCTAAGGATCATCTTGCAACCTATTTGTGTGCAATTACCAGAAGGTCATGCTTTGCGTTTGAGTATTAGTGGGGCTTGTTTTCCTGCCTATGCAGTCAATGATGGGACGGGGAAATCGATCGCTGATTCCCGATTAATCGATCGACAAGTTATCACCATCACCCTCCTAAGTGGTGCAAATTATCCCTCACGCATACTACTGCCACGAGTGTAGTTTATTAATACTATATTTCTTAATTGATCATGGAGTAACAAGCCTAATGTCTATCATAAATCCAACTAATATTAGCGAAATAGAATTTGATGAGCAAGATACAGATTTATTTAAAATCAGTGATATTAAGGAATGTGTTGCTACACTTAGAAGTCGTTTATTCCCCCGTTTAGAACTATTGATTAAAGATAGCTTAGAGCTTATTGAGGAAATTTATGGGATAGATCCATATGAAGGAATGAGTACTAGTTATAGCCCAGGCAAGGAAAATAATGAAGTATATACTGTCGCTATCACTAGATCAGGGAAAAGAAGAAATAGAAAGAACCCGCCGCTTGCTATAAAAAATGCTAAAGGAAAACCCATATATATTCACTCTGCTGTTCTTTCCTTCGAGATTTTTCCAGAAGGTAGCATAACAGTTGTTTTTCAACCTTTTTTTGTATCAGTCGAGTCAAGTTTTGTTACTAAAGTTAGACAGGAGATGTATGCCAATTTTGAATTACTTAATACAATTCTTACAGATATTCAAATCTACTACAATTCAGCAGTGGCTGAAACTTCTAACGATTTTCATGAATTGATTAGTGGAGAACACTTTAATTTACTAAATGAGAAAGATGTACAGAGTCTCTATTTTTTCACTATCCTTTACTCTTTTCCTACCAATTTTGAAGATGAATTATGGCAGCTTCGACTAGCATTTGTTGGACTTTATCCCTTACTTGATTTGTGTATATCAATTGGTGACAATAAAGAAACTCATTTAACTGAAATGCTTAACAAGTTTCATGAGTGGTACTCTAGAAACTATCAAAGTAATACTAAAGGACTAGACAAAAATAGCCTAGAAAATATTGAGATTGAAGATGAATTAACTGCTTTGCCATCAGAAAATTTAGAAAGGCTTACAGTTGAAGAAGAGAATATTGAGTCTAGTTTAAATTTTAATCCGGAAAATTTGACAGATGCTAGAAAGCGAAATACTACAGCTATTGTTCAGCGTCAGGGACAGCCTAGATTTCGTTCTGATTTACTAAGAGCCTACGGTGGAAAATGCAGTATTACAGATTGTGATGCAGAAGCAGGCTTAGAAGCAGCACATATAGTTCCATATCTTGGAGATAAAACAAATTGTCTTGCAAATGGTTTGTTACTTCGTGCTGATATTCATACTCTCTTTGATCGTTATCTAATTTCTATTGATCCAAATACAAACAAAATAATTGTCTCATCTAGTCTGCTCAATACCTGTTATAAAGAACTCAATGGCAAAATGTTAAAATCTCCACAAAATCCCTCTGCTATTCCTTCACCTAAATCACTAGCTCATCACTATGAAATATTTCTGAGTAAAAAATAACTTCTTTGGAATCTACTATTTAAGATGAATTAGCAACTGCATATACAGACCATAGACGATCGCAAGAGATAACAGTTGTTTAAGGCCATGAATAATTACTGAAATGATATTAGAGTAAATTTATACCGATATTTTTTATCATATTAGATTATTTACTCAAGGGAAATACCCAGCGATCGCATTTTCTCTTGTAACTTTTGCAATTCAGCTTCAGCTTGTCTAGCCCGTCGACTTTCTTGTTCAAGCTGTTGATGTTCCTGTTGAACTTGTTGCTGTGCTTGCTCAAATTGTTGCTGTACCTGATCGAATTGTTGCTGTACCTGTTTAACTTTAAGAATCTCCCTTTGGGCGAATTCTTGAGGAGTAGGAATTAAGATACCCTCTAAAGAAAAATAGCGTAACAGTCTCTCATGGATACCTAAGAAAAAGCCAAGAGTTTCACTCCATAGCCAACCCTGAGCATTAGGCAAGATTGGTTGATATTTATTGATGTCTAACCTAAACCCAGCAAATTCAAGAGTTTCAGGAGAGAAATAAAAATATTCCGGGGTGTGAAATCTCTCTGCATATAAGTCTCGCTTTAAGGTTCGATCGACCTGAGCCGTAGAATTAGAAAGAAGCTCAATAATTAGATCAGGATAGCGGCCATCTTCTTCCCATACCACCCAAGAATTACGAGGTGATCTGGTAGTATTTTTAATTAAGAAAAAGTCGGGTCCACGAAAATCACGATTTTTCAGTTGTTGGCGGCTAAAATAGATAGTGAGATTTGCGCCAATAAAAAAGTCATCCTGCTCTTGCCAAGCCCACTCTAAACAAGTGACAAGTAATAGCAATTGCATATAATGCAAAGAACTTTCCATTTCCGGTTCATCACTCAAAAGTTTAGTAGCATCGGGCATTTGCCTTTCTAGCTCATGGGCGGTAATTGCGGCCATAGATTTTTTCTCCTAATGCAATTATCGATAATTATGACTTAAAATTCGTTCAAATCATAACTAAATATTTTAGCTAAATTTAATCGGGGTTGGAACCGAAGCGGTAGCCCTTACCATAAACCGTGTGGATCAGGGGAGCTTCGCCGATCGCTTCCACCTTCCTTCTCAGCAACCGTACCAGTGCCGCCAACACATTACTACTGGGTTTTTGGGTATCAGACCAGAGGTATTGATAGATCTGCTCATGGGTAAGAAGTTGCCCCGGATAGCGCATTAGATATTCTAATAATTGGGTTTCTTTTTCCGAGAGTTCTCTTAACCTGCCCTGGCGGTAGGCAAGCTGATTAGTACAATCTAGAGTGAGGTCTTCCCCTTGCATCGTATTTCTTAAAGGTTGCCCATTTTGGTCATAGGATTGCTCTTGGGTAGCTTCGATCGCTTTAGCCCGGCGTAACAATGCTCGGACTCGGGCGAGGAGTTCCCGGAGTTCAAAAGGTTTAACTAGATAATCATCTGCCCCAGCATCTAGACCTACTACCCGATCGTCTAGGGTATCTTTGGCAGTAAGAAATAAGACAGGGGTGTAATTTCCCTGCGATCGCATTTCTTGACAGATTTGCAGCCCAGAAATATGGGGCAACATCCAGTCTAAGATCAGCAGATCATAAACTTCCTGTTGAGATAAGCTCCTGCCTCGATCGCCATCATAGGCAACGGTGACGTGATACCCTTCTCGCTGCAACATTGCTTGGAGGGCATTGGTTAGCTCTGCTTCATCATCAACTAATAAAATATCCATGCAGAAGCTCCAATATTACAAACGTGAAAATATTTGAGGGATGGCAGGGAAACATAGAAAAGTAAAAAGTTTCCGTTTAATTATCCTAAATTAGGACGTTAGACGGAAATTTTAATATTCTAGAAAACAATGACGGAGATGACTTCTTCACCCTATCTAGACTATTTTCTAACTTCTGATGCTACCTTATCGAACAAAGCTCCTTCTGTAAAGAATTGTTTGTTAATTGCATCCCAACCACCCAAATCTTTAGCTGTAAAGAGGGTTTTAATCGCTGGAAATTTATCAGTGAATTCCTTTTGTTTAGCCACAGTTTCTTCCACCGGACGGAAACCCACCTTAGCAAACTCCGTCTGTGCTTCTGGGGTGTAGAGATACTTCACAAAAGCTTCTGCTACTTCCTTGTTATTGTGCTTGGCAACATTTTTATCTACCACAGCGATCGGGTTATCAATGGAAACATTAACATCGGGAACCACATACTCAGTCTTTTCCCCCTTAATATTGGCAAGAATCACCTCATTCTCGTAGTTGATCAACACATCTCCCTGTTCCTTCTTCAAGAAAGCATCCGATGCTTCTCGTGCATCCTTGGGTAGGGCTGGAGCATTTTTTATAACTTGGGAAATCAATTGAGTTGCCTTCGTTTCATTTCCCCCCGTTTTAGTCACAGAACCCCACAAAGCTAAGATATTCCATCTCGCACCCCCAGAGGTTTTTGGATCTGCGGTGACTACCGCCACGCCTTCTTTGCCTAAATCAGCCCAAGTTTTGATGCCCTTGGGGTTGCCATTACGGACAATAATTGCCCCTACGGACTTGGAAACAATGCCCTCATTAGGAAATTCCTTTTGCCAGCCCGGGTCAATCAGACCAGCTTTCTCAATTCTTGCTGTATCCGGCTCTAGGGAAAGGTGCACAATATCTGCCTCTAAACCATCCAAAACAGCACGGGTTTGGCTACCAGAACCACCATAACTTTGCTTAAAGGTGACATTTTGGTTTTGTTCCTGTTTCCACTTGGCCGTGAACTTAGGGATAATACCTGTATAGGCTTCTTTAGTGACCGCAAAAGAAACTAAGGTTAACTCTACATCCGGTTTGGGGCTACCAGCAGCAGGGCTACTAGTATTTGCGGTGTTAGTACTGGAACCACAGGCGGCGATCGCCCCAGTCAGAAAAGCTCCTACTAAAAATAAAGCGAGAAATCGCCCAAATTTTCTGGTTATTCTGGTTATTTTAGTTAATCGTAGTAATTTTAATCCTAATTTTATTAATGTCTCCATAGCCCCTCCTGTAATCTACTCTTTTAATCTACTATAAGTCGGTAGGAATAATGTACTTACTCAGGGCATCATAACTATAGGAGTCTGAAAATGTCAAGCAATAGGCAAGCAATAGTAAAATTGACAACATTAAACCCTTATTTTTGATCTTACCTATGTCCTCAGATATGACTTCAGAAAAGCTCGGCGCCGATGCTATTGATGTGGCGATCGCCCAAGGCATTGATTTTGACGGCTCCCCCATTCCCGCAGCAAAACTAGACCTCTACACCAAAGTTATGGCATTAGAGGCTGGGAGACAACGCAGCGGCATATCCAATACTATGCGATCGCGCATTGTCCGAATTGGAGTCAAACATCTTCCCCAAGCAGAGCTAGATCAAATGCTAATCAACGCAGATTTTGCCCCTCTCAAGGAGAAAGAAATCGCTTTTTATTACGGCAGTAAATAAATTGTAGCTAGAATCCCCGCCCTATTCTTTACAGCAGTTTTCAGTTAGATGAAGACGAGCTTTTCCCATAAAACAAGGGGCTTAAGCCCCTTGCCCATCACCCATAAACTAGAAAGTCTTTTGTCTATGGTGAGGTGATCTAAAACTATGGGGGATTCAAACGCTGAAAATCTTCAACCCTTACATGTATCTAGCTAAATTATCTCCAGTTCATCCTCTCGCAAATGAACTCGGAGTTTCTCGGGAAATTTAACTTGAATCGGAAAATTGGCACTTACGGGTCTTCCCTGCCACTCAGTAATAATTGCAATAATTTCGCCTTCTTGCCCTTGGAGGTCAAAACCTATTCCCTTATGGGCGGGGTGATGATAAATCGTAGTGGATTGAGTGACACGGACACGATCGCCAACTTTCATGATGTTATTAGAAAAAACTTAACTAAATAAAAAATGCCTGCTTAAGCAATTTTTTTATCTTCCCACAAAACTGTCCCAGTACTTTCCCTAACATCCCTCACCCGTAAAGATTTGTAGCATAGACCGATCGCTTAGAAATTATTTCTAGGGACAAAACTTGATTTTCTCCTCCTCTCGTCCAGCCGGATCTGCAATCCAGATAAAAATAATTGCCTAAAAGTTGGCAAATCTTGACTAGGTGTGTCAGTCTGAGATCAAGGAATTATATTAGTAGAGAAATTACTTAGTTTGGGGTTAGTGTAGAGCTTAGAGTTAATTTATGATATTTATTCCTTAGCCATCTACCTGTTGCTTTAATTGTAACCCTTGTGTTATAAGGACTTACTCACTGTTATCTTGACTACCCCGACTTGATCATCATGTCTACCCTTGTTATTGTTGAATCTCCTACCAAAGCCCGGACTATTCGTAACTACCTGCCCTCCAGCTATCAGGTGACGGCTTCTATGGGGCATATCCGTGACCTCCCCTCCTCTGCCGATGAGATTCCCGCCGCCTACAAGGGAGAAAAATGGGCTAATCTAGGGGTGAATGTTGCCGCAGATTTTTCCCCTTTATACATTATTCCTAAGGACAAGCAAAAAATAGTCAAGGAACTCAAAGAGGCATTAAAGACTGCCAAGGAAGTGATCCTAGCTACTGATGAAGACCGGGAAGGGGAAAGCATTAGCTGGCATTTGCTCCAACTCCTGAAGCCGAAAGTGCCAATCAAGAGGATGGTATTCCATGAAATTACCCAAGAGGCGATTCAAAAAGCCTTAAAGAACTGTCGCAATATTGATGAGCAGTTAGTCCATGCCCAAGAAACCCGCCGAATTCTCGATCGCTTAGTTGGCTATACCCTCTCGCCCCTATTGTGGAAAAAAATCGCTTGGGGACTTTCTGCTGGAAGGGTGCAATCAGTAGCAGTGCGCCTCTTGGTGATGCGAGAACGGCAGCGCCGAGCTTTTAAGAAAGCAGGTTATTGGGATCTCCTAGCTAGTTTGAATTGTCAAGGGGTTTTTAGTGCCAAACTTACCACTGTGGGGGGCGTAAAAGTTGCGATTGGGGCAGATTTTGATGAAAATACGGGGCAGTTAATTCCCGGACGGCGGGTAGTTTTATTGGGGGAGCAGGAAGCGATCGCTCTCCAAACTCGCCTTGAAGGTAAGACTTGGACTGTGGCAGAAATTGAAGAACGCCCCGTCACCCGCAAACCTTCCCCGCCTTTCACCACCTCCACCCTGCAACAGGAGGCAAACCGAAAGCTCCGCCTCTCAGCCCGAGAAACCATGCGGATTGCCCAGAGCCTCTACGAAAATGGCTACATTACCTACATGCGGACAGATTCTGTCCATCTTTCTGAGCAAGCCATCACTGCCGCCCGGGCCTGCGTACTAGAAAAATATGGATCAGAATACCTCCCTCCTAAACCCCGTAACTACACCACTAAATCTAAGGGAGCGCAGGAGGCTCACGAAGCTATTCGCCCGGCCGGAAGTAGTTTCCGTACCCCCCAAGCCACGGGGTTAGCCGCCAAGGAATTGGCACTGTATGACCTGATCTGGAAGCGGACTGTTGCCTCTCAGATGCCCGATGCGCGGCAGACGATGGTGAGTATTCACCTCCAAGTCGAAGATGCCGGGTTCCGGGCTAGTGGGAAGCGGATTGATTTTCCGGGGTTTCTGAGGGCTTATGTGGAGGGTTCCGATGATCCCGATGCGGCCTTAGAAGATCAAGAAGTGATTCTACCCCCCATGAAACAGGGAGATCATCCTGATTGTAGGAGTCTAGAGGCGATTGCCCACGAAACCCAGCCCCCCGCCCGCTACTCCGAAGCATCCCTTGTCAAAACCCTAGAAAGTGAAGGCATTGGTAGACCCAGTACCTACGCTAGTATTATTGGCACTATCTGCGATCGGGGTTATGCCCAACTCCAAGTCCATGCCCTAATTCCCACCTTTACAGCCTTTGCGGTAACGAGCCTTTTAGAAACTTACTTCCCCGATTTGGTAGATACAAAATTCACAGCCAAAATGGAGCAGACCCTAGATGAGATTTCCACTGGAGAAGCCTCTTGGCTGCCCTACCTCCAGAAGTTTTATCTAGGAGAAAAGGGGCTAGAAACCCAAGTTAAGGAGCAGGAAACTAAAATCGATCCGGCCCAAGCTCGCACAGTCCAACTAGAAAATCTGGGGGTGACAGTCCGTATTGGTAAATTTGGGGCTTATCTAGAAACAGAGCGAGATGGGGTTACGGTGACAGCTTCTATTCCGAAGGATTTAACTCCGGGAGAACTAGATCCGGCTCAGGTGGAAATTCTGCTGAAGCAAAAAACGGAAGGTCCTGATAAGCTGGGTTTCCATCCCGAAACTGGGGAACCAATTTATATCAAGATCGGTGCCTACGGTCCCTACGTCCAGCTAGGAGAACCAACAGAGGAAAATAAAAAGCCGAAAATGGCTTCCCTGCCCAAGGGTGTAACTACAGAAACTATCACCTTAGATTTAGCAGTTAATCTCTTGGCATTACCCCGGACTTTGGGTTCCCATCCCGAAACTGGGTGCAAGATCCAGGCAAATAATGGGCGTTTTGGCCCCTACGTGGTTCATGATCAGGGTAAAATCGGCAAAGATTATCGATCGCTGAAAACTTCCGATGACCCCACAACTATTACCCTCGATCGAGCTTTGGAACTATTGGCACAACCCAAAGCAACTAGGGGCAGGGGGGCCAAGAAGACTCCCTTGAAGGAATTGGGGTTACACCCTACAGATCAAGAACCCATAAATATTTATTCTGGTCCCTACGGAACCTATGTTAACCACGGGAAAATTAATGCAGGGCTACCGGAGGGCGAAACTCTAGAATCTATTACTCTAGAAACAGCCCTAACCTTATTAGCAGGCAAAGCTCCGGCTAAAGCTACTAAACCAAGCACGAGTAAGACTACACCTAAAACTACATCTAAAACCATCAGCACAACTGCAAAATCTGGAGCAACCACAAAAAAAGCAGCTACCAAAAAGACAGCTACTACTAAAACTACGACTCGAAAAACTACCCCCAAGAAAACCGAGTCTCTTTAATACCCTATAAAGAAAGAAGGTGCGTTACATTTCCTTAACGCACCCTACCAAATAGCCACTAGTAGGGTGTGTTAGCGTAGCGTAACGCACCAATACCAATGAACAAAGATTGTAACTTAGTTAGTTGACTAAACCCGATCGCAAAGCCCTGACTGCTGCTTGGGTGCGATCACTTGCTGCCAACTTATTTAGGATACTGTGGACATGGGTTTTTACCGTACCCACAGTAATACATAATTGTTCTGCGATCGCTGCATTACTACAACCATTGACAATCAGTTGCAGTACTTCTAGTTCTCGGTCAGTCAAATTATCGCTAATAACTGCGGCATCAGCCGTGACGACATGCACGGGGACATTTTTCACTTTTTCGAGGACAATCCGCCCAATACCGGGGTCAATCCACACATTTCCAGCATGAGTAACTTTTAGAGCTTTAATCAAGTTATCAATGCTGATATTCTTCATGCAATAGGAATCTGCCCCCGCCCCAAAGGCTGCCATGATTGAGGTTTCATCATCTTGCAGAGTCAGGACTAGAACCTTGACACCGGCATATTCTGGAGCAACGATCGACCTAAATCTGCGGGTGACTTCTACGCCACTGATATCAGGTAAACCTAGATCAACGATCGCTACATCAGGCTTAGATGTAATTAACAAAGCTAAACCTGATTCTCCTGTAGTTGCTTCTCCGACAAACTCAATTTCCGGGCAATTCTGGAGAGCAAGGCGAATCCCATCTCTGGTCAAATCATGGTCTTCAATTAGGGCTACCCTCATGGTCTCAACTTTCTCCTTAATCTTTTTCTTTCTACGTACAAGTCTATACTACTATCCCTAGTTAATTTTGTGTAATTACTTGAGAATTTCTTCTAATTGATGTTGATACCAAAGAGAGCGGTACAATCCCTCAGTGGCAACTAATTCACTGTGGGTTCCCCCTTGGACAATCTTGCCCCCATCCATAACTAGAATGCGATCGGCTTGGGCAGCAGCAGAAAGTTGATGAGAGATAAAAATTACGGTTTTGCGCTGAGTTCCTTGGGAGAGATGCCGCAAAATTTCTGTGGCAGTTTGATTATCTACACTAGAAAGGGAATCATCAAGAATCAATACAGGGGCATCAACTAACAATGCTCTAGCTAGGGAAGTCCGTTGCCGTTGCCCGCCAGATAGAGTGATCCCCCGTTCCCCCACGATAGTACTGTACTCCTTCGGAAAGTTAAGAATTTCTCCATGAATTTGAGCTTCTTGGGCAGCAGCAATCACTTCAGCATCTCCGGCTACTGGATCGCCGTAGCGGATATTATTTTTCATGGAAGTACTGAATAGGAAACTTTCTTGGGGAACGTAGGCGATCGCTCGGCGTAGATCCTGCAAATTAAGCTGGGTAATATCATAGCCATCCAGAAATAGCTGTCCCGGAGCAATATCTAGAAGTCTAGTTAGGGCATTGGCAATGGTGGATTTTCCTGCCCCGATCGGTCCCACAATGGCAATAGTTTCCCCCGGCTCGATCTGGAAGTTCACATCTGCTAGGGCTAAGGTTTGACTATCGGCAAAATTAAAATTCAGGTGTCTTGCCTCTAGTTTGCCTTGGACTTTTTGCTGGGGGAGGGAAATAGAAGTTTCTATATCCGCAATCTCTGGTTCTGCCATCAGGATAGTTTCAATCCGATCGATACTCACCTCGCCCCGTTGGTAGGCAGTAATGGTAAAACCTAGGAGGGCTGTAGGAAATACTAATCTTTCTGCATAGATTAATAAAGCCACAAAATCCCCAATACTAATCTCGCCCTTGGCGATCGCCCCAGTCCCCAACCAGAGAAGAACAAGAATACTTACGTAGGCCAAAGCTTCTACTATTGGAAATAAAACATTTCTAGTTTGAGCCAGCTTTAGGTTCGCCTCCAGCAAGCGCTGATTTACTTCCCGAAATGCCTGCTGTTCATTGGCTTCTTGAGCGTAGATCTTAATTAAAGAAATCCCACTCATATCTTCCTGAACTAGTTCACTAATAGTAGATAATTCTTCTTGGACTTCCTGTTGTTGACCCCGGAGTTTGTTACTAAATAGGGAAACACTAAATAGCATGACTGGATAGACAGCGATCGTCATGAGGCTCAACCACCAACTGATCCCTAGCATCACTGGAAAAGTTAGAGTATAGGCAAAAAAAGTATTCGCCAAACTTAGAATGGCAAAACCTAATAACCTCCGAATATTATCCACATCACTAGTGGCCCGGTTGATTAGATCTCCCGCCGTATTCTTGGCGAAATAAGCCGGTTCTAGGGTTAATAAATGTTGAAAAATTTTCTGTTTCAGATCAAATTCTACTTGTCTACCCAAGCCAAATAGAATAATCCTGGAAGCCATACGGATAAACCACATGATGGTGGCTAGGACAAAGATCAAAATCACGTAGTACCAGATGCGATCGAAGCTGAAGGCCACGCGCAATCCATCAATACTGTCCCGGATTAGTAGGGGAATATAAATCCCGATCGCATTGACTACAAAGAGGGAAAATATCCCCCAAAATAAATCTTTCCAGTGGGGACGTAAATAATCTTGTAATTTTCTTAATCGTGAGTAAGCCATAATTTTCTAAAGTCCTCCATAGCAACAATCATTTATACTTCCTTGCCATCCCCGCAGAAAATAATAAACTCGCACAAAATATTCATCAACTATTCTAGAAGTCAGCACTAAGGAATCCACATTGGGAACTAGATCTTCTACAACAATATTTTTTAAGTTGACTGGTTTGACATTCCCAGAGGTAAAGTCTGTGGGACGAGGGAAAATACTTTTAATATTTAGTTGGGAAAAAGTCCCGATCGCGCGGCGCATTTCTAACCCAGAAGCAATTAGGGTAATTGGTTGATTTTGCAGATTTTTCTCCTGAAGAATTTTTACTACTGCTTCTGCACTAGTTCGCACATCTACCCCACTAGTTTCGGCAATTAATTGAGGCAGGGGAATATTGAAACTACGGTTGAGGATAACTCGAACATCATTAGCTTCGATGACATTGGGCTGTTCTAGGGGAATCCCCGGTCTTCTGCCACTGCTGATAATTACTAAGGGCTGTCTGCCAAAGAAAGTTTCTTGAGCGTAGGCTTGAGATGTGGCCAGGAGGCGATCGCCCTTTTCGGTTAGTTGGACTTCCCGGCTGGGGACTAGACTAATTTTTGTGGTTCCCCGGGCCAAAACTACGATCGTAGAGGGGGGCAATCTTTCCTCGGTTGTCGCATTTTGATTAATATTTGCCGCTGCCCACTGCCCCAGCGCCGCAGCAAATAAAGGGGTACTGCCAATTAGTAGTACCAAAAAAGCTATCATTACCAAGTTCCCTTTGACTTTTTTCATGCCTTCCCGGAGGGAAAAACCCAACAGGACGATCCCTAAACCCAAAGGCTTGAGGGGCAAAGATAGCAGGTTCCACCAAGTCCCCCCAAAGGTATCATTAGGATTGAAAAAAGCCAAAATAATAATTAGCAATAATATGATAATCCCAATCCGGGCTAAGGCTTTCTTCGAGACTAATTGTGTGAGAACATACCAGAGAACTCCAACAATTAGCACCCAGAGCAGAATGGTAGTAATAATTGGAAACATAGGCAATAATCAAATCACAATTAAATCAGCACATCAATATAACAATGGCGACAACCTATACTGTAACAATTAATCATCAAGGTACTGCTTCCACTATACAAGTACCGGCAGACAAAACTATTCTCAAGGCCGCCGAAGAAATAGGTCTGACTTTCCCTAGCTCTTGCAATGCGGGAGTTTGTACTACCTGTTCTGCCAAAATTACCAATGGGGGCAAAGTTGACCAGAGTGAAGGGATGGGCATTAGTCCCGAACTCCAAAAGGATGGTTATGTATTATTGTGTATTGCTTATCCCTTGGGTGATCTAGAAATCATCACGGAGCAGGAAGATGCTGTCTATGAGCAACAGTTTGGGCAGTTTCAAAAGTAATTATTAATCAAGGTATGGCGATCGCTAAGTTAGTAGCAAGCTAGGGGGAGATGAGCAGGAGATATTAGATTTCCAAAGGGGCGATCGCCCCCAAATATTCCCTTAATAACCTCTCCAAACCCCATCTAGTCAAAGCTACCAGCCCCAACCTTGCCTGAGCCAGAGGTAAATTATTTGCCCTTACCTCCCCAAAAATCCGGCTATATCTATCAAAATTAGCAAAACCCCTACTAATTTCTGTGGCTAATTTTTCCCATTTTTGTAACTGCTTTTGGCTTTTAGGGGAATCTTGGCAGGAATCAAATTCATCTATCAAATTAACTAAAAGATTAACTAAATATTGTTCTTGAGGTGTGACTAATCTAAATTCGCCTTGCTGATCTAACCAAGGAATTTCTGAAGGTACAAGAATTTGCCATGAAGCTAGTAATTCATCTGATAATTTATCTAGCGATCGATCCTCTAGCTGAATCACATTTTCCCTAACTGCTAATTGCAAAAGAGAACAACAACGGGCATGGGCGGACTGGATTGGGAAATAATTAATTATCTTTGGATCAATTTTGGGGTCAACTGCTCGGTAAGGAAATGGGCTTAATCTTAGTTGTTCTAACCAACAAGCGAGGGAGCGATCGCTAACCCCCAGATTAATTATTCCTTGATCTATAACTTCAGCTTGCACCTCAAAATTTTGCCCATCAAGCGCCTGAAAGTTTTCTAATTCTAAAACCAATTTTTCCGCTATTTTTCCCGCCGAAATTCCCCACCGGGGAGCAAGTTGCAACGCCACCGCACACCTATAACTAACGCAACTTCTTAATACCTCCTCTCCAGTTCCCCCCTTCTTAAGAGGAGTTAAAGGGGATAATCCATTCCCTCCCTTCTTAAGGGGAGTTCGACTTGGTAAAGCTCCCAAACCATAATTACGTAGCGAAATATCCCCCATCTCCACCCCCCAAGAGCCAGCGACTAGAGCAATGTGCGATCGCAGTAATTGCTTAATACCCCTTGGCTCAATGCTTGTCATAGGGCTGGCCATCCGCCGCCGGAGGTGTAGCTTTGCCGCCGAAACCAGCAAGGACAATCACGGTCAGAATATAGGGAATTGCCTGATAGGCCTGAGAAGGAATCATGCTCAGCCATGAACCCGCCCCCGCCGCCGAACTAGCACTGGCAGTCCGAATTTGAATTGCCGTGCCGACTCCGAATAATAAGGATGCTCCCAAAGCCCCAAAGGGAGTCCAGCGCCCAAATATCATGGCTGCTAGGGCAATAAATCCCCGCCCCGCACTCATCCTCAGGGTGAAATTTCCTACCTGTTCTAGGGTGAGCCATACCCCGGCTAGACCAGCGATCGCTCCCCCCAGAATAGTATTAATATAGCGGATACGATAAACATCAATCCCCACCGTATCTGCCGCCCTAGGATGCTCTCCCACCGCCCTAGTCCGCAATCCCCAAGGTGTGTAGAACAGCACGTAGTGAATCACCATAGCCAAGAGCAGCATAGTATAGACGATCGGCTGATGATTAAAAAATAACTGCCCTAAAATAGGAATCTGACTTAATAAAGGAATCGGCAAGGGGGGAAAAGTCCCCGGAGAAGTGGGAGCGCCGCTGCCAGAAGTCATCCAGCGCTGAAATACCCACCCTGTCACGCCCCAGGCCAAAATATTAATTACCGTGCCACTAATAATCTGGTCAGCTTTGAAATGAATCGAAATTACCCCGTGAAACCAGCCAATTAATGCCCCGGTCAAGAGTCCCGCTATTAATCCCAATAATAAACTAAGCATCGCCGCCGGGATAGCCTCTGGAGAGCCGATCGCTGGGTTTCCTGCCATTGCTAACAAAGGTACATTGACATACATTGCTACCAACTGAGCCATCATGGCACTAGTCAGCATCATCCCCTCAATGGCAATATTTACCACCCCTGCCCGTTCCGACATAATTCCCGAAAAAGCCCCTAAAGCGATGGGGGTTGCAGTGATTAAGGCTAGGCGAGCCAGACCAACGATCGTATCTAAGTCCATAGAAGTAGGGGAGATGGGGATTTTAGCCTAGATTGTAGCAGGAATAATTTTATAGGATAATGTAGTATGCCCAAATTTGATGACCAATTAAATTCTATCTATGCCAGCGATCGCCAGCATGGCGGCAATGGTTAAGGATAAATCATCAAGAAGCGATCGGTATCTGGCTAATTTATAAAGAATTGAACAAACTATCCAAGCAGCATTAGCCAATAAAAATCCCTTGAGTCGTTAGAGGCTATTTTATAAAGCCCGATTCTTCGCCTAGCAGACCTTCTAGCCACTTTATAAATGACCTCTTAGTCTCTAACTATTGGGTTGAAGATCGGAACTTCGAGCTAGTTCTTCTATTTGGGTAGCCGTCAGATCCCCTTGCTTAGTAATTAAGGTTAGAGTTCTTTGTTCGCTATTGGAAGAGATTTCTGGGGAGCTAAGAATGTATAGATAACGAATTTCGCTATTCTTTGTGAGGGCAAGAACCTTTATATGGTCATCATTTAGACTAGGATGGCTACTAATGGCATATCCCTGCGATCGCAGCTTCGCCATCAAAGGGCTAGAATCTATCACCATCTGCCGCCAATTCCCCGCCACCTGCCAGCAACCCTCTTTACCATTACATCCCGGTGTTGCCCCCAAATCACCAAAAACTTCCCCGGCAAAGGAAACGGGCGAGGGGCTAGGAGATGGACTAGGAGATGGGCTTGGGCTGGGACTGGGAGATGGGCTGGGATTAGGAGAAAAAGTGGGAGTAGGGGAAGGAGATGCCGATGGGGATGGATTAGGAGAGGGAGAGGTATTAGTTTTAGGTATGGTGATTACAGGTTCTGGGAGGGCGGCTATTCTGGGGGATACCGCAGGAGCCGCAGGAGCAGGAGAAGGAGATGCTACAGGTTGAGTAACACTAGGTTTAGGTGTGGGTGATGCCTTAGGAGTCGGACTAGCGATCGCTACCCTCTGGGGTTTAGGTTTAACCGGAGTTGCCTTGGCTTCTGGCTCTGGAGTTGAGGGCGGTAGAGGCAAGGCCAAGAGTAAACCATGCAAGCCGATGGAAAGCCCAACTAAGAGCGATCGCATCGGCAGGGGAGACTTCAAGGATTGATGCATTAACGCCAACCACCCCGATCCATAATTCTCAAGGCTTGGGGATTATTTGCTCCATAGACCGCTGCCCCCAGTTGGTCTTCCTTAAATTCTCCAAAGGTTTTCAATACAGCACTTAGCTCTGTGCCGGGAACTACTGGATACTCGCTATTACTTTCTGCAAAAATCCGTTGGGCTTCGGAACTGACCATATGCTCTAGGAACTTGATCGCCCCTTCCCGGTTAGGGGCAGTAGCCACGACCCCACCGCCACTGATATTGATATGAGTCCCTCGATCGCTTTGATTCGGGAAAAATACCCCAATCTTTTCTGCTACTTGACGTTCCTCTGCTTTAGCTGATCTAATTAAGCGGGGCAGATAGTAGGTATTAGAAATTGCAAGATCCCCAACTCCGGCTCCCAAAGCCATAATCTGGGGCGTATCACCACCTTCAGGATTGCGGGCAAAATTAGCTACTACTCCCCGCACCCATTCTAGGGTAGCGTCTTCGCCCCGGGCAGCTAAGATGGAGGCGGTCAAGGATTGATTGTAGACATGGCTGGACGATCGGACTAGTAATTTTCTGCGCCATTTAGGGTCGGCCAAGTTTTCGTAGGTAGATAACTCGTTAGGATTAACCCGATCCTTATGGTACATGATTACCCGCGCCCGTTTTGCTAAGCCATACCAGAAACCTTGAGGATCTCGCAGACTAGCCGGAATAGCATTGTTGAGAACAGAAGAGGATACTGCTTGGAGTATCCCTGCTTCCTTGGCCCGCCATAGACGACCGGCATCCACCGTAATAATGACATCAGCAGGACTATTCCGCCCTTCTCGGCGAATTCTTTCAATTAATTGGTCAGCATCAGCTTCCACAAGGTTAACTTTGATCCCCGTATTGCGAGTAAAACTTTCGTAGAGGGAGTTGTCGGTATCGTAGTGACGGGCAGAATAAAGATTCACCACCCGATTTTGAGCCAAAATTGAACTTTTCTGCCCAAAATAACCTGCCGCCACGGCTGCCATTGCAGAGCCAGTGGCGAGAAAGACACGCCGTGAAATTTTCATTTATTTATCAAAAATTGTCTAATTAATTTAAAAGCCGATCAAATTAAGTCTCTGTATGGTTATCGAGATAGGTCTTAAATTTGAATAGGAGTAAGAATTATTGCAACTAACTCCTAAAATAATATAAAACTAATGATAGTAATTGTCAAGTAATTAATCAGATAAACAGTGTTTGCAGTAAAGCTAATAAACTCTAATGCTTATTCTACAAGGAATCTAGAGGATCAGATAATTCTTGGAAGGATGCTTAAGCAGATTTGTTCTAGATCCTTTTCCTGAGAAGCCAGCTATTTAGACTTGAGTAATTGCATCTTATTAGCATTAAGTATAGCCAGATTGCGGATTTCTCTGGGGTAGTTCTCAACTAGCACCATCACGGTTAGCGATGTCTAGCAGGGTAAAGGAATTTATTCGATCGCTAAAGAAACCCGATCGCCCCCTACTTGCCGCATCTGCCCTAGAACCTTAACAATTTCACTGTAGGGCAGGGTCTGATCAGCCTTAAGGAGTACGGAACCCTTGGGGTTATTTTCCAGATAAGTTTGGAGCAAGGGTATTAGGGTCGCAGAATCTACCACTTGCCCCGCTGCACTGATTTGCCCTTGGGAATTCAACTCCACAGTTAAGGGCTGAACTGTTGTATCTGCCTGAGTTTCGCTTGATCCTTGAGGCAAATTTACATCTAGGGTTTTCTGCCCCGGTCGTAGGGTCATGGAAAGAATAATAAAAAATGTGAGGATGGTCATAATCACATCCATCATGGGAACAAGATTTATCTCTGGAATTGGAGCAGATTTTTGTTGAGACTTGAAACGCATAGGATTTTCGGCTGTGCATTAAAGCGGAGTGTGATTAATAACAAAGGAAAATATTATAATCTTACTCAAAAATGGAATGTAACACAGACTGTCTTCGTTATAATTTATTAAAATCAACTAATTAAATTAAGAAATCTAAAATCATGGTGACATTAGAAGAAGCTATTTCAACAGTTAATAAACTTCCCTTTGAGCAAAGAGAAATGTTATTAGAGATTGTTAAAAATCAGATGATAGAAGATCGTCGAGCAGAAATTGCTAAAGATGCAAAAGAAGCGATCGCCGCTTTTCATCGTGGGGAGTTAAAGTCTCAACCTATAGAAGATATTATTTCTGAATTAAAAGCAACCTTGACAGAAAATTAGTGAGAGAATTAGTCCTAACCCCAAAATTCAAACGAACATTTAGTAAGTTTATTAAGCGAAATCCCCAGTTAGAGACAAAAATTATTCAAACATTGCAATTAATGCAAGAAGATATTTTTGCTGGGCAATTAGGTACTCACTTATTGCAAGGCAAACTGCTTGGACTAAAAGCCTGCTCTTGTGGTTATGACTGTAGGATTTTGTTTACTATAGAAGTTGATAAAAATAATAGAGAAACAATTATCTTGATTAATATCGGTACTCATGATGAAGTTTATTAAATTAATCTAGGAAATTAATTTGGGCCTCTAGCTCCCTAGATTGGCGGTAAATTAGTTCTAATTCACTACCTACGGCAGAAAAATAGTCCATTTGGGTAGCTTGAAAAGAAACAAATAACCGGAGAAAGGCAAGGGCAATAATTGCCACAACCATACCGCCTGCCGTAGTAATTAATGCTTCTGCAATCCCGGCGGCGGCTTTAGTGGTATCGATATTACTACCGCCCCCTCCCACATTCAGATTCTGAAAAGTAATGATTAAACCAGTCACGGTTCCTAATAAACCCAAGAGAGGGGCGATCGCTATGACAGTTTCTAAAAGTTTGTCCCCCCGCCGCATCTGGATAAATTCTTGATCACCAGCAGTTTCTAAGGCTAGTCGAAAAGTTTCTGGGCTAGGATGCTTGAGCTTTAGAGGGGCAAATAAAAATCTGCCAATGGGTAAATGTTGATTGTCTCTAGCAATCGTGGCTGCTGTTTCTGGAGCAAAACTAGCCGCCTCTAAAATTTTTTGGGCTACTTTATCTTCACTCCGCAGGATTTGCCACCAATACCAAGTTCTTTCTAAGGCACAGTAGACAGTCGCGATCGATAAGCCCACGATCGGGATCATTACCGGGCCACCCTTGGCGATAAAGTCATACACTGTATTCATAACTATTACCCAAAGAGCTAATTTATCTGGTGGCTCTAGTTTCCGTCAGACGCACCACGTAAGGATGAAATTTTTGGCGTTGGTAGGAACCCACCCAAATTTTATAATTACCCGCCAGCCACTGCCCAATGATGGCGGGGTTTTTGCCTTGGAGGTCATCATTGCACCAAGTGCCACCAGGCCCAGAGATAACTAGAGTAGTATCTTCGGGGCTTTCTACTTCTACGCTGAGATAATCAAAAGATTCTGTCAAGGTGAGAATGTGGTCTGGCTGGCGATCGACAAAGCCGACACAAGGCCCGGTAGAAGTATCAATCCGCTCCGAAATAGTCCGGGCAGCCACCTCCCCGCCGCTAATTCCCCGCAGAGATTCCGGGTCTGGTCTAAAACCGGGACTGAGGGTGATATTTTCAAAAATAGGTGCAGATTGACTAAGGGCAAGAGAAGTAAGGGCAGTGCTAGTACCACAACTCAGGAGAGCGATCGTACTAATCTTAACTAAATTTATCAAGTTTCCTAGGTTTGTCCTAGAAGATAGAAGGTTTTTTTTACCCATAACTACGAGGTGATGGTGATTAACTAATGGTTGCTATTGTGTCCAGACTAGGGAAGAGAAAGTTAGTTTCCTTCCCTAGAATATAAAATGGCGATCGCTTAAGCAAGGGCTTGCTGGAATCTTGATTTATCCCAGCCCCGTTGATGGAGAATTACCCAAGTTTGCACCAAATCTGTGCCGTGGAGTTCCCCAGTCAGGGCTGCCCGCAGCGCTTTCATCACGACAGGCTTTTTAACTTTGAGTTCCTTGGTAGTGGTTTGGATTAATTCCCCAGCAGTGGTGGCATCTAGGGCTTGGTTATTTTCTAAGGCAGTGAGAATTATAGCGATCGCTTCCTTTGCTCCCGGTTGCTGGAGGTGGGCTAATGCCTCTGGATCCAGCTCTACTGTGGTAAAGAATGCCTTACCCATGGCCACTGCATCTTGCAAACGAGTTAAACTTTCTGCCAATAGTCCTGCTAGGGGTTCCAACCACGGACGATCGCTGGCTAGGTCAAATTCATACCCCGCCGCTTGCCAGTGGGGAGCTAATAATTCCAGTAATTCTGGGGCAGGAATATGGTGGAGATATTGGCTATTGATCCAGTCTAGTTTTGCCCAGTCAAACTTTGCTCCGGCTCGGTTGACTCGATCAAAGCTAAACTCCTTGGCAGCTTCCTCTAGGGTGAATATTTCTTTACTAACCTCTGGGTGCGACCAGCCCAGCAGAGTCATGTAGTTAGCCAAGGCGGGAGCAGTAAAGCCCATCGCTTGAAAATCGGCGATCGCCGTTACGCCATCCCGTTTGGAAAGTTTCCGTCCTTCAGGACTCAGGATCAAAGGAGTATGGGCAAAAGTAGGAACCTCTGTACCGAGAGCTTCGTAGAGGAGAATTTGCTTAGCCGTGTTGGCAATGTGGTCTTCCCCCCGGATCACATGGGTAATCTGCATATCAATGTCATCTACAACTACTGCCAAGTTATATAGAGGTTGCCCGATCGCGCTTTCTGCCGAGGATCTAGCAATCACCATATCACCCCCCAGATCAGCACCTTTCCACGTCACTTGACCCCGCACCAGATCTGGCCAACTAATCTCCCGATCGTCCTCAATCTTGAACCGAATCACAGGTTGTCTACCCTCAGCTTCGTAGGCTGCTTGCTGGGCAGGAGTTAGATTACGATGGCGGTTATCATAGCGGGGAGCTTCTTTCCGGGCTTTCTGTGCCTCCCGCATGGCCTCTAGTTCATCCCCAGAAACATAACAACGATAGGCTAGACCCTTATCAATTAATTCCTGAGTTGCCTGCCGATACAGATCTAAGCGCTCTGTTTGAAAGAAAGGCCCCTCATCCCAGTTCAATCCCAGCCATTGCAAACCCTCAAGAATATTTTGAGTATATTCCGGCTTTGATCGCTCCACATCTGTATCTTCAATCCTCAGAATAAATTTCCCTCCATGATGGCGGGCAAACAACCAGTTAAACACCGCAGTTCTGGCAGTCCCGACATGTAGTTTTCCCGTGGGGCTGGGGGCGATACGTACTCTTACAGTCATAATTTCTAGCTTAAGAATTAAAAATAAAATAGTCTATGGGAATTAATTATAGGCGATCATGACAGTTACCTAGTTGGTAACTCCTAGGAAAATTTAAGTAGATTAAATACGTCTTGTACCGATAACTGCCAATTATCAAAAACTTCTAATATCGGTAAAATATCCATACTTTGATGACTTTGCAAGCTATTATTTTGAAAAGTTAAAATGTGTCTCTCCTTAGGAGCAATTAACCAACCCAGCTTTGTACCATGCTTGAGGGCAAAACTAATTTTGTCAATAATCAGAAATGGAGATTGGGCAGGAGAAAGAATCTCTATCAGCCAATCTGGAGGAATTTGGATTTTGTTTAAGGGTTCGCCCTCTTCATCTAAGGGAATATGCTCCCATTCAAATACAGAAATATCTGGCACTAGCGATCGCTTGGCAAAGGTACAGCGCAATTCAGGAAAAGCATAGGCAATCTGTTGAGGTTTAGCCCTTTGATTAATTACCATAATTAGTTCTGCTTGCAATGTACTGTGTTTACATTGAGGCATAGCTTTCTGATGAATTTGATCATCAATGAATTCTCTAGCCGGCTTGGTTTCTGGCAAGGTGAGAAATTCTTCAAGGGAAAGTATATTTGCTACTATTTTATTGGCTTGTTTTTCTGGAGCGATCGCCATAACTCAAACCTCCATGTTTGTGATTCTCAGGAAGTAATAAAATTAATTAGAAGGAATGAATCGTTTACGTAAAGATTCTACTCGACCCTTGGCAGTAGAATTGTTGGCATCATATTTCAAGACTTCTTCATAGGTTTGGAGAGCTTGATTAGTTAATTGCTTTTTCTCGTAGGCAAAGGCTAGATTATTAAGAGCTACTACATATTTTGGATTCAGTTTTAGAGCTTCTTTATACTGACGAATTGCCAAATCATACTGTTCTTGAGAAAAATGGGCAAAACCTAAACCATTATAAATTAGAGCAAGATTTTCTGGTGCGAGGTCTGTTCCTGCTTTCATGGCCTTTTGAAATAACCCCAAAGATTGAACAAACATTCTTTTGTCTAGATAAATACTGCCAAGTTCGTAATAGTCTTCTGCCATACCTTTTTCTTGCTTAAGTTTGGTTTGCAGCTTAGAAAATTTGCTTTCTACTTTGCGAGTCTTGAGAATCTGCTGGATAAGAAACCAACTGGAACTGACTAATAAAATTAATAGCACACTGATATATACGATCGGTAAGTTGTTTTCCATAAATCTAAGTTTAGATATTTAAAGTTTAGTAAATTGGATTCAGAGGTAAGGCCTTGCGCCCCTGCTAGATGTTAGGCAATATTTGGTGGAGGATTAGGGGGAGAATTTTTGTAAATATTCCCGATTTGTTGGAGTTGCCTTTGAATAGCACTTTCTAAATCTGGTCTGCTCACCTCAGTTCCATGAATCATATCCCCCGGAGTCTCAAAAAAAACTACACTATCTACCATTGTCATAGCAAACATCTGAAATAGAATGTGTAGAACTGGAACTGCTAAGGTCAAGATTTGTGGATCTGGGTGAATTTGGAAGTTGTGGCTATCCTTCAGGGTCGGGAAGCCGTAAATCACATTTTTTTCTAGCTCCGGTTGGCTGCGGTTACTTAGGGTTGTCACCAACCAACTCCGATCGGAAGATTGCAGGATATAATACTGGGAACGTTGCAGCCTAGTGGCAAAATGCTTCAAAACCGGAGCGATCGCCTGCATAATCAGCGGCGTTTCTCCATCTTGGGGCGCATTGTCAATCAGTGCCTGCATTTGTTGCTCTAGTTTCTGTTCTAAATTCTGTTCTAAGTTCATGGGTTTCTCATCAAACTATCTATCCTATGCTAGGGTGAATCTTAAGCATTTATCTTAAGTATTTAACAATTATGGGGGAATTCTGCCAAGACGTGGAGGCTATTTATCAACTACTCCAAAAGGAACTCCAGCAGTATACCAAAGCTAAGGAAGCAAACTGCTCAGAGGTAGCCATGCGTTTTACCAAGGAGGTAGAGCGTATTTGTGAAATGAGCCAGCGCATCCAAGCTTCTGGTGAGGTAGAAATGTGGGCAACCAAACTAGCTCGCCATCGCCTCACTCAGTGTTTACGCTACTATCAGCTAGGCTCCCGCCGGGGCAGGGCAGAACTCCATAGTAATCTGAGTGCGATTATTTATCGTTATATTAATGTTCCCAAAAGCCCCACTAGCTACCAAATCCGCTTGCAATTAATTGAAGATTTTCTTCAGGGGTTTTATGCTGAAGCCACTAAGGTTTTCCGAGAACAGAACCAGTTAGATTCCCGCTATGTTCCCCGGACTTTGTTGGAACTTGCTGAGTATATGGCCTTTGTGGAGCGCTATGGCAAGCGGCGGATTCCTCTGCCGGGGAGGCGATCGCAACAACTCATTATCCTCCGGGCCCAGACTTTCTCTCAACAGCAACCCCCAGAAACTTCCATTGATATGGATCAAGCCGCCGGGGGAGCTAGTGGAGATTCTGACACTCCCAGCCATGACAGCACCCTAAAACAAGTCAGGGAATCTATGGTGGTCAATGATAAAGACCCCCTATCTTCTAACCTACGGCAGTCGGTAATTGATGAACTCTTGAAATATCTAGAAGACCAAGGGCAAAAAGAATGTGGAGATTATTTTGTCCTCAGACTACAAGACCTGCCGACTAACGAAATTGAGGCTATCTTGGGGCTGAATCCCCGCCAACGGGACTACCTCCAACAAAAGTTCAAATATCACCTGATCCGTTTTGCCCTCTCCCACGGTTGGGAACTAGTTCATCAATGGCTAGAAGCAGACCTAGAGAAAAACTTAGGCTTAACTACCCAAGAGTGGCAAACTTTTCAGGGGCAGTTAGATAGTCGGCAAAAAAATATTCTCCAATTGAAGAAACAAGGACTAAAAGACCCTGAAATTACCCAAACTTTAGGTATTACCACTAATCAAATCCAAAATTCTTGGTTCAAAGTCCTAGATAGTGCTTGGAAAATACGTAATTCTACTTTATCCGGATCAAAATCATCTAGCCATGAATAATGACATTGAACAGGAACTGAATGATATACTCGCCAGCATCAAGCAATGGCTACAAAATGCCCCTAGTGGTGCTTTGGTAACGGAGGCGACAATAGAGGCGGCAATGGAGGCGATCGCCCCGGACTCTCCCCCTGAGATGTCAGGATTAGACCCCTCCCTAGACCCTCTAGAGTGGGAAGAACTAGATATTCCCTCAGTCGTCCCTAACCCAGAGCCAACAACTAGTAGTCAGGAGCATCAGGAAGTCCCAAACCCATCAGGGTCACCTATGGTTTATAAATCAAATTGGGGAGAAATTCCAACTGTGCAACAACGCTTTCAATCAATCTTAAAACAACGCATTCAAGCTGAAATAGACGATCGCCTCCCCCTATTTCCTTGGGAGACGAGCATTTCAGACTACGAACTAGACGAACCAGCCCCCTTATCTGCTGCCAGCTATCTCTCGGCCCTCCAGCAGTGGCTGCCCCAGCTAAACGCCCTGAATATTTCTCAAAAATTGCCAGAAGCAGTTTTGGCTCAAATTCTCCAGGGTTGCTTTGCAGTAGTGGCAACACCCCGCAAATTAGGAAGTCAGATAGTCAAAGCTGTAGGAGAGCTATTTCCTGAAGGTGGGCAATCTCTCAATGATATGGCAGGTTTGGTTTTGGCGGGGGGCTTTCCCGGTCGTGGTACTGCCATGATGCCAGAAGTCTTAGTGCCAGAAGCGATCGGCTATACCTCGGCCACCCTAGATCAGCAGATGGCTCTATCTTTAATGGCCGCCAAGCAAATTATCAACTCCTTAACTCTTTCTGTTTCGGCTGCCAGTCCCCATTTGCATCGCCAGTGGCAGACTGTCTACGGGGCTATAGATTTACAATTAACCTATCAAGGCAGCCAAGAGCTATCTAGAAGAGGCCTCAACCCCTCCCTCCGGGTGCAGGTGTGGCTACCCAAAGGTGGCAAAATGACTATTGATAATCCCCATGATTCTGTCATGACGGAGCGGGCTTATCCGGGTTATCTTAGTGCAGAGCTTTTTGATCTCCAACCAAATCAACCCTATCCTTTAGAGATTAAACTATTGGAAGGAGAACAAACTCCCCTAAGTTTTGCTATTTCTGTAACTAATAATTAGGCTAAACGGGTACTAAACTAGGTAGGCAGTAATTTCAGATAGACAAGGGGAGGTGATTACTGCATTGGCACTACTAAAAATTACCTATGACTAATAACTCTCTGCCTCCGTCAAACATTCCGTCACGGGGTTGGCATTTACCCTCTCTAGCAGAAATTCGGAGATATTTCAACTCTCTCCCCAAGGTGCAACCCGAAAACTCTCTTCTACTGCGGGTGCTGGTGCAGCTACTAGTGACGGTGGGTATCCTGGCTACGGATATTGCGGCGGATACTCAGATGAGTGCTTGGGCAGTGCCTCTGAGTTTTGTGGGAGCTAGTTGGTCTTGGCAGCGGCGGCACGATCGCAATATTTCGGTTAAGTTTCTCCTGGCCTTGGGGATGCTGATCGCTATGGGCTTGTTTTTTCGGAATATTATTGCCCAGTTAAATGATACCCGTTTAGTTTTAGCAGAACTCTTAACCCAAGTGCAGGTACTCCATACCTTTGACCTACCCCGGCGGAAGGATTTGGGGTATTCGATGGTAATTGGGCTAATTCTCTTGGGGGTGGCTGGGACTATTTCCCAGACGATGGGATTTGCCCCTTTGTTGTTGATATTTCTGGCGATCGCTATTCCCACTCTGATCGTCGATTATCGATCGCAGTTACAGCTTACTCCCAAGGCGGATAGGTCTAAACAGCCTCTGGGCTACAAACAGCCAAAGGATGGTCAGTTACCCAGTTATTTGTCCCTTAAAAAAATTAGTTTATTTCTGGTAATTATTCTGGCGATCGGGTTAGCTTTGTTTGCCCTGATGCCCAGATTTCCCGGTTATCAACTCCAAACATTTCCCGTTAGTTCTCCGGTGAATGTGGATGAATCCCGATTCCAAAACATGCAGCAGGGAATTAGTAATCCCGGCTACCAAGTGGGCAATCTTGGTCAGGGACAGCAGGGAAATGCGCCGGGACAGGTAGATAGCAAGTCTTACTATGGTTTTAGCAGTCAGATTAATCAAAACCTGCGGGGGGAACTAGTCCCTCAAGAAATGATGCGGGTCCGATCGCAAGCTCCGGGGTTTTGGCGGGTGTTGGCTTTTGATCGCTACAACGGTCAAGGCTGGGATATTTCTAGGGATAAGCAAGTAGTGCGAATCCAAAGGCCGGGCTGGACATTTAGATTTTTCCTCGCTCCCCCTTTCACAAAGGCAAAAACTAAGGAAGTGATTCAAAGCTACACGGCAGTTACAGATTTGCCCAATGTGATTCCGGCGCTGGCTCACGCGCGGGAGCTTTTCTTCCCGACTCTGGAGGTGGGTCTGGATCCAGAGGGGGGCATTCGATCGCCCCTAGGACTCATTGATGGTTTTACCTACACCGTAATTTCTGATGTGGCTTACCGGAACCCCAAGGAACTAGAGCAGGCGGGGGTGAAGTATCCAGAAGTTATTTCTAAGTATTATCTCCAAGTGCCACCGGGGATCGCTAGGGATGTTAAGCAACAAACAGAAAAATTGTTGGGGCGATCGCCTAAGCCCTTGACTAATGCCTACCAACAGGCTTTATTTTTAGCTCAACGCCTGAAACAGACTTTTCGGACTCAGCCAGATCTACCTTTCTTAAAAGAAAACGAAGATTTAGTATCAACCTTCCTGCGATCGGAAGGGGGCTTGCCGGATCATTTTGCGACAGCCTACACCATCATGCTCAGGTCAGTGGGGATTCCTGCCCGATTGGTGGCAGGATTTAATTCTGGGCAGTTTAATCCCTTTACAGGCTACTACACAGTGAAAAATACCGATGCCTTCATGATGACGGAGGTGTATTTTCCTGAGTATGGCTGGTTTGCCTTCAATCCCTTGCCGGGCATGGAATTAATTCCCCCCAGTATTGAAGAATCCCAGACCTTTAGTGTGTTGCAACAGTTTTGGAGTTGGATAGCGGGCTGGTTGCCTTCGCCGGTGAGTGGTTTCTTTGCTTTTATTTGGGAAACTATTGCGGGAGCGATCGCTTGGATTTTTGGGACTCTCTGGGGATTTATCTTCGGTAGTTGGTTAGGTTTATTGGCTGGGGCAGTGGGAGCGATCGGGCTTTCTTTTCTAGGTTGGCTGGGTTGGCAGCGATGGCGATCGGCTCTTTATGCCCTATGGTTGCGGAAATTACCCCCCATGGAAAGCCTCTATCAACAAATGCTCCACCACCAAGCCCTCCAAGGCCACCCCAAACAACCCGCCCAAACCCCTTGGGAATATGCCCAAACCTGTAAGCAGCATCTGGAACCAAAGCAGGCGGCTATAATTATGGAAATCTCTCAAGCCTACATGGCTTGGCGCTATGGAGCCGTGAGTCCTGATCTATCTCAGCTAAGGCAGCAACTAAGGGATTTAATCAAGTCTCAGGAAAAATGGCGTAGCTTGATCAAAACTGCATTGGTTCAATAAAAATAAAGTGTAGGGTAAAACTCTAAAATAAGGTTATGTTTCTTACTGATTCCGCTGATATTGCTAGGGCTTACTGCTCCTCAAGGTTAAATCTGAAACAGCGTAGTGAGTTAGGACAGTTTTTGACTCCTACGACCGTTGCTCGTTTTATGGCGGGACTATTTAACAACCTATCTGGTCATATTCATCTTTTAGACCCTGGTGCTGGAGTTGGAACCTTAACTGCTGCGGTGACAGAGCGATTATTAGCAAATCCTGAAGAGGTTAAAAGTTTTAGTATCACTGCATACGAGATTGAACCAGTCTTTTTACCATCCTTAAATCAAACTCTCACAGAATGTTGTGTAGCCTTAAAGAGCAAGGGCATTCAGGCAGATTATTGTTTGCACAAAGAAAACTTTATAAAAGCTGGCAGTAGAGTAAATTTGCCGCTCCTTAAAAAATTACTCCTAAACTATACTCACGTAATTTTAAATCCACCTTATAAGAAAATTCATAGTCAATCAGTAGAGAAGAAAATTCTTGCAAGTATTGGAGTTGATACTGTTAATCTCTATAGTGCATTTGTTTGGCTTGCCACTTTGCAACTTGTGCAAAGGGGTGAAATGGTTGCAATCACGCCTAGAAGTTTTTGTAATGGCACTTATTTTCGACCTTTTCGTAAAGCTTTTCTGGAAAGTATGGAGCTTAAAAGAATTCATATTTTCGAGAGTAGATCAATAGCTTTTTTAGAAAATGACGTATTACAGGAAAATATTGTTTTTCATGCATTAAAATCGGAAAATAAGTCTGCCGCTATAGAAATAACGAGCAATTCTGAAGTCACACTAGATGAGGTTTCCGAGTTAAGGTATGTTCCTTATGATGAAGTTGTTGAAGCTGATGATCCTGAGCAATTTATTCATATCATAACAAACCATCTCGAAAATTCTTTGAGAGTTCAAATGAATAATATGACATCTACTTTAGATGAAATTGGTCTAGAAATTTCAACAGGTCCAGTCGTTGATTTTCGCCTTAAATCAGCCTTGAGAACCTGTTTAAACGATCAAAGTGTTCCACTACTTTATCCAGAATCTATCAAGGCAGGAAAAGTCATGTTTCCACCTAATCATCCCCGTAAACCAATTGCGATTGAACAAAATCAAGAAACAGAGAAATGGTTAATTAAATCTGGTTGGTATGTTTTGACAAAGCGATTTTCTGCTAAAGAGGAAAAGCGTCGTGTTGTTTCTGCTGTATGCCCTCCTGTAGATACAGAATTAATAGGCTTAGAGAATCACCTTAATTATTTTCACGCTAAGGGAAGGGGGATGGATACTGACTTGGCAAGGGGGTTATCAGCATTTCTTAATTCAACTTTATTTGATATCTACTTTCGTCAATTCAGTGGACATACTCAAGTTAATGCCACCGACCTACGGAGAGTTAGATATCCGTGTAAAGATAACTTAATTCAATTAGGAGTTCAAATTGGTGATAATCACTTTAATCAAGAAGAAGTCGATAAAACTGTACATGAAATTCTGTCAATTATGAGTGAAGCAATAAATGCAGTACAAGCTAGGAAGCGAATTGAGGAAGCACGAAAAATTCTCAAAGATATCTTTGCCCCTAGAGAGCAACAAAATGAAAGGTCTGCACTCTGCTTACTTGCATTGGCCGACATTCAACCGAATAGACCTTGGAATCAAGCAACTGCACCAAAACGTAGAATTACAGAGATGATGGATTGGTTCCGTGATCATTATGGTAAACAATATGCGCCAAATACAAGAGAAACTGTTCGACGGCAGACAATGCACCAGTTTGTGCAGATGGGATTAGTAGTTGAAAATCCAGATCGGCTAGACCGGCCAATTAATAGTCCTAAGTGGTGTTATCAACTTCATCAGCAAGCATTATCACTTCTCCAAGTTTATGGTTCTGAGCAGTGGAACGAAGCTCATCGAAATTATGTTATTTCAGTCACTAACTTGTTGCAAGATAAAAATCGAAATATGTCAGTGATTCCTATAAGTTTGCCAGATGGTCAAGCTATTCAGCTTTCATCAGGTGGGCAGAATATTTTAATTAAAGGTATTTTGGAAAATTTCTGTCCACGATTTACGCCAGGGGGAGTAGTTCTCTATATTGGTGATGCTGGAAATAAATTCATCATCAATGAAGCTCAGAAATTCCGAGAAATTGGGATTGAATTAGACCCTCATGGGAAGATGCCTGATATTGTAACTTACCACGAACAGCAAGATTGGCTTGTCCTAATAGAAGCTGTGACTAGTCATGGCCCAGTTAACTTAAAACGTCATAATGAACTCAAGCAGCTTTTTCGGTCAAGTAATAAGGGCTTAGTCTTCGTTACTGCTTTCCCAAGTCGGAAGGAAATGATTCGATATCTTGCCGAGATTTCTTGGGAAACAGAGGTTTGGGTAGCTGACCAACCTGATCATATGATTCACTTTAATGGAGAGCGATTCCTCGGACCCTATGAGAATTCAGGAGATCGTTCTTAAATATCTTGATTGTGGTGGTTTATTATAACTGCTATACGATCAAGCAAGGTACACAAAATCCTATCTGAGGCTTATTTATAAATCGGTATAAAGATGAAATGGCAGCGCTTATAAAAAGCCCTCACCGTGGAGGCAGAATCTAGTTTTTGTGACCTCCAAGTTTGCCAGTACCGCTTTAGCCAGTAGGGTGTGTTAATGAAATGTAACGCCCCTTCTTTGGGATTTGCTAAATAGCTTAATACATTATATTTTTTACAATAGCTTGGTACGTTACGCTACGCTAACACACCCTACTTTATTACTTGCAAAGTACGATGACCGATCGCTCATTCCTAGGCTAGATTCAAGCTAGAGATATTTAGCGGAGTGGAGGAAGCGATCGCCTTCATGAGAATTTCAAAGAGTACTAGTTTTTAGCAAAATAACTGGAATATGCGAGCGAAAGTTTTCAAAATCTTTGTCAGTAGTAAGAATACTATAGCTACGACGGTGAGCAACTGCACATATCAGAAAATCAGTATTTGAACCTTGAATACCATTACTGCGACAGGTATTAAAAAACTCTGCGGCTAATTCATAATCTTCAGCTATTAGCTCTAGGTCAGGAAAAGCACGGAGATAGTTTCTTAATTGGATAAATTGCTCTGGATAGCGAATCCCAGAAAGTATTTCTTGGCGAGTTATTCCCAACATGATAACCTGTCCATCTGTAACCAAGTCACGCAATATATTAACAACCTTAATTTCTTTACTTGCAGTATTGCGCCGTAATGCCAGAGACCAAACAGAAGTATCAACAATCACACTCATACTACCAGTCGCCGCTGTTTATAGTCATATCCTTCTTCATAGTCAATATTGCCAAATAATCCTATTATTTGTAGTTGCTTCCGACGTTGGATATATTCATACAAAGCAGTCTCAATCAATGCTGTAGTAGTAGAATAATTACTTAAATCCATTGCCTCTTGCAGCAGGATCTCGTCCACTTGAATGGAAGTTGCCATGAATTTTTCTTTGAGTTTAGGTAAATAACTATAGATTCACAATAAACGATCACCCTGCAAAATACCATAGTTGATAATTCTTATGGTTGTCTGTGAAATACAATCACCATTTATTCATAAGTCCGACCGCTCATCCCTAGGCTAGATTCAAGCTAGAGATATTTAGCGGAGTGGAGGAAGCGATCGGTGGGATCAAAATTTGATAAAGTGTATCTTGTCCTTGATTAAACAGCCTAAACTTGTAGATATTATTCCAGAGGAAGCCCTAGTAGTTCGTGGCGGTAATTAGATTAAAAATATTGCAAAACTAAAAACCTATGGCAAGTTGGCTATGTGTACAGAACTGTGGGGCGTGTTGCCATTTGCAGCCGGCCGATCGCCCAGACCTTGATCGCTACCTCACCCCAGAAGAATTAAGCCTTTACCATAGTCTAGTCGGGGTAGATGGCTGGTGTATCAACTACGACCAACAAACCAGACAGTGCGGCATTTATGAAGAGCGCCCCAGTTTCTGCCGGGTGGGTGTGGATACCTTCGGAAAAATGTTTGGTATTGCCCCAGAGGCGTTGAATGATTTTGCGATCGATTGCTGTGAGCAATGTATTGGGGATATTTACGGAGAATCTAGCCCAGAAATGAAGAATTATCAGCAAGCGATTAAAGATTAAGAAAGTCTATTTTGGGTTCTAAGGTATCTTGCACCATGCCAATGCCCGTAAAGCCCCAGCGCTGTAATAGGGATTTTACTTGCCCTTGGGGAACTGATTCCACCGTGAAGCGATCGGCCAATCCCCCACCATGATGATTTAGGTAGGTCATGGCCTCAAAATTTTCTCGAAACATCAATAAATACCGAGGAGCGTCAGGATTATCTTGTCCTTGGGGCTGCACTGCAAGGTAGCGCCCACTTTCTCTAGCCAAGATTACATAATAAGTCTGGGATAGCATCTGGTAATGTTTTGATAATTAAATACCCCCCTAGCCCCCTTGGAAAGGGGGTTGGGGGTTTCTCCTACAACTTAACTTCGATATCTACCCCGGCTGGCAAATCTAACTTCATTAGGGCATCGATCGTTTTAGCAGAAGGCTGGTAAATATCAATGATGCGGCGGTGGGTGCGGGTTTCAAAATGTTCACGGGAATCTTTATCTACGTGGGGCGATCGGAGCAAGCAATAGATCCGTCGTCTGGTGGGCATAGGAATTGGCCCCACAGCAGTAGCATTAGTCCGATTAGCAGTATCCACAATCTTTTCGCAGGAAGTATCCAAAAGACGACGATCGAAAGCTTTGAGGCGAATCCGAATTTTTTGTTGGGTCAAGGTAGCCATAGTTTTTCTGCTGTTTCTTTAATTTTCTAGGTTCAGAAGTTAACGGGCAAATAAATCTAATATTGTGAATCTAACGTGAATCTCATATCAAATGCGCCTTATCTATGATAATCCCCTTTGGCACTTTAGAATTAAGTTTTAGAATAGAATTTGGGTGAAGTAATCCTGAAAACATCTTCCCCAGTAAAAAAATCCATAAAGGTATCAGTGAAAGTGACTAATTCTAGCAACTGGCAGCAACGGGTCGGTAATCAACGGGATTGGGTCTGGCGGGGGTGGCGCATTCGGTATACCTACCAGCGATCGCTCTCTCCCAATGCCACGCCAGTATTATTAATCCACGGTTTTGGAGCCTCGATCGGTCATTGGCGCCACAACCTGCCAGCTTTGACTGAAAATCATACAATTTATGCCCTAGATTTATTGGGTTTTGGTGGCTCTACTAAAGCAGCTACCACCTATAAAATTGATCTATGGGTAGATTTGGTTTACGAATTTTGGCAGACTTTCATCGGGCAGCCTCTAGTCGTAATGGGAAATTCCATTGGCTCTTTGGTGTGTCTAGGTTTAGCAGCCGAATATCCCCAAATGGTTAAGGGAGTGGTGATGCTAAATTTACCAGATTTTTCCGTGCGGGAAGAAATGATCCCCCGGTGGTTACAGCCGATTGTCAGGACGATCGAAGGAGCCTTCACTTCCCCAATATTGATCAAACCCCTGTTCTACTTTCTCCGCCGTCCTCCGGTAGTGAAAAAATGGGCAGGAATGGCTTACCACAAAGTTGAAGCAATTACCGAGGAATTAGTCGAAATTCTGGCTAGTCCGGCGCAGGATATGGGTTCTGCTCATACCTTTGCTGCCTTGTTCCAAGCCATGAGTAGTAGTGGTTTTGCACCTCAAGTGAAGGGAATTTTACCTCATTTAGAGATGCCATTACTTTTACTTTGGGGTAAGCACGATCGCATGGTTCCCCCCGGCTTGGCGAAGAAATTTGCTGCTATGAATCCCAATCTAGAGGTGATGGAATTAGAGGCGGGTCACTGCCCCCACGATGAATGTCCCGAAATTGTAAATCCCTTATTACTAGAATGGTTATCCCGCTACGAATTAGTTCCCCAAGTAGCAATAATTCAAGAATTACCTTTAGTAGATTTTATGTCTTAACCTATCTTGGAGATGGCTTATATCTATGCCAACCCGTCAACAAATAGCACTTTATCTAGAAGATGTAGAAACCCCTGTAGGCAGAGCTTTTAATCTCACCATTAGATGTGACACCAGTTTCTCAACTAGGCAGGTTATTAACAGTTTTAATGATTCTAACGGGAATTATTCTTATCCCGTGGCAGGTAGGAGACTTGATTAAACAATTAGTGAAGTCTTCCAATCAAAAGCAAATACTTTGTCCTAAATGTGGTTTAACTATTCACGATCAAGATGCAAATTTTTGTAGAAATTGTGGCACAAAATTAATTCCAGAATTGGCTTCAGAAACCACTGTAATATAGCAAAAATATAGTATCAAACTTTAGTTCAGAGGTGCACTTGACCTATTTTTAAGTCCCCTTACAAGGGAGATTTAGAGAGTTTTCCTAGCTAATAAATAATAGGGGCGCAAAGCCTTGCGCCCCTACCAGCTAGATATTAATAGCTTTTATTTCAACTTATTATTTCAACTTATTTAAGGTCTTATATTAATATCTTAGGGATTAGTTGTTTGGGCTTCCAATCTTTCCTTTAGGACTGCCAACTGATCTGCCCATCGGGGATCTGGTTGGATTGTATCAGAATCACCACTACTTGTAGTAGTGCCTGCCGCCCGTTTACTATTTTTCTTGCCGCCACCACTGCTACCACCACTGCTACGATCGCTACTAGTCCGATCATCATTGCTCCGGCGGTTACTTTTGCTGGGGGCAGGAATGTTTCTTTCGCTAGCGATCGTGGGTTTTTCTACCGTTGATACTTCTTTTTCTTCTCCATTCCCTTCCTCATCTTCACCACCCTTACTCCGGGGTAGAGCTTTTTCAATTTTTAAGACTACTTCCTTAAAGGTTTGACCATTAAACTTATCAATGATTTGGTCTGCTAGTTCATCAGTAGGTACAGTTACAAAAGCAAAACCACGACATTTACCAGTTTTCCGATCTTTAATTACCTTCGTGGTCACTGTGTCTCCTATTTCAGCAAACACAGCATGTAATTCATCACGGTTGACTTCTTCTTTGGGCAAATTACCAACATATAAGCGCACGGACATGAAAGTACCTCCTAGGGAACTTAGTAAAAAATCCTGACGAACTTAATAATTTGTCAGATAAAATTAATGACTGTACATAAATGCACAGAGCATAGACGAACTTAGTTAGTGGAAACCTTATACTCCTAAGCAATTTCTTGACCCCTTGCACTAACTCCCATAACCCTATGAGTCCAGAGTGTCATAATTAATTTGTCAAAAACTTGCAGGGAAAATAAATCAGACATTTGCAACATTTTGCTATAAATTAAGGGATTTAAACGGGAAATCTTTAATGAATTTAAGCTACAGACAAAAATGACTCTATCTAATCTTTACCGAAAAGAGCCATTCTATCAAGCATTTAATCTTAAATAACTTCCCACAATTTGTAATATCTTTGCTGCCGCCGTGCCATCTCCAAAAGGATTAATGGCATTAGCCATATTATTATAGGATGACTCATCTTGCAACAGATTACTGGCTACTTGAGATATTCTTTTTGAGTTAGTTCCTACTAACTGGGCTGTACCAGCAGTGACAGCCTCTGGACGTTCAGTAGTTTCCCGGAGAACTAATACTGGTTTACCAAGGCTGGGAGCTTCTTCCTGTAAGCCTCCTGAGTCTGTGAGCAAAAGATAAGACCGGGCGATCGCTCCTACTAATTGAGCATAATCTAGGGGTTCCGTCAGAAATATGCGGGGATGATTTCCTAAAAGTTTTTGTAAGGGTTCCCTGACAGTAGGATTTCGGTGCAGGGGCAAGAGGAGGGCAGTATCGGGGAATTTTTCTAAAATTGTTAAAAATCCTTGGGCAATCTCTAGCAGCGGCGCTCCCCAATTTTCTCGACGATGGACTGTTGCCAACAGAATCCGATATTTTCCCCACTCTAATCCGGGGATAGGGCAGGGAGGATTATTAGCTGCTACGGTCAAGAGGGCATCAATAACAGTGTTTCCCGTGTGGTGAATAGCTCCGACTACATTAGATTTTTGCAAATTCTCCACAGCTAGGATGGTAGGAGCAAAATGGAGTTGTGCTAGTTGAGAGATTAACCGGCGGTTTGCTTCCTCTGGATAAGGATTGAATAGATTATCAGTCCGTAATCCTGCTTCTACATGACCGATCGGGATTTTTTGATAGAATGCAGCCAAAGCTGCGGCAAAAGCAGTGGTCGTATCCCCTTGAACGATGACTAAATCTGGTCTTGAGGCTTGCCACAATTCCCCCAAGCCCTGTAAACAGTTACAGGTAATATCCGTCAGGGTCTGGTTTAACCGCATGATTTCCAGATTTTGATCTGCCTTGAGGTGAAAAAGCTCCATCACCTGATCGACCATTTCTCGGTGCTGCCCCGTGAGGATGACTTGGGTTTGGAATTGGGGCGATCGCTGAAACTCTCGAATTACGGGAGCTAGTTTAATCGCCTCTGGTCTTGTCCCTAGGGTAATACAAACTTTCATAGATTTTTAGATTTATGGGGAGGGCGCAAAGCCTTGCGCCCCTACAATAGAGAAGTCCAACCTGTAGTGGAATGACTTAGCTAAACTGGTGCAACAGAATTTTGGCTTTATACCAGACTAAGACCCACTCTACGAGAAGCAAGCTACACCCTAACCCTCTCCCAGAACGGGAGAGGGAACAAGAAAAATTTGTCTTACTCCCCTACCCTACTGCTTATCGCAGAAAAATCGGGAAGTCTTACGCCTACTGCCCCTTGTGGGAGAAGGCGTATAGCCCAAGGGGCATTCAAGAAAGGGGGATGAGGGGTATTTCTTATCCCAGACTGACATTATTTCACCATTTTAGCTAAGTCACGCCACTACGGGCTATGGTCTACAGGCTAGACAAGACAGTTCTGGCGGCAGCGAGAGTCCGATCAATATCCTCTTCAGTATGAGCGATCGAGCTAAAACCCGCCTCAAACTGGGAAGGTGCTAGATATATCCCCTGTTCCAACATTCCTCGATGGAAGCGCCCAAACTTAGCCGTATCAGACTTCTTGGCATCTTCATAGTTATGAACTGGATCCCCAGTAAAGAACATGCCAAACATCCCACTAATTTGTCCGCCCACGGCGGCATGACCAGTTTCCTTAGCGATTTGGAGTATTCCCTCAGCTAACCGTTTAGTAATTTTGTCCAGATACTCATAGGTTCCTGATTTTTGCAACAATTCTAGGGTTTTAATCCCGGCGGTCATGGCCAAGGGATTTCCCGATAAAGTCCCTGCTTGGTACATAGGCCCAGACGGAGCAACCATAGCCATGATATCTTTACGTCCTCCATAAGCTCCTACAGGTAGACCACCACCGATGATCTTACCCAAGGTAGTCAGGTCGGGAGTAACTCCAAATTTTTCCTGCGCTCCGCCATAGGCAATGCGAAATCCAGTCATCACCTCATCAAAAACTAATAAAGCCCCGTGTTCTTGGGTCAGAAGCCGCAGCCCTTCTAAAAATCCTGCTGCCGGGGGAATAAATCCGGCATTACCGACTACAGGTTCAAGGATCACGCCACAAATTTGGTCTGGATATTGAGCAAATAATTCTTTGACTGCTTCGAGATCATTAAAAGGGGCAGTGAGGGTATCCACAGTCACGGATTTAGGCACACCGGGAGAATCAGGCAAACCAAGGGTAGCAACTCCAGAGCCAGCTTTGACCAAAAACATATCAGCATGACCGTGGTAGCAGCCTTCAAATTTCAGTAATTTATCCCGGCCGGTGAAAGCCCGCATCAAGCGCTGTACTGCCATACAAGCTTCGGTGCCAGAATTAACAAACCTAACCATCTCGATACTAGGAACAGCATCAATCACCATTTCTGCCAAGATATTTTCCAAAGCACAGGGCGCCCCAAAACTAGTCCCCTTAGCCAAGGCTTGATGGAGAGCTTCAATCACCTCTGGGTGGGCATGACCACAGATAGCTGGTCCCCAGCTGCCCACATAATCGATATACTGGTTGCCGTCCACATCCCAAATATAGGCACCGTTGACCCGATCAAACACGATCGGCTGCCCCCCCACAGATTTAAATGCCCGTACCGGAGAATTGACCCCACCGGGCATGAGGTTACGGGCAGCAGCAAAAATTTCTTCTGATTTTGTAGTATTTAATGTATTGGTAATCAAGGTTTTTCTCTGAGAATTACTATTTATGTAGACCTATAGAAAAATGGTATCATTCTACCTTGGCCAGTGCAATTCCCGCTCCAAAAAATTATACCTTTGAGACTACTTTCTAATGAAATAATTATGAATAATCAGCAGCAAGATTTTTCCCACTCAATTCCTATTGATAAAATTGCTTATAATGAGCAAGGTTTAGTGCCAGCGATCGTCCAAGATTATTTAGACGGAACAGTGTTAATGATGGCTTGGATGAATCCCACTTCTCTTCATCAAACCCTAGCTACTGGAGAAACAGTTTTTTGGAGTCGTTCTCGTCAAGAACTCTGGCACAAAGGAGCTACTTCTGGCCATATTCAAAAGATTAAATCTATCCGTTATGATTGTGATAGTGATGCCCTACTAATTACTGTTAAACAAGTTGGGGATATTGCCTGCCATACGGGAGAGCGTAGTTGTTTTCATCAAGTAGAGGGCATTATTAATCCGCCCCCGGCGGATACTCTATCTCAAGTGTTTCAAGTAATTACTAATCGCCGAGATCATCCCCTAGAAAGTTCCTACACTTGTAAATTATTAGCGGGGGGAGATAATAAAATTCTCAAGAAAATTGGTGAAGAATCGGCAGAAGTGGTAATGGCTTGTAAGGATGATAATCAGGATGCGATCGCTTCTGAAGTTGCTGACTTGTTCTATCACACCCTAGTGGCCATGGCCTATCACCATGTAGATATCAAAGCGGTCTATGCTAAACTTCAAGAAAGACGGGGATAAACTATTTATAAAAAACTATGACTCAGGCAAAAATTGGCATCATTGGCGGCAGCGGCTTATACAAAATGGAGGCTCTCAAGGATGTCCAAGAACTAGAAATAGATACTCCCTTTGGCAAACCTTCCGATGCTTTAATCCTCGGTAAACTAGATGATACTCCTGTGGCTTTCCTCGCCCGTCATGGACGTAATCATCACCTCCTACCCTCAGATTTACCATTTCGAGCTAATATCTATGCCATGAAAAGCTTAGGGGTAGAATATCTAATTTCTGCCTCCGCTGTGGGTTCTCTTCAGCAAGAAGCAAAGCCTCTAGATATGGTTATTCCTGATCAGTTTATCGATCGAACTAAGAATCGCATCTCTACTTTTTTTGGTGAAGGAATTGTCGGCCATATTACTTTTGGAGATCCGGTTTGTTCTCAGTTATCTCAGATCTTAGGGGATGCTGTAGCTAGTCTAAATTTAGCTGAGGTGAATCTCCACCGGGGTGGTACTTACGTTTGTATGGAAGGGCCGGCTTTTTCTACTAAGGCAGAATCAAATCTTTACCGTAGTTGGGGCGCAAAAATTATTGGTATGACCAATTTACCAGAGGCAAAATTGGCCAGGGAAGCAGAGATTGCCTATGCTACTTTGGCGTTAGTTACTGACTATGATTGTTGGCATCCAGACCATGATAGTGTCACGGTAGAAATGATTATTGGTAACTTAACTAAGAATGCTGTTAATGCCCAAAAGGTAATCCAAGAAACCGTCAAAAGATTGACGGCAAATCCACCCCATTCCGAAGCCCATTCTGCTTTGAAATATGCTATCCTCACTCCTCTGGATAAGGTTCCTGTAGCTACTAAGGAGAAGTTAGAACTTTTGTTAAATAAATATTTATAGTAATTAAGGAGAAGAACATGGAAGGAACGATCAATTGTGCGACCGCCTGTGTTAATGGTTGCGTTTTAGGCGAAAAATGTCCCAACAAGGAATACGCTGCTGCCGCCTCTAACTTTATTAAAGAAGTTTCTCTAGACGAGATGATTGAAATGGCCGCTGAGTCACAACGCAAAAAAATCACGGCTCCTCCCGTGTGGATTTTGCCAGAAGAGTAGAGGGAAAACTTGGGAGAAGGGGCAAGAAGATATTGCTTATCTATCTCTTAACCTGTATGAACTACGGTAAATCGATATGATAAACCCCTCAGTACAGCGAAACCTTTGGGCGATTGTGGCAACCACAGCTGTGATCGCACTACTAATCTTTGTCGCAATTCTTATTCCCGGATTATCTCTGATGCTCAAGCCGCCCATCCTGCCTAATCCTGCTCCCCAGCTACTTACCGACCCATTTTTGCAATTACCTACCGCCACTTCGGTACAGGTGGTATGGTTTACAGAATTTGCAGGCAAGGATCATACCGTCAGCTATGGGTCAAACTTCCAGCAGCAGTTAGTAGCAAAGACTAGCAAACTCAGCAGGACTCAAGAAGATCAACATTCTTTGGTAGGAGAGCAGAAAGAGCGGAGGCAGGTTTATCAAAAGCCAACTCCTAGGGATATTTGGCGACATGAGGCGATCGTCCCCAATCTCACACCCGGAGAGCGAATCCCCTACAAAATTAGTAGTACTGAATCGAATGGCGTGGTTATTGCCAGTCGAGAGTTTACCCTCGCCCCCGCTCCCCAGACTGGCAAACCTCTAAAAATTCTTCTTACCTCCGATCATCAACTAATGCCCCTGACTGCGGCAAACTTGCAAAAAGTCCAAGAAACCATTGGTAGAGTAGATGCAGTATTTTTTGCTGGTGATTTACAAAATGTGCCCGATCGAGCCTCCGAGTGGTTTGATGACAACCGAGGAGGGGCATTCTTTCCCTGTCTCCAAGGCAGAGCTAGTTACCAGCTAGAGAAAAATGGGGTGAAAACTACCTATCAAGGCGGCGAAATTATCCAACATACTCCCCTGTTTGCTACCACAGGTAATCACGAAGTTATGGGGCAAGCTGATGCTGAATTGGATCTCAATCAGCAATTCAATGATCCCCGCCCTCGTGCTGCTGCAACCCAACTCTACAATACCTATGCTCAAGTTCTGAACCCCAAGAACAATACAGCTATTCAGCAAAATTTCATCAAAAATAATTCCTACAACATCGATACCTTTCGAGAAATTTTTAGTCTTCCTGTCAGCAAGACTGGGGGCGAAAATTACTATGCCGTCAGCTTTGGAGATATTCGCTTGGTTTCCCTCTACGTGACTAATCTCTGGCGCACCCCAGACCCAGAGGCAAGGGGAAGATTTCAGGAACAAAAGGCAGACCTAAATAATCCCCAAAATTGGGGTTATGGGCAGGTTATTTTTGAATCTATCCAACCAGATAGCCCACAATATCAATGGCTGGTGCAGGAGTTGAATAGCCCAGAATGGCGACAGGCAAAATATAAGATGGTTATGTTTCACCATCCGCCCCATTCCCTAGGGGGAAACATTGTCCCGCCCTATACCGATCCGGTGCAGGTGATCGATCGCAATGACAAAGGAGAAATCCTAGCCGTTCGTTATGATTATCCCCAAAGCAAGGATTACATTATCAAAGACCTATTACCCGTTTTAGAAAAAGCTGGAACCCATCTAGTCTTCTACGGTCACACCCATATCTGGAATCGCTTTGTGAGTAAGACTGGGATGAATTTCCTCGAAAGTTCTAATGTGGGCAATAGCTACGGGGCATATACTAGGGAGAAAAAGCGCCCAGTTCCCGAAAAATCTCCCGAAAAATATGTAGTGACGGGTAATCCCAATGGACTCAATCCCGTCATCCCTTCCTTGATCCCCTTAGTAGGAGAAGATGGTCAGCCCCAACCTTATCTATCCAGCAATGATATTACCGCCTTTAGTATCTGGGATACCGGTACTGGATTAGTGAGTAGCTATCGGTTTGATACTAGAGAACCCAAGGCTGGGGTAATTAAATTCGATGAATTTCCCTTTAACTCTAGGCTGTAATTGATACAGGATTCTTGTGGTTAGTTATTAACCTGTTGCAACCAAGTTTCTAGGTCTGTCATCTGAGTGAAATCTAATAGTTGGTCTTCCAGTTCCTCTAGTTGGGCGATCGATAAACCATCTAAGCTCCTCTGCAAATTTTGGGGAATTGTTCCCAGCCGTTTAGTTAAATATTTCTTAGCAGAGGTTAGTTTTCCCTGTTGTAAACCCTGTTGTAAGCCTTGTTGTAAACCTTGTTGTAAACCCTGTTGTAAGCCTTCTTCAATTATTTGATTGTACCAGGGCGACTCTCTTAATATTTGCATATCCCACCTCATAATTTCTTGGATTACCTGTGTTTCTAGCACAAAACCAGCAAAGAATGCCAGTAATGGTTCTAAATCCCTGAGCTGATCTTGGTTGCGGAGTAATTGTACGGCTCTAGCTACTTTGGCTGGTTGTCCACCACCCTGCAAAATTGGCACAAAGGGGAGCAGAGTAGTTAAGGGTTGCTGAAGAACCAAGTCGGCATTTATTTCCCAGAGATTAATCACTCGGTAATCCTGCCGTGCCTGTAGTCCTAGTAGTTCTGATTGGTAGGAGTTGCTAGCAGTGGCATTTCTAGGCGGCGGCAGAATATTAATCAGCACAGGATAGACAAGGAGTTTGTAGCGTTCTTCCGCTAGAGCGACGTAGGCTCTCATGCGCTGAGGCATGTAGCGATCGCTTGCGCTGTGGTTGCCACAATCGAATCGTAGCTGCAACTCAGTTAAAACCAGAAATTCACCATAATCGGGGAGAAAGGCTTTTTGGAGAACATCTCCTTCCCGACTAATCCACTGAAAATCAGCCGAGAGAAATTCTAGAGAAGTAATTTCAGGTAAACCTGTCACCCATTGCAGCCAAGCATCAGGGGCAAGGCTAATTAATCTTTTACTACCAATATCTGCTGTTTGCGCCATTCTGTTACGATAGTTTAGTCCTATGCATATTTATTCATACATACCCTTGTATAATTTCATGCCAATCTACCATATTACTCCTATCAATAACTTGTCTTCTATTCTCAACTTAGGTGGCTTAGTGGCAAATAGCAGGCTAAAACAAGAAAAAATTAATTATCAAGATATTTCTTATGAACATATCCAAGATAGGCGAGGACGGACTCCTGTTCCTTGTGGTGCTGGAGGATATTTACATGATTATGTTCCATTCTATTTTGCTCCCCGCTCTCCTATGCTTTATGCAATTCATAAAGGAAATGTACCCAATTATCAGGAAGGGCAAAATTCAGTTATCTACTTGGTCGCAGACATAAATATCATAGAGACTGAAGGTTTAGATTTTGTTTTTACAGATGGTCATGCTGCAATGGCTTATGCTGATTTTTACACTGATCTAGAAGCTTTAGGACATGTAATTGATTGGGACTTGATGGAATTAAAGTTTTGGTTTAATACTGAGGATGATCCTAATCGTAGTTGTCGAAGACAAGCAGAGTTTTTAGTACATCAGTTCTTTCATTGGCATCTCATTCAAGAAATTGGAGTCATAAACACAACAATTCAAATACAAGTTAGAGAAATATTACAAAGTTTTAATATACAGACACTTGTTAATGTTTACTCTAGGTGGTACTACTAAATCAATAATCATAGTACAATTATACCATAAATCTAACCAAGAGAAATGATGGAATTTAAGCACGGCAACCTACTTGAAGAAAATGCCGAAGCCCTAGTGAACACTGTCAATGGTGTTGGAATTATGGGTAAAGGTATTGCCCTACAATTCAAACAAGCTTATCCTGAGAATTTTCGTCAATACGAAAGAGCTTGTCGTGCCAAAGAAGTGCAACCCGGTCAAATGTTTACGGTTCCTACAGGTAGCCTACTTAATCCGAAGTACATTATTAATTTCCCTACTAAGCGTCACTGGAAAAATAAATCTCAAATAGAAGACATTAAGAGTGGACTGCTGGCTTTAGTTGC
>ENA-OBLH01000033-OBLH01000033.1-metagenomes-genome-assembly--contig:-NODE-33-length-48989-cov-4.59858_pt1 | contig 48989 bp, 48 predicted proteins | sample MGYA00153382_OBLH01 | MGnify analysis MGYA00153382
ACTGCGAAATCACGGCAACCAGCGACTCGGAAAGCATGGATCGCGTCATGTCTTTTTCTGCAGCGGGGAACACGTCAACGATGCGGTCGATAGTTTTTGCAGCGGACGAGGTGTGCAGCGTACCGAACACCAGATGGCCCGTTTCAGCCGCTGTCAGCGCGAGGCGAATGGTCTCCAAATCGCGCATTTCGCCGATCAGGATGATGTCCGGGTCCTCACGCAACGCCGAGCGCAGCGCGTTAGAGAACGACAGCGTTTGCTCGCCCAGCTCGCGCTGGTTGATCAAACATTTTTTGCTTTCATGAACAAACTCAATCGGGTCTTCGACCGTGAGGATGTGCCCCATGATGTTTTCGTTGGCGTGGTTAACCATCGCGGCAAGCGTGGTCGATTTGCCCGAGCCGGTTGGGCCAGTTACCAGCACCAAACCGCGCGGCTTGAGCGCGAGGTCGGCAAAAATCTTCGGCGTTGCCAACTCTTCCAGCGTCAACACGCGCGAAGGAATGGTTCGGAACACGGCAGCCGCGCCACGTTCCTGATTGAATGCGTTAACGCGAAAGCGAGCGAGGTTCGGGATTTCAAAGGAGAAATCGACCTCTAAGTTTTCCTCAAAAATTTTGCGCTGCGCATCGGACATGATGTCGTACACCAGACTGTGAACGTCTTTGTGCTCCATCGCGGGCAAATTGATGCGTCGCACGTCGCCGTCTACCCGAAGCATCGGCGGCAAGCCGGCGGACAAATGCAAGTCCGACGCCTTGTTCTTCACCGAGAACGCCAAAAGCTCCGAAATATCCATCCCTATAATCCTCTTTCGTTTCCCGCCACGCGGCTCACCAGAACGATGCACGCCTTGAATAGGAGCCTGCTTGATTGCAAGACACTGTCATTATGACCGCAAGCTTTGACCCACCGCAAGCCTGCGTGAGCCTTGCTCGCGTGCAATCGCGAATTGATGCGGCGGTGTTGCACGCAGGCCGTCAACGCGCCGACGTGTCGCTGCTGGCGGTGAGCAAGTTGCAAGGTGCCGACAAAATAGAATCGTTGTATGCCGCTGGGCAGCGCGCATTCGGCGAAAACTACGTGCAGGAAGCTGTCGACAAGATCACCGAGTTCGCCGCCAAGCCGCAATACGCCGATATCGAATGGCACTTGATTGGGCCGCTGCAATCAAATAAAACGCGCGTCGTGGCCGAAAACCTTCGATGGGTTCACTCGGTTGATCGCTTGAAAATTGCCGAGCGTTTGTCCGCGCAGCGACCCGCACATCTGCCACCGCTCAACATTTGCATTCAAGTCAATATTAGCGGCGAGGCGTCGAAAAGCGGTTGCCCGCCGGACGACGCGGTTGCGCTCATGGATGCCGCCGGCAAACTGCCGCGACTCGCGGTGCGCGGCTTGATGGGCATGCCGGAGCCGGGAATCGGCGACGCCGCGACAAGGCGGCAATTTTTGATGCTCGCAGCGTTGTTTGCTGAGGCCCAGTTACGCATCGCATCTGTTGACACGTTGTCCATCGGCATGTCCGACGATCTTGAAATCGCCGTTGCGTGTGGATCAACGATGGTGCGCGTCGGCACAGCGCTGTTCGGCGCTCGACCTGCTGCATGAACCGATAAAATTCCCCTGCGTTATTTTCATTCGTCGCCCCTGCGAAGGCAGGAGCTCAGCGTCTTTCGTGCCTGTGCAAACTATGCTGGAGTGCGCAAAGTCGCTGGGCTCCTGCCTTCGCAGGAACGACGAATAGAAATGTCGACACTCTAGTGAGCCCCCGAGGAAAAACGTGAAAAAAATCTGCTTCATTGGCGGTGGCAATATGGCCAGCGCCATGCTCGCCGGGTTGCGCAAAAAGCATCCGACCCTTGGGTGTCACATCATCGAGCCGTTTGCGGAAGCCCGAGAAAAGCTCGCGGCACTGGACGTGACGGTGTACCCCACCACCGTTCGCGCCGCTATTGCTGGGGCCGACGCTGTGGTGTTGGCCGTCAAACCGCAGGTGCTGGGGCAGGTGTGTGGCGAACTGTTGCCCTGCCTTGACGGCGAGCTGGTTGTGAGCATCGCAGCGGGTGTTCGCATCAACACGCTCGCTCGTTGGCTGGACGGACACGCGCGTATCGTGCGTACCATGCCCAACACGCCTGCGCTGATTGGCCAAGGCGTGACGGGCGTGTATGCGCCCGCTACGTTGGCAGCAACCGATGTCGCCACGGCCACTGAATTGATGCAGTCGACTGGCGTGGTGATCAGCGTCGAAAACGAGGACATGATCGATGCAGTAACCGCCGTGTCGGGCAGCGGCCCGGCCTATGTTTTTCACTGGATTGAATCGATGCTGGCGGCGGCAGAAGACGCGGGTTTCAACGCGGCTGACGCTCGCACGCTAGTGTTGGGCACGCTTAAGGGTGCCACCGCGTTGGCGGAGGCTTCAGACGTTTCGCCGGGCGTGTTGCGCGAACGGGTGACGTCAAAAGGCGGCACCACCGCCGCCGCGCTCGCTGTGTTGAACGAGCGCGACGTGGCGGGCGCGATTTTGCAGGCCGTGCGTGCTGCCAACAATCGAGGCGCGGAGCTTGGCGATTTGCTGGATCGCGAATAATGTGCGGGTTCGCTGCGGCGAGCCCGTCAGCCCGCTTGTGAGATTTGTTTAGGCCCTTTTCGGCATATGGATTTGTGGCGACTACGGCAAAATAGAGGGCTTGCGCCAAAGCCTGACTCAAAGCGCATCCTCGCAAACGCCCGAACCCTGAACCGCACGCACCATGACCTACGCCGTAAACGATAGCTGCATCAAATGTAAATACACCGACTGTGTGGACGTGTGTCCCGTCGACTGCTTTTACGAAGGCGAGAACATGCTCGTCATCCACCCCGACGAATGCATCGACTGCGGCGTCTGCGAACCCGAATGCCCGGTAGACGCGATCAAGCCAGACTCCGACATCGCAGAAAAGTGGATCAAACTGAACGCAGAATACGCCGTGATCTGGCCGAATATCGCGCGCAAAAAAGCGGCACCTGTGGATGCCGACGATTGGCGCGACAAGCCCAACAAGATCGAATTTTTCTCGGCTAATCCGGGGAAGAAGTAACGCTACCGGTGTCGCGGCGCTACACCGCGAGCTTCACTTCGGGCTTGAGTCCGAGTCGCTTGGCGCGGCGAACGAAACCCTTGTCGTCAAACGTGGCCAATGCTGCGCAGGTACCGCTGCTCGCCTAATGCAATGCGTCTGCAAAGTCAAGGCCTTGACGGTGCAGCGCGAGCGCGTCGTTGACGGCCTCCCATCGCTCAACGGTCACGTGCGGCAAGCCTAGCAAGTGCGCCATTGCCCGACAAAACTCTTCGGTTGAAGCTTCGTAAAAACCGCGCATCACCCACTCAAATTCAAGCACCACGGTCAGTGGCACGAACAGCGACGCTGATTCCACCATCACCCGGCGCGCCGCGGGCCGCGGGCCGCTGCCGCTTTGCCTCGGTGTCCTCCGGGTCATCACAATAGAAGCGCGCCAAGATGTTGGTGTCAACCGAGATCATTTCGCCGTCTTGCGTGGTGATCGTGCGCCCGCAACCGTGAGCGACGCTGGGTCAAACTGCGACAGCCGCCGCGCAGTCCGCCCCGGCAGGCTAGGCTTGACGCGCACCAACCCATAACCCGACGCGGCGTCAGTCGCCGCCACTCGACGCCGCACCAGCAAGCGAATCACGCCACCCTCATCCACAAATTCAACCTGCGTACCCGGCGTCAACTCGTACCTCGCACGGATATCCGCCGGGATGACGATCTGGCCTTTTGCGGTGAGTGTGGCTGCGCTCATAGGGTGGCTTCTTTTATTTGCGAATCTTCAAAGAAGTCTACCACCCGCTTACGAGGTAAGCGAAATAGTGGACGTGGTTGGAGTGGAGCAAATTTCTTATCCTCGTTCACGCATTCCTTCAACTAGCCAATCCTCAACGCTAAGCCCCGGCACCCGCGCAAACTCGCGAACGTTGTTCGTTACCAGCGTTGCGCCGTGTTCCAGCGCGGTGGCTGCAATCAGCAAGTCGTACGTGCCAATTGGCGTGCCTGCTGCGGCGAGGTCGCCGCGTAGTTCTGCTGCGCGGTTGGCGATGGAGCGGGTTAGTGGTAGCGAGGGGATCAGCGCTAGCAATTGCTCGATCAGCGGCCAGCTTTTTACTGTCGGATTTCGGGCGAATCCGTAGCGCAATTCATGTTCCACCAGCACGCTGATGGCGAGGTCGGCAGGGGCTTGCGCGAGCACTTTTGCCATCAGTGTTGGGTGGTTACGCCGCGCCCAGACGGAGACTATGTTGGTTTCGAGTAAGTACGGCACGACTAAATCTGGAAGGCGCGCTGCGTCATGCTGGCGTTGGATTCGGCCCGAAGAGCGTCCATGTCGGGCTATTTGCCGTCTGTGGGTTGGTCGCCGGCTTCAGCGGCTTCAGTGATTTCTGCCGGGCTCATCCACTGCGCGAGTTCGGTGGGCCACAACGTTACCAAGCGGTGAAGCACACAGCTTTACGCTGAAACCTATATTTCATATGGGCTAAGCATTAATAATCGACATTTGTCGATATTTGACAAAAACGGATGTAAGCCCAATATAAGCGGCACTTTCATAAAAAAGCTGTTAACCAAGATCCTCGAAAAAGAACCCCCAACCCCAAACCCGCAGTTGATCCAGCTCGCCTCCCATTCGTCGCAGCGCCCGCGCATTCCCAAATCAGCGGTGGCACACTGCCTGTAATCCCCATAATTTGTACCCACGCGATGAATTCCACTGCCCTTCCACCTAGCTCTGAGCGCGTCGCGCCGCTGCCGGCCATCGCGCCGCCTACGTTCGGGCAGCGCGTGTGGAAAGGCTTTGGCGGTACGCCTTGGTGGCGGTTGGTGGTGGGTGGGTTGATCGTGTTGGTGTCGGTGGCGTTGTTTACCGTGCCCTTTGATTCGCTGCGTTTGCAGCCAATGCTCAAGTCGCCCGCGGCTAAACAGGCGTTTAAATTTGCGGTGCAAAAGCAGGTGTTGGAGCGCGCGCGATCCGGCTTGCTTGGCTTTCGGGCGTTGGCTGATGATCCCATCGCCGTTAAAGAAATTGACGAGGCCATCAGCGAGGTGGAGCGAGAGTTGTCGGCCCCGAAGCACGAGGTAGTGGTTAAAAGCGTCGCTGAATTGCAGACGCTGATTAACGCGCAACAGGAGGACATCAAAAAGACCAGCCGCGCGCTGGAGCAGGAGGCCGGCAAGCTGCGCGGCAACAACGATTCCCCCGACGCGACCAACAATATCGAGCAGTTCGCCACGAAGCTGGAGGCGTTGCAGGAGAGCGTATCGCATTTGCAGGAAATGCAAAGCCGCATCAGCGAGTTCGACACCGAGGTGGGCGGCGCGAAGGACAAAGTCATCACCTTCAACGTGTTCGGCAAAAAAGCGCAGGCGGTGATCAATCTGGAAGATCGCCCGGTGGCCGACCCGATCAAGCTAGATTCCGATACGCGCGCGTTGATCAGCACCACGGTGCAACGCGATGCGCAAAAACTCATCGCGGGCGGCGTATCGTTCTTGGTGTTGATGACGCTGTTTCTGTTGATGCTAGTGGCGCGTGCGTTTGCCGGCCGTGCAGCTCGCGGCGAGCAGCGCGCGGTGATCGCGGAATCGCGGGAACGTTCTGAGACGTATGCACGGCAGCTCGCCGAGGCGCGGCTGATGGTGATGCGCGCGCAGGTCGAGCCGCACTTTTTGTTCAACACGTTAGCGCACGTTCAAGCGCTGCAGGAGATCGATCCGCCTCAGGCCGGTGTGATGTTGGAGCGACTCATTTCGTATCTGCGCGCAGCGATGCCAACCATGCGCGAGACCACGTCCACGTTGGGTCGCGAGATCGAGGTGGTGCGCGCGTATCTTGATTTGCTGAAGATTCGTATGGGGGATCGGCTGCGCTCGGTGATCAACGTGCCGGTGGAGTTGAACCACATTGCGCTGCCGCCAACAATGATCGCTACGCTGGTCGAGAACGCCATCAAACACGGGCTGGAGCCGAAAAAAGAAGGCGGCACGATTGCCATCAATGTGCGCGTGTTACCTGGCAAGAACGGCGCATCGGACACCCTCGAAGTGTTGGTCGCCGACGACGGTCTGGGACTGGGTGGTGCCGAAACGGGCGGCACCGGCATTGGCCTCGCCAACACGCGAGAACGCTTGAAAATGCTCTACGGTGGCGCAGGCGAATTGGTGGTGGAACCCAACGCGCCGAGCGGGGTGCGCGCGATTTTGCGAGTGCCGACGGTGGTGCCGGAAGTGGTTGAGGAGATGACCGAGGCCGAACAATTGGCCAGCGGCGTCTCGCCATTCACGATGCAGACCGTCGGCCTGCTCGCGGCGTTCGTCGGCTGGCTGGGCGTGCATCGTTTTTATGTGGGCCGCATGCGCTCCGGCGCGTCGCAAACGGCACTGGGCACGCTTAGCATTTTGTCGGGCGGCGTACCGATAGTTCTGGTGCCGCTGATCATGTGGGTGATTCTGGACGTGGTGTGGATCATCACCCGCGAGTTCCGCGACAACAACGGACGACGCATCGCACGACTGAATAGCGAAGATCGCCGCGCCTATAACGGCGCGCGTGCGCTTCATGGGCCGGGCAGGGAGCGCGATGCCACCACGTCGCGCTGCTCACGCGCGATTGCGTTGATACTGGCGCTGCTGCTCGGGTTTGTCGGTGCGCATCGCTTTTATGTGGGGCGTACCGGCACCGCTTTCGCTATGCTCTTCACGCTCGGCGGCCTCGGCATTTGGTGGCTGATCGACATAGTGATCGTAGCAAGCGGACAGCTCAAAGACAACGAAGGAAAGTGGGTCAGCGAATGGGAATGACAATGACGGCGGTGTTGGCAGAGGACGAAACCGTTCTGCGCCTGTTCCTCAAGAAAAAACTGGAAAAACTGTGGCCCGAACTGAGCGTGGTCGGCGAGGCAGAGCACGGCTTGGCGGCGGTGGAACTGATCACCACACTCAAGCCCACCGTCGCGTTTCTCGACATTCGCATGCCCGAGTTGACCGGCCTAGAGGTTGCCACTCGCATCGCCGAAGAAAGCCCTGACACGCACATCGTCTTCGTCACCGCCTATCACGAGTATGCTGTCGCTGCGTTTGATCGCGGCGCGGTGGATTACGTGTTGAAACCGATTCAGGAAGATCGCCTGATCACCACCATCGAACGACTCAAAGAACGCATTGAAACTGACGATCAGGATGCGCCCACCCTGCCTGATAATCTGTCGCAACTCATCGCCACGCTTAAACGCGAGATGCGTGGCGCGGCGGGCGGCGCTGGCGGCGCGCCGGTCGAATACATGCGCTGGATCAAAGCCTCGCTTGGCTCCAGTCTAAAGCTGATTGACGTCAAGGACGTACTGTTTTTTAACTCGGATGAGAAGTACACCCGCGTGGTCACGGCGACAGAGGAGGCGTTGATTCGCAAGCCGCTGCGCGAACTATTGGACGAACTCGACTCCAACATCTTCTGGCAAATTCATCGCGGTACGATTGTGAATGTGAACGCCATAGCAGGTGTCACGCGCGATTTTCGCGGCGATGCGACGGTGAAGGTCAAGGATCACAAAGAGCAACTCAAAGTAAGTCGACCGTTCTCGCATTTGTTTAAGCAGATGTAGAGTACGTTGAACTTTGCCACTAGCGGTCGGGTCTAGTTCCAACTGGTAATTCAGGAAGTACCGAATCATGCGTCGTGCAATTGTGTTTTCGTTGTTGGCGCTGCCACTTTTGGGTTTGCCCGCATGGGCCGCGCCGGGTGACCCGTTGTCGTCTGCCGAGGCGACGCGGTTGTTGAAGGCGGGTGGAGTCGCGTTGCTATTGCGGCATGGACAGACCGACGCGGGTTTCGGTGATCCACCCGGTTTCACGCTCGACAACTGCAAGTCGCAGCGCAATTTGTCGGGCGACGGGCGGGCGCAAGTCCGCGCCATGGCGGATCGTGCGAAAAAAAGCGGCATTCGTTTTGCTCGTGTCTACACCAGCCAGTGGTGTCGCTGTCGTGACACGGCAGAGTTGCTTGCAGACTCGAAGGCGCCACCGCGTGACTGGCCAGCGCTTAATTCGCAGTTTGCTGACAACCCAAGAATCGCAGATGCCAACGAGCAAATTGTGAGCTTGCTGCGCACGTCGCCCGCGAACGAGTCGTGGTTGCTGGTCTCGCATCAAGTGAATATTTCTGCCGTCACCGGAATCTCTCCTGCGTCGGGCGAGGGCGTGTTGGTGCGGGTCACAGCGAACGGTCTATCGGTGCTGGGTCGAGTCACACTGTGAGAATCTTGCCGCATCGGACTTTGCGTTCTGCGCTGTAGCAAAATAGGACAATGGCAATTGTCAAGTCCCCTCCCAAAGCCCCGTCCACAGACGTCAATAAAGGCGCAACACAAGCAGAGATAAGCGGTGATCGGCCGTTAACGCTTGAGCTGATCCTGCGTGAGTTGGAGGCGGACGGCATGGTGGATGCCGACGTGATTGCGAAACTGCGCGACACGGCCAAGTTTCGTAGCTACGATCATCCGCTCACTTTGATTGCCGAGCAAAAGTGGCGCAGTAATAAGCCGCCGAAACGTGTGTTGACGCTGGAGTCCGCTTCCGAATGGCTCGCGGGGCGGCTCGATGTGCCGTATCTGCACATTGATCCGCTCAAGGTGGACTTCGCGGCGGTCGGTTCGGTGATGAGTACGAGCTACGCCAATCGCTACCGGATTTTGCCGGTGGCGGTGACGCAGGAGACGGTGACGGTGGCCACAAGCGAGCCGTTTGTTCGCTCGTGGATCCCGGAGTTGTCGAGCTTGCTGCGTCGTCGCGTAGAGCTGGTGTTTGCCAATCCGCTCGACGTGAAACGCTACGTCGCGGAGTTTTTTGCGCTGGCGCAATCGGTGCGCCGCGCGCAAGAAAAAGCGACCGATGACAAGAGCGCAATCTCGTCGTTTGAGCAGCTCGTTCAGGTGGGCGCGCAAGGTAACGCGACTCCGGACGCCAATGATCGCCACATCGTGCGCATCGTCGATTGGCTGTGGCAATACGCCTTCGAGCAACGCGCGAGTGATATTCATGTTGAGCCGCGTCGCGACTTCGGCGCAGTGCGCTTTCGTATCGACGGCGTGTTGCATCAGGTCTATCAAATTCCGCAGGCCGTATTGACTGCGATGGTCAGTCGCGTGAAGCTGCTCGCGCGCATGGAGATTGTTGAGAAGCGGCGTCCGCAGGATGGTCGTATCAAGACCGTTTCACCCGAGGGCGTTGAGGTTGAACTGCGCGTGGCGACCATGCCGACCGCGTTCGGCGAAAAGATTGTGATGCGTATCTTCGACCCGGAAGTGCTGTTGCGCGACTTCCGCGATCTGGGTTTCAGTGATGACGATTTGGCGCGCTGGGAGAAGATGATTGCGCGGCCCAATGGCATCATTCTCGTCACCGGGCCAACCGGTTCGGGCAAGACGACGACGCTGTATTCGACGCTGAAAACACTGGCCACGCCTGAGGTGAATGTTTGCACTATCGAAGACCCGATTGAGATGGTGGAGCCTGCGTTTAATCAGATGCAGGTGCAAGCGCAGATCGGGGTGAATTTTGAGAGCGGTGTGCGCACGCTGATGCGGCAGGACCCGGACATCATCATGGTCGGCGAAATCCGCGACTTGCCGACGGCTGAAATGGCCGTGCAGGCGGCGCTCACGGGGCACTTGGTGCTCTCGACGTTGCACACCAATGACGCGCCTACGGCGATCACGCGGCTGGTCGATCTGGGTGTGCCGCCGTACCTCGTGAACTCGACGATTATTGGCGTTATGGCGCAGCGATTGGTGCGCACTTTGTGCTCGGCATGCAAGGTGCCTGCCGAGCCGCTGGATGACGAATTGTGGGCAGCGCTGACCAAGCCGTATCGCGCGAGTAAGCCGGCCATTACTTACAAAGCGGCGGGTTGCCTTGAATGCCGAATGACTGGTTATCGCGGTCGTGCAGGTTTGTATGAGGTCATGCAAATGACGCCGGAAATGCGCAAACTGGTCGGTGCTGGCGCGAGTTTGGATGACATGCGCGAGCAGGCGTTTCGCGATGGCATGAAGCCGCTGCGCGCGTCGGGTGCGCACAAGATTGCCACGGGGCTCACGACGATTGAAGAGGTGGAGCGCGTTGCGCCGCCTGTGTAACGGCTGATAGGAGCGGCGCAAGCCGCGATCTCGTCGGTTAAATTTTTCGCGGCTTTCGCCGCTCCTACAAACTAAAAAATCAGGAGGACAAGTTTTGCAAATCATATTAAGCGGCCTCGGTCGCATGGGGGCGAACATGGCGCGGCGTTGGGCACGTGGCGGCGTGCAGGTCGTCGCGTTTGATCAGAGCGCCGAGGCGCGCGCGGCAACGGCTGAGGCAAACATCACGCTGGTCGAGTCACTCGCTGACGGACTGAGCGCAATGGCGGCGTCGCGTGTGGTGTGGCTCATGTTGCCTGCGGGCGAGATCACGGAATCGACGATTGACGCGTTGTTGCCGATGCTCACCAAAGGCGATTTGCTCGTCGACGGCGGCAACGCTAATTACAAAGACACCGTGCGTCGCGCCGCGAAGGCGAACGCCGTCGGCATCGAGTACGCCGACGTCGGGGTGTCCGGTGGGGTGTGGGGTTTGCAGAACGGTTACTGCGTGATGACCGGTGCGACCGCCGACAGTTACGCGCGACTCAAACCGTACCTTGAAGTGCTCGCGCCATCACCCACGCAAGGCATCGTGCATGCGGGTGTGGTGGGTGCGGGCCACTACGCGAAAATGATTCACAACGGCATCGAATACGGCATGATGCAGGCGCTCGCCGAAGGCTTTGCGTTGATCGAGGCAAAGAAGGAATTCGCGATGCCGATAGCCGAGATTGCCGAAGCGTGGCGCGATGGTTCCGTGGTGCGTTCGTGGTTGCTGGACCTCACCGCCGAGTCGCTCAAAAAGCCAGACGACATAGCCGCGATTGCGCCGTATGTGGCGGACTCCGGCGAGGGCCGTTGGGCGGTGGAGGCGATGATCGATTTAGGCGTGCCTGCGCCGGTGACGGCGCTTGCATTAACCACGCGCTTTGCGACGCAAGGCAAGGGTGACTACGCCGCGAAATTGCTCGCACAAATGCGCGCCGGTTTTGGTGGGCATGCGGTGAAAAAACAATGACCTCATCGCTCGCGAAACTGGGGTAGGGTGGGCAATTTGTTGCCCACGAGCTTATTGAATCCCATCATCGTCATGGGCGTCTCAGGCTGTGGCAAAACCACCGTGGGCAGAGCACTGGCCGAACGCCTGGACGCAACATTCCTCGACGCCGACGATTTCCACCCCGAAGCAAACGTTGCCAAGATGCGCGCTGGAACGCCGCTCAATGACGAAGACCGCGCGCCGTGGCTTGCCACTTTGAATCACGAGTTACGTACGCGAAGTACTCGCCGCGAACAGGTAGTGCTCGCGTGCTCTGCGCTCAAGAAAAAATATCGTGCTGCGGTTGGTGAGGACTTGCCGCGAGCGCGCTGGATTTTGCTCGACGGTAGTTTCGAATTGATTGCTGCTCGAATGGGCGAGCGGCCGAATCACTACATGCCGGAGTCGTTGCTGCGCAGCCAGTTTGATGCGCTAGAGCGACCCGAGGACGCGATAACGATTTCAATTGAGTTGGTCACCGATGAGCAGGTCGACGTGGCGTTGAATGCATTGCAGAACAGCCCGGCACCTTGATTTTGTAGGAGCGGTTCCGCCGCAACCCCAATGTGTCTTAGCGAACATTGGTCGCGGCAGAGCAGGCCCTACAGGTCGCGATCTTGACGTTACGCAGCCTTCCCGGCGCACCCCAACGGCTTGTAAATCCGTTCGAGTGAAGCAGGAAATTTGCCAAGTTTGCTCGAGGGACGACGTGGGCGAACGACCAACTCACCGCCGCAATTGGGACAGACGCTACCGAATTTCAACGTAGCGCAGTCCGCGCAAAACGTACATTCAAACGTGCAAATGCGTGCCTCCGTCGACTCATTGGGCAAATCGCGATTGCAGCATTCGCAGTTGGGGCGTAGCGCGAGCACCACTTAAATCAAACCTAGCCGAAACGTCGACGCGCACGAGGTGCTGCGCCGCCCGCGCCGCCGCCTGCGCCCCCGCGCGAGAAGCCGCTGGGCTTGCCGGTCACGCCATCGCGATTGCCCCAGCCGCCGCCACCGCCGCCGGTGCGCGGCGCGCGGTCAGAGCTGTCCGCATCGTTGCCGCGGCTGTAAGTAGAACGTGGCGCAGGCGCGCCACGGTCATTGCCGAAGTTGCCGCCGCCCGAATTCCCGCCGCTGCCGCTGCCACCATAGCCGCCACCGCCTTGCGAAGGCTCACGACGCTCACCCCAGCGTGCGCGAGGTGCGCCGTCGCCTTGACCGCCGTAGATGCTGGAGCCGCCCCGGCCACCGTAGGTCGACCCCCCACCGGGGTTATCGCCGCCATAGTTGCCGCCACCGCTGCTGTTGCCGCCATAGCCGCTGCGGCCACCAGTAGGTGCCGCGCCGCGATAGCCTTCGCCACTACCTGCACCGGATGACCCGGTCGAGCCCGACGAACCCGCATAACCACCCGGCGTCCGTGCGCGCGGTGCGCCGTAGCTCGGGGGGCCGTCGCGTCGACGAGAATCGTCTCCGCCTTCGCCAAAGCGCGCCGCGCCACGACGATCTTTCGGTGCCCAGCCTTCACGACGTGGTGCGTCAGGTGGCGTTTCGCCATACTTCCAGCGTGGGCCGGAAGGAGCGTCGCGTCCGCCAGACGATGCGCCGCGCGGCGCGCCACGCCCACCCGAGGGCGGGCCGCCACGCGATGCGTAACCACCACTGCGTCCTGCAGGTGCAACGTTGGCGCGCTCAGCAGCGCGTTCGCTCGGCAGCTTGCTGCGCGGGCCGCGTTCTTTGGCGGCATGCGGATCGTTGCTGGCTTTGACTGCGGCAGCATCCTGTTCGGCCGATTTGTCTGCGTTGCCCGCGCCATCGGCATTGCGCCACAGCACGAACAATTTGCCCAGATGCTGCACGCTTTCGCAGCTCAATTTTTCGCAGATTTCAGTGAGATAGCCGTCGCGAATTTCGCGCTCATCGCTGCCGGCACGCACTTTGATCAACGCATGCGCGGTCAGCGCCAGATCGATTTCGTGCAACACCGCTGGCGTGAGCCCGTGCTGGCCCATCATGACGACGGGGTCGAGGTGGTGCGCGGCAGCGCGCAGTGCGCGGCGGGCGCTGGAGGACAGGGAGGAGGTCGGGGACGCAGACATGAATTGGTTTCTTCTTTTACGTACAAGGCGGATTTACCCCGGATTATCTCGCGCTTGAGGGGGCTTAAGCGCGAGCCGAGGGTCTAATCGACGCAAAACACGGTGCTACGTCGATAATTTGCCACTCAACTCGCCGTTCTCCTCGCTTTTCATCCACGACGCATGCTTAATCCTAGCGGCAAACGCCACAAATCCAATCAGGTCTGGCTCGACGAGCACGTCAACGACCCGTTCGTGCAAAAAGCGAAGGCCGAGGGATATCGTTCGCGCGCCGCGTACAAACTGATTGAAATCGACGCTAAAGACCGGCTGATTAAGACAGGCGGCGTGATTGTGGACTTGGGCTCTGCGCCGGGAAGCTGGTGTCAGGTCGCGGCGAAGAAAATCGGCAGCAAGGGCAAGATCATCGCCATTGACCTGCTCGACATGCAGGGCATGGCCAACGTGGACTTCATTCAAGGTGATTTCAGCGAGCAGGGGCCGCTGAAACTCATCGAGGAAAAACTGGCCGGAGCCAAGGTGGACCTGGTGATGAGCGACATGCTGCCGAATATGACCGGCGTGGCTGCCATCGATTCGCCGCGTGCGATTTATCTGTGCGAACTCGCCGCCGAATTCGCGCTGGCGCACTTGAAGCCCGAAGGAAAATTCCTCACCAAGGCGTATCAGGGGCCAGGATTTGAGGAATTTCTCACGCAGCTCAAACGGCAGTTCAGGACGGTCGCCAGCCGGAAACCCGACGCGTCACGGGATCGAAGTGCGGAGGTTTTTTTGTTGGGTTCAGGGCTGCGGTAATCGATATAGCTTTTCCATGGAATACCCAGTCTATTTGGGCTTAGATGTCAATCGCGATATTTATCGACTATTGCTGATTTATACGGTTAGCCCAAGTTAAACGGAAGTTTCAAGCAAAAGCTGTTACGTACTTTCTTGTTATCGACGTTCCTCTGTACACATTAACTTGTCTGCATTCGGAGACATAATTTCGCCCATTTTGAGAACAGTTGCCGTTGCACCTTGAAAAACCGCATTCACCCTTAAAATCGTAGTAAGTGTGGTCGCAGCGTCTCGCCTGTTGCGGGAAGGAGCGGCTTCAGGAGTTAGTGCGTGAACAACATGCTCAAAAACATCGGTATCTGGGTTGTCATCGGGCTCGTGGTGCTCACCGTCGTTCAGCAGTTCGACAAATCGAGCCGCAAGAGTGACGCGGTGGCGTACTCGTCGTTCATTGAAGAGCTGCGTGGCGGCAAGGTGAGCGAGGCGTCCATTGAAGGCCGCAACATCGAATACCGCACCAGCGATGGCAAAAAAGCGACCTACGTGCCCGGTGGTTACGACAAGGATTTGATCAACGATTTGATCAAGAACAACGTGAAGTTCTCGGGCAAACCTGAAGAGCAACAGTCGTTCCTGTCGTCGATCCTGTTCTCCTTCGGTCCGATCCTGTTGTTGATTGGCGCATGGATTTTCATGATGCGTCAAATGCAGGGTGGCGGCAAAGGCGGCGCGTTCAGCTTCGGCAAATCGCGCGCCCGTTTGCTCGATGACACCAACAACACGACCATGTTTGCTGACGTTGCGGGTTGCGACGAGGCGAAAGAAGAAGTCACCGAAGTGGTCGACTTTCTTAAAGACCCAAGCAAATTCCAGAAGCTGGGCGGACGCATTCCTCGCGGCGTGTTACTGGTCGGCTCGCCGGGTACCGGTAAAACGCTGCTCGCCAAGGCGATTGCGGGCGAAGCGAAAGTGCCGTTCTTCTCAATTTCAGGTTCCGACTTCGTTGAAATGTTCGTCGGCGTCGGCGCATCGCGAGTTCGCGACATGTTCGAGCAGGCGAAGAAAAACGCCCCGTGCATCATTTTCATTGACGAGATCGATGCGGTCGGTCGTCAACGCGGCGCTGGCCTCGGCGGCGGTAACGATGAGCGTGAGCAAACCTTGAACCAGATGCTCGTCGAGATGGACGGCTTTGAAGGCTCGCAAGGCGTGATTGTGATCGCCGCGACCAACCGCCCAGACGTGCTCGACCCTGCGTTGTTGCGTCCGGGCCGCTTTGACCGTCAAGTAGTGGTGCCGCTGCCGGACATTCGCGGTCGCGAGCAGATTCTGCAAGTCCATATGCGCAAAGTGCCGATTGCGGCTGACGTCAAGGCACACGTTATCGCACGTGGCTGCCCAGGATTTTCCGGCGCTGACATTGCCAACTTGGTCAACGAAGCCGCTTTGTTCGCTGCGCGTGGCAATAAACGCCTCGTGGACATGGACGATTTCGAACGCGCCAAAGACAAGATTTTCATGGGTGCGGAGCGCAAATCCATGGTCTTGTCCGAAGACGAAAAACGCGCAACGGCGTATCACGAGTCGGGTCACGCGATTGTTGCGACAGTCATGCCGAAAGCCGACCCGGTTCACAAGGTCACCATTATCCCGCGCGGCCGTGCGCTGGGCGTGACGTGGCAGTTGCCAGAGCGTGATCGAATCTCCTTGTACAAAGACCAGATGCTCACCGAAATTGCGGTGTTGTTTGGCGGTCGTATTGCCGAAGATTTGTTCGTGAAGAACATCTCAACAGGCGCATCAAACGACTTCGAGCGTGCAACAAAAATTGCTCGCGACATGGTCACGCGTTACGGCATGAGCGATGTGCTCGGCCCGATGGTGTACGCCGACAATGAAGGCGAAGTGTTCCTGGGTCGCAGTGTCACGCAGACGCGTACGATGTCCGAAACCACGATGCAAACCGTGGACATGGAGATTCGCCGCATCATCGACGAGCAGTACGCTGTGTCGACGAAGATTCTGACGGATTACGCGCCGCAAGTTGAGGCGATGACCGCTGCGCTGATGGAATACGAAACCATCGACGCTGATCAGATTGCCGACATCATGGCCGGTCGCACGGTGCGCGCTGTGAAGACCTACAACACTCCGGGCAGCGGTGGTAGCGATTCGTCATCGGGTACTACGGCGCCAGTAGTTGCGGGCGACACTAAAGTTGACGGGGCGCCGGTTGATGCAACGACGCCTGCTTCGGCCACGCCTAAAGCTGCGCCTGATTCGCCGTAGCGACGTAGCGAGCGCCGAGCCGCAGCCGCCGTCAACGGTGACGCGGCATCCAGTGCCGTGCTTGCGCTCACGTTGTTTTGGCGCAAACCTCACGGCATCTTTGGCGACCCTATTGGTCGCCACTTAGTTTTTTTGGTCAACGCAAAGTGCGGCCACACTTCCGGCCAACGATCTTGCCGAGTTCATCGTCAATATCGCGCGCTACACCTCGTGGCCGAAAGCCGCGTCTCCGAAATCGCTAACCGTTTGCTATGCGCACGGCGGTGCGGCACCTATTGCCTCGCCCATCTCGGCGAGTGACTGGACAGTCAAGGGACTGACCGTCAACTGGTTGCCAATATCGTCACCGCAGCAAGTGGGGGGGGGCAACATTGTCTGGCTTAACTCGGACGTTCGCCCCGCTCCGCGCGCGTGGATCGCAGCGGTCACCGACCAACCGATACTGACGCTCAGTAACTACGCAGACTTCACCGCGGACGGTGGCATCGTAGGCGCCCATCGGGTGGGGCCAGACTGGCGCTTTGAGGTCAACCTGAAAGCCTTGCAACGCTCGCGCATCAACATCGCCGCCGTCGCTTTGCGCCTGAGTCAAAAGCCACGCGTATCGACCACTGTTGGTGAAACGCGATGATGAGCGTGCGGCAGTACTTTGCGAGTTACTCGCTGCCGCGCCGCGTCACCTTTGCAGCCGTTGCCACATTGGTGGGCATGCTGTTGTTGGCGGGGCTCACGCTCGCGGCGTTGTTCACCAAAGATCAAGTCGACCAGAGTCGCGTTGCCGCGCTCACGCAGGCTAGCGTCGCGTCAAGCACGGGTGTCGGCGGCGCTACGATTTGGCGGCTCTGACGTCATCGCTGAGTCCCTGCGCGTATTCGACAGCAGCCCCGATCCTGATTCAGCAGCGGTGTATGACCGGCACGGGCGCTTGCTCGGCGAATTCGTTGCTCATGGCGAGCCGAAATTTCCACTGGCCTTGGCTGACGTGACCAGCCGCGACATTGGCATGCTCACGGCAAAGCCCATTCAACTGACGCTGCGCGATGATCAAATACAACAACGCGCCCCCGACGCTAGGCACCCTAGTGGTCAATCCCAATCAGCGCTCGTTGAACGGCACTTTTTCGCGCTCGTTGACGGCGCTCGGCCTCGTGCTCGCGATCACCGCGATACTGGGCATGTGGGTGGCGCGGCTGTTGAGTCAAGCCATGTTGCGGCTGGTTGCTGACTTGACCGCGTGGGCCGGAGAAGTGTCGAATTCGCGAAACCTGCAAGCCGCTGCGCCGCGTGTAGGCGGACTGGAAGTGAGTCGCTTGACCACCAGTTTTGAGTCACTCATCGCGCAGCTCGCAGAACAAAATCGAGAACTCAAACGCAAGCAATACGAACTCAAAACGCACAATGAGCACTTGGAGACGATGGCGTTCTCGGATGCCTCGACTGGGCTGCCCAATCGAGCCTCGTTCGAGTCCACGCTTAATGTCGAAATTGCCGCTTCCAAATTGTCGGGCAAGCACTGACCGTGCTCGTTGTCGACATGGATAACTTGAAGCAGATCAACGACAAACACGGTCACGCGCAGGGCGATGCAGCGGTGCTCGCGACCGCCGCGCGTATTCGGCGTGCGCTACGCAGTTCGGACTTTCTGGCGCGCTTAGCGGGTGCTGAATTTGTCATAATTTCCGCCAATGTAGGCAGCGCCTTTGACGCGGTAAAGTTGGGCGAACGACTCACGGTCTGGCTCGGCATCTCGCTGCCCGATGACGAATGGATACAACCGATTCGCGCCAGTATTGGCGTCACGGTTTTCCCCGATCATGGCACCGATGCCAACAGCCTGATGCATGCCGCTGATCAAGCGATGTATCGCGCAAAAGCATTGCCGGTTGACGATTCAATTCGCGTCGTGCAGGCCAACGATTCGACACGCACACCGACGACTAAACCGGGCACCGCGTCCAACGTCTTTAACTTGGCCGCTCAGGGCCGCAAATCTCAAATCGGAACACCATAATGCTCAAGTGCCATTTTTCATGCGACCGCACGCTACGCTGGCTGTTGCCGTTAACCGCCGTCACGTTGCTCGCCGCCTGCGCAAGCGCACCGCCGCCACCTCCGCCCGCGCCGGTTGTGCCCGCACGGACCACAGCATTGTTGAATCTGGGTTTTGAGAAAACTGATGAGGGCTACGTGCTCAACTTGCCGGGTCCGTTGTTGTTCGAAACTGGCAGCGACGTGCTTAGTGAAGATGCAAAGACAAGGCTCGCCAAACTTGCCGCCGATTTGCGTGCGCTCGATATCAAATCGCTGCGCTTATTCGGTCACACTGACAACGTCGGCACCGCTGAATTCAATCGCGGCTTGTCCGGCAAACGCGCTAAGGCCGTGGCCGTCGCGATGATCGGCCAAGGCTTTGCCACGGACAAACTGGAGCGACGCGGATCTGGTTTCGACCGACCGCTAGCCAGCAACGACACGCCCGAGGGACGAGCGAAAAATCGGCGCGTCGCGGTGATTGTGCCGTTCGAATAAAACTGCTCACGACGTCAGTCGGGCGGCCTGTTTTTAACAGCGTACGTCGCGAGAAATACGGGCAGCCCGGTTTGTTCGAAAGTTTGCTCGCTCCAATCGATGTCGGTGAGCGAATCCATATTAACCGCAAGATAGGCCTGCGCTGCCGTAGCACTACCGTCAACGGTTACTGCTACTGAAACGCGCGCGTAATTGTGGGTTTCGAAATGATCAAGCCGCGCAGTATCCTCGGCGCTCACGTCAAAGTAAACGCGACCCACTATCGGCTCAGCGCGCGAAGAAATAATCAAGGCAGGATGGTTCGCATCGCGAACACATACACGGCGGAATCCATGAATAGACGCGGCCGAGGAGAGGTAGTCACCGCGCACGACTTTCTGCCAGACCGCCGGAAACATCAGAGAGCCGTAGGTGAAAACATTCATCGTGTCAGCCATCGCGGCAATCCTTGAGGATAAGTTGAGCCGCGTTTTCACCGGAGATCACCGCAGCCTCCAGCGTGGCAGGCAACTCTGGAAAACACCAGTCGCCCGCAAAATACAGGTTGCCAATCTGCTTGGGTAAACCTGCGAGCAGACTTCGTTGTGCGGGCGTGCAGGCATAGGTCGCGCGCTTCTCGGTGATTACCAAACGCCATGTCGGCATGGGCAGTGTGTAGCTGCGATGAAGCTGCGCCAATGTCTGCGAGGTCAATTCATCCTCAGCCTGTGATCGGTGATGCGCGCTGATCACCACGCTTGCGCGCCAGTGCCCATTGCGCAACTGCTGCCAAAACAACCATTGACCCGGATCGCCATCGAGCATCAGCATTCCGGTGGACGCAGTCGGTGTCATCCACACAAATTCGAAGTGCAGCGTGGTGATGGGTTCGTACTGCAGCTCGCTTAGCGTGCTCGCGACCTGTTGCGAAAGGAGGCCCTCGCCTAATAGTCGCGCGACATGTTGCGGCCCAGTTGCGATCACTACTCGTTCAAATTCCAGCGCCTCGTCACGTGTGGTGACGATCGCCTTTGTTTCGTCTTGAGTAATCGACATCACAGGTTGACCAACCCGGATCTTCCCCCCTAGTCGGGCCACCTCTGACAGCGCAGGGGCGGGTAACAATTGCGACAAATCTATTCTTGGAATAATTAAGTCGCTGGCAAGCGAGCTGCCTACAAACGCCTGACGCAAGACATCAATGAATACACGGGCAGACGCTGTTTCAGGCGGCGTGTTGAGTGCGGCTACGCACAGTGGTTCCCAGAGCAATCGGCGCGCGGGCTCGGGTTGCGACGCCAGGACATCGGACACCGTCGCATTGTCAGTCACCAACTTTGGCCAGACAGGGCCTCGTAAGTGACGAGCCGCCCACACTAAGGTCGAAAATTTGTCGGATAGCGACAGGCCTTGAGCGGTCACGATAGCCACAAGCAGATGCAATGGTGCCATTACACGTGGCGCGCGCAGTGACAACGGTGCCGTGATGGCGGGTGCCGTATGTAGCGCGAGCGGTAGCCGTAGCAACACCGCATCAAGGTCCGCGTGCAGGCTCGTAATCATCGAAATGGATCGCTGGTATGCACCTAGCAGCAGGTGCTGTCCATTATCGAAATTGCGCCCGTCTTTGTCGATGCCACGTGCGCGACCGCCAACAGTTTTGGCTGCTTCAAACACGGTCACCTGCGCACCTGCTCGCGCAAGCGTCAGCGACGCTGCTGCACCTGCCCAGCCCGCTCCGATGACCGCAACCCTAGTCATACGAAGGTCACGGTCTTCCACACAATCCAGAGTTTCCGAATCGGCGTCAATGCCACGCGATGTTCGAGCACCCGATACCCGTCGCGGCGAATTTCTTCGAGCAACGCACGATAGATTGCGCCCATTGCCAGTCCAGCGCGCTGCGTTCGTTTGTCTTCTGCGGGAAGTAGTGATAACGCGTGGTCATACAGCTGAATGGCTCGCCCGGATTGAAATGCCATAAGCGCTTCAAACTTGTCGTCAGGTTCGCACCGTAGCAGCGCACTCGACGAGACGCCAAAGCGTGCGAGATCTTCTTGCGGCAGATAAATTCGCCCGCGACGCGCATCTTCGCCCACGTCACGAATGATGTTGGTGAGTTGCAGCGCCTCGCCCAGCGTGCGCGCGTACTCAAGTGTTTTCGGATTGTCAGGCACGCTTATGCCGAATATTCGCGCGCTCACTTCGCCGACTACCCCCGCTGCCTTATAGCAATACGCAGACAGCTCGGCAATATTCAGGTATCGCGTTTTCTCCAGATCCTGCTGCATGCCGTCAATCACGGTATGAAATGCAGACTGCGGCAACCGCATCGGCTCAATGTGAGGCGTGAGCGCTTGCATCACCGGATGCTGCGCGGCTCCCAGAAACAACGCATCAACTTCGCGTCGCCAATACATCAACTTGGTGCGAGCGACTGCGGGATCGCTGACTTCATCAACAATATTGTCAACTTCACGGCAGAACGCATAAAACGCTGTGATCGCAAGGCGTCGCGCCTTGGGCAGCATACGAAATGCGTAATAAAAACTGGAGCCAGATTTGGCTGCCTTTTTCTGGCAATAGTCGTCGGGAGTCATGGTGAATTTCGCCCCAAACCAAGCAAGGCGCGCGCCGCAAGAAAAAGAAGTCGTGGAGCATCGTACCAGCGCAGCGTAGGGCGAATGCACACATCAAACTGATTACGTTCTATTTTTTCGAGAATTCGCAACCCGCCTGCCACGGTGAACGCAATTTCGATGCGGAATCGTCCGCGAAGTACCCCAATCAACGGAGCACCCGCCAGCATCGTTAATCGCGCCCGTTCGCACTGAAATTTCATTAGCGCCTGATGGTCGGGGTGACGAGGAAAGTTTTCATCGGACACGTTGAAGCGAGCGAAATCCCTTTGCGGAACATAAATTCTCGCTCGCGAAGCGTCCATCGCTGCGTCCTGCCAGAAATTAATGAGTTGCAGCGACGTGCAGACTTGATCACTGGCACGAATTGATGCGACGTCTTGAACGCCCACCAACGCGAGCATCAACCGCCCAACTGGATTCGCTGATCGCTGGCAGTAATCGGCCAGCAACTCGAACGTGTCGTAACGCTTGGTGTGGACATCTTGGATGAACGCCGACAACAAATCTAGAAAAAGCTGCGCGCTGATTCCGGGTATTCCGGCGTCGCGTAGCGGGGCTAAAGCCTGAACAACAGGGATTGAGGTTGGCTCAAAGCGGAACAGCGCCTCGACGTCACTGTGCAACGCAGCCAGTTGTGAAAGTCGGGTTTCATCGTCAGCATCGCCTTCGTCGGCGATATCGTCAGCTTGTCGTGCGAACCGATAGATGGCGACCACGTGCGCGCGAATCTGCGGCGGAACAAAAAACGAGGCGACCGGGAAATTTTCGTAGTGCTGGTCGACGGCCATGATGACCCGGAGGTGAAGGCGCAGGCCTTGTTGAAGGGTTGTCTATAATAGAGGGTTAAGCGAGTGTGGCGGAATTGGTAGACGCACTGGATTTAGGTTCCAGCGCCGCAAGGCGTGGGGGTTCGAGTCCCTTCATTCGCACCAGACTTTTCAGCGCACCTGCCGTTGAGCGAAAAACCAACGGGCGTCGCCTTACGCGACGAGGTGTGCCGTTTTGTGAGAAGACTCGAAACATATTAAGCGAATGCTGTTGATGCGTTCGGATTGAGAGAAAAACATGTCCACCCAGATCGAGCAGTTGAGCACGCTTGAGCGTCGCTTCACGATGAGCATTCCGATAGCAGCCATCGAATCGGAAATCGAGACACGCATTAAGCGCTTGGCTCGCACCGTGAAAATGTCCGGCTTTCGTCCCGGTAAAGTTCCGGTGAAAATGGTCGCATCGTCTTACGGCCCTCAGGTTCGATCCGAGGTGCTGTCGGATCAAGTCAACAAGAGCTTCGGCGCGGTGGTTGACGAGAGTCAGCTGCGCGTTGCCGGTTATCCGCAAATCGAGCCAAAGGTTGACGAGGCGGACACTGCGAACTTCTTGTTTACGGCGACTTTCGAAGTCTTTCCTGACGTCAAATTTGCCGACTTGGGTGTGATTGCGATTGACCGTCCCGTCGTTGAAGTGACCGATGACGATGTCGCGCGTACGCTCGAAACGTTGCGCAAACAACGTGTTCGTTACGAAGCGAAAGACATGGCATCCGAAGATGGTGACCGTCTGATCGTCGACTTCGACGGCAAAATTGACGGCGTTGCTTTCGACGGCGGTGCTGCGAAAGATTTCACCATGGTGCTCGGCGAACGCCGCATGCTGCCTGAGTTTGAAGCTGCGGCACACGGCCTGAAAAAGGGTGACAGCAAATCGTTTGATCTGTCTTTTCCTGCTGATTACTTCGGCAAAGACGTTGCTGGGAAAACAGCTACCTTTCTGCTCACCGCAAAAGACGTAGCGAAGCCCATACTGCCTGCGGTGGATGCTGAATTTGCCAAAGCCTTTGGCATCTCGGGCGGCAGCGTCGATGCGCTCAAAACTGAAGTGCGCGGTAACCTTGAACTGGAACGCAAGCGCCGCGTTTTTCAAAGCGTTCGCGATCAAGTGTTTAAGGGACTGCGTGCGCAATCGGCGCTCGAGGTGCCGAAGGCGTTGATCGCTGCTGAAGCGCAACGCATGGCGGAATCGGCGACCGAAGAGATGAAGTCACGCGGTGCCAACGCTGGAAATGCGCAAATGTCGCCGTCAACGTTCGAACCCGCTGCGACCGAACGCGTTGCCATGGGCTTGATCGTCGGAGAACTCGTTCGCTCTAACAATTTGCAAGCCACCCCTGAGCAAGTGCGTGCGCTTCTCAATGAGCAAGCGCAAAGCTACGAAAAGCCAGAACAAGTGGTGGCCTGGTACTACCAAGATCAACGCCGCTTGTCGGAATTTGAAGCGGTTTCTCTTGAGCAAAACGTCGTTGACCACGTGCTTAAGGCCGCTACTGTGACTGACAAAGTTCTGCCTTTCGCAGAGCTGATTGGGCAGCCAGCGGCTTAACTAAGTCGAGTCGCATTGGATGCGCGGACAGAAATCTTCCGCTCGCCATTGAATTGGCGTCGATTGACTCAACCCTTTGCGTTATCGGTACAGCGAATTGCTCACGCCCCTTAAGTATCAGGACGATCAATCATGACAATGTGGACTCCCCCTTACGTAAACGCTGGCTCAGCTAGCGGCTTTGGAGCCGCAGTCCCACAAGGACTGGGCCTTGTGCCTATGGTCATTGAGCAAAGCGGTCGTGGCGAACGCGCCTTTGACATCTATTCGCGATTGCTCAAAGAGCGGATTATCTTTTTGGTAGGCCCTGTGACCGACGAAACGGCGAATCTGATTGTGGCGCAGTTGCTCTTCCTCGAATCCGAGAACCCTGACAAAGACATAAGCTTCTACATAAATTCGCCGGGCGGGTCAGTGTCCGCCGGTATGGCGATTTTTGACACGATGCGCTTCATCAAGCCCGATGTGAGCACCATGTGTACCGGTATGGCGGCCTCCATGGGTGCGTTTTTGTTGGCGTCTGGCTGTAAAGGTAAGCGCTACGCTCTGCCTAACTCCACCGTCATGATCCATCAGCCGTCCGGTGGTTTCTCTGGTCAAGTGTCTGATATTGAGCGCCACGCTAACTATATCGTCCGCTTGAAGCAGCGTTATAACAAGCACATGGCCGAATTTACCGGTAAATCGGTTGAAGAGATTGATCGCGCGTCAGATCGCGATAACTTTCTGACGGCTGAAGAGGCGCGTGAGTTCGGGATGGTCGATAAAGTGTTGGACACTCGCGTCGAAGCCGCCAAGTAATTCGTTTACGCATCGTTTTCAATTCGCAGTAGCGATGCACTGCGTTTAGCGGTGCAAAGCGCTACACTGCCGTGGGTGCGTGCCGGTCACGCTGTATCTATTAGTTTTATGGCAGAAAAGTCTACGAGCGACAAGCTCCTTTATTGTTCGTTTTGCGGCAAGAGCCAGCATGAGGTGCGTAAGCTCATCGCTGGTCCGTCGGTTTTCATCTGTGATGAATGCATCGACTTGTGCAACGACATCATTAAAGAAGAGGTTCAGGCGGAGACTACAGATCGTAGTGGCGGCAAGCACCTGCCTACGCCGCATGAGATTCGTGAAAAACTCGATCAGTATGTGATTGGGCAGGAGCAAGCAAAGAAGATCCTGTCGGTGGCGGTTTATAACCACTTCAAACGGATTGATGCCAACCTTAAAGACAACGATGTTGAACTCGCAAAGAGCAATATTTTGTTGGTCGGCCCGACTGGGTCTGGCAAGACGTTGCTAGCTCAGACGTTGGCCAAGCTGCTAGACGTGCCTTTCGTAATCGCAGATGCGACCACGCTCACCGAAGCGGGCTACGTAGGGGAGGACGTAGAAAACATTATCCAGAAGCTTCTGCAAACGTGTGAGTACGACGTGGAGCGCGCGCAACGCGGCATTGTTTATATCGACGAAATCGACAAAATTTCTCGAAAAGGCGAAAACCCATCGATTACGCGTGACGTATCCGGCGAAGGTGTTCAGCAAGCGCTGTTGAAGCTGATTGAGGGTACGAACGCATCGGTACCGCCACAAGGCGGGCGCAAACACCCCAATCAAGAATTCGTTACCGTCAACACTGCCAACATTTTGTTTATAGTGGGTGGTGCGTTTGAGGGACTGGATCGGATCATTCGCCAGCGCTCAGCGAAAACGGGCATCGGCTTCGGCGCACAAGTGATATCTCCGGATGATCGGGGCACGATCAGTGCCTTGCTTCGCGATACCGAGCCAGACGATTTGATCCGCTTTGGTCTTATCCCTGAGCTTGTCGGGCGTTTGCCGGTGTTAGCCACTCTTGATGAGTTGGACGAGCCAGCTTTGATTGACATTCTGGTGCGTCCAAAAAACGCGCTTATCAAGCAGTACCAGAAGATGTTTCGGATGGAGAACGTTGACCTAGAGGTTCGTGAGAGCGGACTTGCGGCGATTGCACGCAAAGCCATTAAGCGCCGCACCGGTGCGCGTGGCTTACGATCCATAGTTGAATCTCTGCTGCTTGACATCATGTATGACTTACCGTCGCTCAATAACTTGGAGCGAGTCGTGGTCGATGAAACAACGGTCGAAACCAGCGCCCGTCCCTTACTTATTTACAGCGAACCCAGCAAAGCCGCCTGATTCATCAGCCGCATACTGCATGCGCGGTTCGCACGATGATATGAAAGCCTGCTATGTCTGATACCAATCTCGATACCGAAGCCGGTAACGGCACACTGAGTTACCCGCTGTTGCCATTGCGCGATGTGGTGGTATTCCCGCACATGGTGATTCCGCTGTTTGTGGGGCGACCAAAATCTATAAAAGCGCTCGAAGTGGCGATGGAGAGCGGGAAGCACGTCTTGCTTGTTGCTCAGAAATCAGCCGCTAAGGACGACCCCAATCCCGAAGATTTGTATGACACGGGTTGCGTGGCGACCGTGCTGCAGATGCTCAAATTGCCAGATGGTACTGTCAAGGTGTTGGTCGAAGGGCTACATCGTGCACTTCTCACCGCGCTCACCAATAACGGCGAATTTTTCTCCGGCGAAGCACACGCGATTTCTCTTGATGAGGACGGCTCCGCCGAGGTTGAAGCGCTGCGTCGTGCGTTGCTCGCGAATTTTGATCAATTCGTTAAGCTCAACAAAAAAATCCCCGCAGAAATCCTGACCTCGATGGCGGGTATTGACGACGGCGGGCGTTTGGCTGACTCCATCGCGGCGCATTTGCCGCTCAAGCTTGAGCAAAAGCAGGAGGTTCTCGAATTGCCCTCAGTGGCCAAGCGCATTGAACATTTGATGGGATTGATTGAAGCTGAAATTGACATTCTTCAGGTTGAAAAACGCATCCGTGGTCGCGTCAAGCGCCAGATGGAAAAGAGCCAGCGCGAGTATTACTTGAACGAGCAGGTCAAGGCTATTCAGAAGGAACTCGGCGAGGGCGAAGATCAAGCTGAAGTGGAAGAGCTGTCGAAGAAAATCAAGGCAGCTGGAATGCCCAAGGAGGCGTTGGAAAAGGCCGAGACTGAGCTCAAAAAACTGAAAATGATGTCGCCAATGTCTGCTGAGGCAACGGTTGTGCGCAATTATTTGGATGTGCTGACTGGCCTGCCTTGGAAGAAAAAAAGCAAGGTTTCAAAGGACTTGAGCCGCGCCATCGAAATTCTCGAGGCCGATCATTACGGTCTTGATAAAGTGAAAGAGCGCATTACGGAATACTTGGCCGTGCATCAACGCGTCGACAAGGTCAAAGCGCCCATTCTTTGCCTCGTCGGCCCACCCGGTGTGGGAAAAACCTCGCTTGGTCAGTCCATCGCGCGAGCGACCAATCGTAAATATGTGCGTATGTCACTCGGCGGTGTGCGTGACGAATCTGAAATTAGAGGCCACCGTCGTACCTACATTGGTTCATTGCCCGGTAAGGTGTTGACTAATCTATCGAAAGCGGGCGTTCGTAACCCACTCTTTTTGCTCGATGAAATCGACAAAATGGGGCAAGACTTTCGTGGTGATCCAGCCTCGGCTCTTTTAGAGGTATTGGATCCAGAGCAAAATCACACTTTCTCCGATCACTATGTCGAAGTCGATTTCGATTTGTCAGATGTGATGTTCGTCGCAACTGCTAACAGTTTCAATTTACCTGCGCCATTGCTCGATCGCATGGAAATTATTCGTCTCTCGGGTTACACCGAAGACGAAAAAGTGAAAATTGCGCAAAAGTATTTGTTGCCAAAGCAAATTAAGAACAACGGAGTAAAGCCCGGCGAAATTGAAATCGGTGAAGACGCGATTCGCGACATCGTGCGCTACTACACGCGTGAAGCGGGAGTGCGGTCGTTAGAGCGGGAAATCTCCAAACTTTGCCGTAAGACAATCAAACAGACGTTGACCGACAAGGCGATAAAAGGCGCGGTCATTACTTCTGCCAATCTCGCTGATTATCTGGGTGTGCAGAAATTCACTTTTGGCATGGCCGAAAAGACCAATCAGGTCGGGCAAGTCAGTGGTCTGGCGTGGACTGAAGTGGGCGGCGATTTACTCACAGTTGAAGCGGTTGCACTCGCTGGTAAAGGTACAGTCAAGCACACCGGCAAACTCGGTGATGTCATGCAAGAGTCGGTCGCTGCGGCTGTGTCTGTGGTTCGGGCGCGTGCGCGGATGTTGGGCATCAAACCAGATTTTTACGAAAAGCACGATCTTCACTTGCACTTCCCTGAAGGCGCTGTTCCGAAGGACGGGCCGAGCGCGGGCATTGCGATCACGACTGCCATTGTTTCCGCGCTGACGGGTGTGCCCGTGCGAGCCAATGTGGGGATGACAGGCGAAATTACCCTGCGCGGAGAAGTGCTGCCTATTGGTGGCTTAAAAGAGAAATTGCTTGCTGCGCATCGAGGCGGTCTCACGACAGTTTTGATCCCCGATCAGAACGTAAAAGATCTCGCAGACATCCCAGATAACGTTAAGAATGTTCTTGAGATTTGCCCCGTTAAATGGATTGATGAGGTTCTAGCGATTGCACTCGAACGCGCACCCATTCCTCTGGTTGATGAGGTTGTTGCGCCGCTTGCGGTGCAAAAGGATGCGGCGACCGTTGCCGAACCCGTCGTGAAGCACTAAATCCGCTGACAGCGAGCGCAGACGCCATTACGATTCGTAGTAGACTCGCGCCCTACGTTTTCAAACCACGCTTCGACCATGCTGTGTTGTACATGGTCTGGGCGCATTATTGTTTAAGTCCAAACCATTGCTAGAAGGGGACAAAATAGATGAATAAAGCTGAACTCATTGAGAGCATCGCCAAGACCGCTGACGTATCGAAAGCTGCGGCAACGCGTGCTCTCGACGGAACGATCAAGGCAATTTCTGTTGCTTTGAAAAAGGGTGACGTTGTCACGCTCGTCGGTTTCGGTAGCTTTTATGTTGGCAAACGCACTGCGCGGATTGGCCGCAATCCGCGTACCGGCGCAGCCATTAAAATCAAAGCAGCGAAGGTGCCAAAGTTCCGCGCTGGCAAAGCTTTGAAAGATGCGATAAACTAGTGGACTTGGTTGTGATGTTGCAAGAAATTGTGGTTTTGCAATCGAAGTACCTAAATGCAACTAGGTAATTAAATGTTGGGTGCTTAGCTCAGTTGGTAGAGCGTCGCCCTTACAAGGCGAATGTCGGGGGTTCGAGCCCCTCAGCACCCACCAGATCAAAATGAGCCCGAAACGGCAAGCTAGATCGAAAGGAGTGGTAGTTCAGTTGGTTAGAATACCGGCCTGTCACGCCGGGGGTCGCGGGTTCGAGTCCCGTCCACTCCGCCAACCAGATGACATAAAAAAGGCGAACGAAAGTTCGCCTTTTTTGTATCCGGGATAGCAACGTAGCAATCGGACAGATCGCCCATAGATTCAGGGGTCTGCGAGGTTGTAATAAACGATAGTTACACAGAGATTCTCATGTTCGATTTCGTCCATAAAAACAAACGCGTTGTTCAGTTCATTCTGGCGCTGTTAGTTCTGCCGTTTGCGTTTGTCGGTGTCGACAGCTACGTGCGCAGCGCCACGGGCGAAAAGGACGTCGCGACAGTCGGCGGCGAAAGCATTAGCCCGCAAGACTTCGAGAATGCATTGCGCGCACAGCAACAGCAAATGCAGCGCGCGCTGGGCAAAAATTACGATCCGGCAATGTTTGACAATCCTGAGGTGCGTCAACAGGTGCTGGATGGTGTCGTGAATCAGCGACTGCTTCAGGTGACCGCGCAGGACATGAAGCTCACAGCCCCGGACGTGCAATTGCGCAAAGTTATTCTTGAAATCCCCGATTTTCAGGACGGTGGCAAATTCTCCGAAACAAAGTACGACGAAGTGCTCAAGCTGAACGGCTTGAATCGCATGAGCTACGAACAGCGTCTGCGCGGCGATCTGGCGCAACAGCCAATGCAAGATGTGCTGGGCCGCACCAACTTCGCGAGCGCTGCGCAAACCGGGCTTTTTCAGAAGTTGACGGAACAAGCCAGAGAGATTCAGGTTGCGACCATCGATCCTGCCGCGTTCATAGCGCTGGTTAAAGTGGATGATGCGCAAGTCAAGACTGAGTACGACAAGAGCCCTGACTCTTATCGTGCGCCGGAACAGGTCAAGATCGAATATCTGCAACTTAATCAAGCCGCGCTATTAGGTGCCGTGACGGTTTCGGCTGACGAAATAAAAGGCGAATACGAAAAGCGCGTCAAAGAGTTTTCTGCTCCTGAAGAGCGCCGCGCAAGCCACATTTTGCTGAGCTTTGAGAAGGACGATAAAGGGCAACCCAAGGCGGCTTCAAAGGACGCAGCGAAGTCCGAAGCAGACGCCATCATGAAGTTAGTGACCGGCGCAACTTCTGACAAATTTGCGGAGCTTGCAAAACAAAAGTCAAAAGATCCGGGTTCGGCCACCCAGGGCGGCGATCTGGGATTTTTCGGTCGTGGGCAGATGGTCAAACCATTTGAGGAAGCTGTTTTTGCGATGAAAGCAGGCGAAATTCGTGGCCCTGTTGAGTCAGATTTTGGTTATCACATCATTCGCTTGACTGAAGTCAAAGCCGAACGCACTCGCGCGCTTGACGAAGTGCGTGCGCAGATTGAAAGCGAAGTCAAGCAGCAAAAAGCCAGCAAACTTTTTAGTGAAAGTGCGGAGAAATTCCAGAATCGCGTGTACGAACAGAGCGACAGCTATGCACGTATCGCGGACGAGTTAAAACTCGTCGCCAAAAAAACTGATTGGCTCACACGTTCGCAAGTGCAGGCGTTAGCGGCAGGCAATCCAAAATTTGCGCAGACGGTGTTTTCTAGCGTGAGCGTCGCCGCCAAGAAGAACTCCGAAGCGATTGATCTTGGCAACAACAGCCTGATTTCTGCACGCGTGCTGGAGCACAAAGCATCGGCTGTGCGTCCGCTTGATGACGTCAAAGCGCAGATTTCGCTGCAATTGCAACGTCGTCTCGCGTCCGAGTTAGCTGTTAAAGCCGGGTTGGAAAAAGTGGCCGCCGCAACGTCGGGCAATGAGGCCGGACTTACGTTCACGCCATCGCAAAGGCTGCTGCGTCAGTCGCCGTTGCCTAATGTCAACCAAGCGCTGAGCAAATCCATCTTCGCGACGGACGTAAGTAAAGCTCCTGCGATTACTGGCGGCGCGAATGATGCGGGCGGTTACACCCTCGTCAAAGTGCTTAAAGTGGTAGAGCCTGAGCCCGCAACGCCTGACAAACTCAAGTCGCTCAATCAACGGCTCGCAGGTCAGGGCGGTGGTGATCTCACCACGTCCTACCTTGGCGCGCTCAAGGATCGAGTCAAGGTAGTGCTCAAAAAAGGCGCTATCCCGGAGAAAACCGACAAGTCAGAAAAAGCTGGCGAGCCGAAGCAAGGCTAAGCGTCAGCGCAACCGGCTTGCCACCTTGCGCCTCGGCGTGAGTAACATAGCGCTTTTGGGAATTTCACATGCGCATTCGCGCCAAAGCCCTCACCTTTGACGATGTTCTGCTCGTCCCCGGATATTCCGAAGTCCTCCCCCGCGATGTAGACCTGAGCACCCGCCTCACGCGGCTCGTTCGATTGCAACTCCCGATCTTGTCTGCGCCGATGGATACGGTGACCGAATCCCGTCTCGCCATCTCGATGGCGCAAGCGGGCGGCGTCGGAGTTATCCACAAAAATCTCACGGCGAAAGATCAGGCGCGGGAAGTGTCGCGGGTGAAGCGGTATGAGTCCGGTGTGGTGAAAGACCCGATTACGGTATCGCTCGATGCCACGGTTCGCGAGGTGATGGAGATCACCGCCGACCACAAAATTTCTGGGCTACCTGTCGTGCAGGGCAAGCGCCTGATGGGTATTGTCACCAATCGTGATTTGCGTTTCGAGGCCAATCTCGATCAATCAGTCACCGCGATAATGACTCCCGCTGATCGTCTCGTTACCGTGCGCGAAGGTGCCAGCACGGAAGAGGCGAAAGCGCTTATGCATAAGCATCGCCTTGAGCGTGTGCTGGTCGTCAATGAGGTGTTTGAATTGCGTGGCTTGATCACAGTTAAAGACATTCTCAAATCCAAAGAGCATCCGAATGCTTGCAAGGATGAGCAGGGTCGCTTGCGGGTGGGCGCAGCCGTAGGTGTCGGCGAAGGCACCGAGGAGCGTGTCGAATTCCTGCTGCATGCAGGCGCGGATTTCATCGTGGTCGACACTGCGCACGGCCATTCTCGTGGCGTATTGGATCGCGTAACCTGGGTCAAGAAGACGTATCCCGGCGCGCAAGTCATCGGTGGCAACATCGCCAGCGCTGAAGCCGCGAAGGCACTCGTGGACGCAGGCGCTGATGCCATCAAAGTCGGTATCGGCCCTGGCTCCATCTGCACTACGCGCATGGTCGCGGGGGTTGGCGTGCCGCAAATCACTGCCGTCGACTTTGTCGCCAACGCAATCCACTCGTCCGGCGTCGGCATCATCGCTGACGGAGGCATTCGTTATTCCGGCGACATCATCAAGGCACTGGCTGCCGGTGCCGATTGCGTGATGCTCGGAGGGCTGTTTGCTGGCACGGAAGAAGCCCCTGGCGAGGTTGTGTTGTTCCAAGGCAGGTCTTACAAGTCCTACCGTGGTATGGGCTCTCTGGCGGCCATGCAGGCCGGTTCCCGGGACCGCTACTTTCAGGACGCTGAGAACAACGCCGAAAAACTCGTGCCCGAAGGCATTGAAGGCCGCGTGCCTTACAAAGGCCCGGTCGGCTCGGTCGTGCATCAGCTTGAAGGCGGCATTCGCTCAGGTATGGGCTACTGTGGCTGCGCGACCATTGCGGAACTTCACGAGCGCGCCGAGTTCGTACAAATCACTGGTGCCGGTATTCGTGAATCGCACGTCCATGACGTGCAGATCACCAAAGAAGCGCCCAACTATCATGCTGACTAACTATTTACGATGAAAAAAATAATTCTCCTCGCTGCGGCATCGCTCACGCTTTTCGGCTCTGCAGTTCACGCCGATGAGTTGACCGCAGGCAAACGCGCCCAGATCAAGACGTTGCTCGACATCACCGGCATTAAAGCCATCCCGGAGCAGATCGCCAACAACACCGTGCAAAGTTGGGTGCCAGGCATCAAGCAGCTTGATCCGAAGTTTCCGGATAAAGGCTTCACGATCATTCGCGACACCTTTCTCGCCGGTCTCAACGCTAAGGTTGACGGCGGCGGAGGCTTGATCGAGCAGGTGACCATGGTGTATCACAATCAGTTCACCGGCCCCGAGATCGCTGAGCTGCTCAAGTTCTACCAAAGTACGTTGGGCAAAAAGCTGCTCGCCAGCCAGGCGAAGGTTAACGGGGAGACGTTCCAGACCGCGATGAAATGGGCTGATTCGATGTCCGCTGACCTTGATCAACGCATTGATGCAGCGCTAAAAAAAGAGGGCCTCAAACTGCCCGAAGCGCCGAAGCCCGCACCTGCGGCAGCGGGCGCACCGGCGCAGCCTCCCGCCAAGAAGTAATTTTGACGACATCAAGGGGCCTCACGGCCCCTTTGAGTTTCTGCCCACCCTTTTCGACATTCGATACGTTAGGACCAATGCATATGGCACGCGGCATTCTCATCCTCGATTTTGGCTCTCAGGTCACCCAGCTTATTGCGCGCCGGGTGCGCGAAATGGGCGTGTATTGTGAGCTGCACCCGAACGACGTTAGCGACGAATTCATTCGTGAATTCAATCCAGAAGGCATCATCCTTTCCGGCAGTCACGCCAGCACCTATGAGGCGCATGATCTGCGCGCACCGGCGGCTGTCTACACGCAGGGTGTGCCCGTGCTCGGCATCTGCTACGGTATGTTCACTATGACCGTGCAACTGGGGGGCAAGGTCGAGGCCAGCGACCACCGTGAGTTCGGTCATGCCGAGGTTCGTGCGCGCGGTCATACGAAATTATTCGAAGGCATCGAGGACGCGCAAAACGCCGAAGGTCATGGCCTGCTGCACGTGTGGATGAGCCATGGCGACATGGTGACCGAAGTGCCGCCCGGATTCAAGCTCATGGCCTCCACGCCGAGCTGTCCAGTGGCGGGCATTGCTGATGAAACGCGCAAGTTTTACGCGGTACAGTTTCATCCCGAAGTCACGCACACCAAGCAGGGCAAAGCAATTCTCTCGCGTTTCGTGCTCGACATTTGCGCTGCTGCGCCGACGTGGACGATGCCGAACTATGTTGACACCGTGGTCACACGGATTCGCGAGCAAGTCGGCACAGATGAGGTCATTCTGGGCCTCTCTGGCGGCGTCGATTCCAGCGTTGCCGCTGCGTTGATTCATCGCGCTATTGGGGCGCAACTCACCTGCGTGTTTGTCGATCACGGTCTGCTGCGATTGAACGAGGCCGAGTTGGTGATGGACATGTTTGCGAAAAATCTGGGCGTGAAAGTGATTCACGTTGATGCGAGCGTTCAGTTTCTTGGCCACCTCAAAGGCGTCACCGACCCTGAGCAAAAACGCAAAATCATTGGTCGTGAATTTGTCGAAGTGTTTCAGGCAGAAGCGAAGAAATTGCCCGCCGCAAAATGGCTCGCACAGGGCACCATTTATCCTGACGTGATCGAAAGCGCAGGGAGCAAAACCGGCAAAGCCAAATCAATCAAGTCACATCACAACGTCGGGGGCTTGCCGGAAACGTTGAACCTGAGATTGCTCGAACCGCTGCGCGAATTGTTCAAAGATGAAGTGCGCGAATTGGGCGTTGCACTTGGGCTCCCGCGCGAAATGGTGTATCGACATCCGTTCCCCGGTCCGGGATTGGGCGTGCGCATTTTGGGCGAAGTGACGCGAACGGCTGCGGACTTGTTGCGTCGTGCAGACGCGATTTTTATCGAAGAGTTGCGAGCGACAAAAGACGCCGAAGGCAAAAGCTGGTATGACCTGACGGCGCAGGCCTTCGCCGTCTTCCTCCCAGTCAAAAGCGTAGGCGTCATGGGCGATGGCCGCACCTACGAAAACGTAGTCGCATTGCGCGCCGTGCAAACCACCGACTTCATGACCGCGCACTGGGCCGAGTTGCCACACTCGCTGCTCGGCAAAGTGTCCAATCGAATCATCAACGAAGTGCGTGGATTTAATCGCGTCGTTTACGACATTTCGGGGAAGCCGCCCGCGACTATTGAGTGGGAGTAGATGGGTAGGCTGGACTCGGAGATTGGTTTTCGGCAGCTCAATCAACCAATCTATGCGCAGCATTTGACTCAGGCGCGCAACGAAAACTAGCTATCACCAAGAATAAAGCTGCCGCGCTACCCACAAGCAGGACGGGCGCCAATGGTTCAGGATGCGCCTCCGTCATGAATTTGTGTAAGCCTATACCCGGCCACGATAGCAACGCGGCTGCTAGACCAAACCACCTGGCGCTGGGAGTTGCCAGAGCAAACTGAACGGTGGCCGCTGCGCACATGGCCAAGGCGGTCGCAATGAGCGGGCCCCGTATTGCAGGCGGGTGTGGCTCGACACCCTCCAGCATCGCGGCGTACATGCCGATGAACAGCACCATGAGAATAGTTAAACATCCCAGAGCTTGTGCGCGGCGGGTGGCTAGCTCGCGTCGGTGCGCCGTTGATATCAACAGGGGTGATGGAATTGCAGAGGTTGTCATATAGGTAACTTGGGATTTTGAATTCAGAAAAGTGGGGAGTTCAAACTCGGCTGAAAGGCAGATCACGTATTCGTTTCCCGCTCAGCTTGAACCAGGCATTCGCGACCGCAGGAGCTACCAGCGGCAAGGCGATTTCCCCGATGCCACGCGGTGTGCCCTTATCGGCCTCAATGAAGCGGCATTCGATAGTAGGCAGACTGGGCAAGCGCACCTGCATGTGTCGCAATTGAGGTTGACGATCAGTGCCAATTTCGACCTGCGCTTGAACGGCAATGTGAGAACCGCGAAACGACATGAAGGCTATCCCGCTAGCGCCGGGGCGGCCTGCGGTATCTCGCCAATCGCCTAGCGCCTGCAACACGCGGCGTGCTCGCGGGTCGCTCAGCATCGCCAGACGATAGGTCAAAGGGTCCTGGCTGACCATGCTTGCAGCTTCGTCAATGAGTGTTTCGATAGCGAAGACATTGAAACCCGCACCAACGCCTCGCAGGAAACTACAGGCCACAGGCAGTGGCCGATGAATGGACTCAATGCGCTGCTCAGCGATTTGGTAGATGTGTTCCGAACCGTCAACCATTGTTTGATCAAAACCATCCTTCGCAAAACGCTCTGGAAAGAGACGAGCTGCTGTTGCGCTGCCTACAGTGCGATGCAACCACCGCACAATGCGCCCCTGTGCATCGAGTGACGCTTCTATGTGCTGAGCTGCCAGCGTACGCATCTGACCATTTGCAATCTCATCACCAGCAAACTGGAGCACTTGCACTGGCGTCTTGAGTTCTAACGCCAGCCAGGCAGCACTGCTCGACACGTCGTTGTCAACTCGGCGTCCGAATGCGCCACCAACAACAGTACTTTGCACCTTGAAGACAAGTGGTGGGCGTTTGGCAATCTGCGCAGCACGGCGCATATCCAGACTGGGAGCCTGCGTGGAAGCCACAATGTCAGCGCCCTGGTTCAACCAGGTTGGCGTGGCTTGCGCGTTTTGTGGCTCCAGTGCGGCATGGGTGACATGACGGCTAAGTACCAAAGCCTGGATGCTGCGTAATCCATCATTTGTGGAGGCTGCGTTCGCTGTTCCCGTACTGCGCACCACATGAGTACCGGGTGAGCCGCTTTGCGCTACTGCGGCAAAACGCTTCAAGGCCGCTTCGCTGTCGTAGAGCTGTGCAGGCTCTGTCCAGCGCGTGTTCAAAGCTTTGCAGCCTTGCAGGGCCGACCAGGTGTCTTTTGCAATCACTGCGACGGCACTGCCATCTGGCAAGGCTTTGATGTCCACCACACCGGGTAGGGTACGGGCAGCACCATCACCCATATCAGCCATCTTCCCGCCGATCTGATCGGGCATGGCCAGTACGGCTACCAGCGCCTTGGATGCGCGGGCATCCACGCCATAGACCGTACGCCCCAAGAGCTTGTCCGGCAGATCAAGCCTTGCCAAAGGTTTTCCCACAAGCCGCGATGGTGCAGGTGCTACGCTGGGCAAGTTGTCAAGCGAGCCCGGTAACACGGCCTGCGGTGCCAGTTCAGCGTAGGCCAACTTGCGGCCGTCCTGGTGCAGCAGCCAACCCGATTCGGTCCGCACAAGATGGGCCTCGCAGCGCCAACGCTGCATCGCGTTCCATATCAGCACGGCGCGTGCGTGCGCGCCTGCGCTGCGCAGCGCAGGCCAGAAAGCGTTGGTAGCGGCGCTGTCGGCTGTCACCAGACGGCCAGCAAAGTGCGGATTGCCATAGGTATCGTCGTAGGGCGCAGGTTTAACCCGGATGCGTGACCAGTCTGCGTCCAGCGCATCGGCCACAATTTGCGCGAGGGCCGTGCTGCTACCTTGCCCCATCTCGATGGCTGGGTTGATCAGGGTAATGTAGCCATCACTGCCGAAGTGAACATACGCATTGACTGGCCGTTCGATACCGCTTGCGGCAACATCACCACGCCCGACAGCCAGGCCACCAAAAACCACCGCCACGGTGCCAGCAGCGCCGCCAACAAGAAAACTTCGACGGGTTGGGCTAAAGCTTGTATTCATGCAGCCTTCCTTTCCGGTCTAAGAGCGCTATTCACGGCTTTAAGTACCCGTTGGCCAGCGCCACATCGGCACAGATGACCCGCCATAGCGTTTTGTACCGTGGCAGCGTCAGGTAATGACTTGGCGGCCAGCAATGCCGCAGCCGTCATGACTTGACCCGTTTGGCAATAGCCGCATTGCAAAGCCTGATGTTCGACCCAAGCATTCATCAGGCGCTGTCGAATTGGCTCGGCCAATCCCTCGATGGTCGTGACTTTTCGGTCTTTGACAGATCCGACAGGTGTCTGGCAAGCTCGCGTCGGTGCGCCATCAATATGAACCGTGCAAGCACCGCACACACCTTGCAGGCAGCCAAGCTTGCAGCCTTTCAAGCTGAGGTAATCACGCAGCCCCCACAACAACGGCATGGCAGGGTCGGCATGCAATTCGACGGTCTTCCCATTGAGTTGAAAACGGATGGTTTCCATGATCCGTCCTTCAGCGAGGCGTCGCGGCTGATGAATTAGAGCGATAGGGCTCAGGCACATCAAAATCAAGCGCCTGGGTGGTAGAGCGCACCTGTTCAAACTCGCCATCTGGCAGTTGCCACACCACGCTCATGGTGGTGGGCACTCGCAGCGTGCCAAAGCTCTTGTAGTCGCCTCGCTTCATGACCCAGCGAGCTGGAATCCATCGCTGCGCCACATCGCCAGTGAAACGTAACAAACGATCATCACTTTCGCAGCGCGTGAGCGCGCCTTCATCAGTGAAATCACAGACCATGCTGGCAGTGAGCGCGCCGTCGCGCACCTTGGCTCGGGCACGCCGCTCGTCCACCGCTTCCCACTGCAGATTGCGACCGGGAAGCAGCATTGTTGGCGACTGCGTGGCTTCGGCAAAAAAGCGAATCATGTAGGTGCGATTGATGTCGTCATGACGCTCATCCACCAGGACGCGACCATCGCTGCGCACAGCCCAAATATGGGTATCGCCACGCGTATAGAGATCTCGCACATCGATGCTGACATCAGGTCCTTGCTGCCAAGTGCTGTCCCACACATATCCCAGACCCTCCGCAGACAGCGCCATGTATTGCTCGCCTTGGGTCGGCATCCACGGCGTAGCCTGTGTCACGCCTCGTGCGGTGCCAGAAATAGGCAAGCGCACTTCGCCGATAAAGCGAAAACGCGAGAAGCGAGCAACTGGTGCGCGGTCAGCACCGGTGTAGGCCAGGTAGCGCCGTACTGGTGCAGGTAACGATGCAAGTGTCGCAGCGTCTACGGCGGGTGCAGCTTTCGCAATGCGTACAAGCTCGTTGATTTCGGTATCGACGCGCTGGCGCATCTCTGGGCGACTCACGCCTGCAAAGGCGTTTGGGGTACTGATAAGCGCTACCCCCCCAAGAAAAATGAAAACAGAGAAATGAAATTTCATGTGCGTTGACCTATGGTTTGTTTTGATGCCGCTATTGCAACGCACCCTGCGATACGGTTAATGTCTGGAGCGCTGAAGTTTTGTACCTTTTTGTATCCGATGCCCATTTGGACAAATTGCGACACATTTGCACCTGATCACGCTACATACAATCGCTCAATGGGAAATGCCAATCATGTGCTTGTCGTCGATGACGACCAGGAAATTCGCCAACTGCTTGCTGAACACATGCACAAGCAGGGTTGGCGAGTCAGCACGGGTTCAGGCGCTGTCGATATGTGGGCTGTGCTGGCAAGTTCGCCAGTCGATGTCATCGTGCTCGATGTCACGTTGCCAGGAGTCGATGGCTTGCAGTTGTTGCGCACTTTACGCAACAGCACCCATGCTGCTGTGCCGGTTGTGATGTTGACCGCCATGGGCGAGGAAATTGACCGCATCATCGGCTTGGAAATGGGTGCTGATGACTATCTTGCCAAACCCTTTGCGCCGCGTGAACTGGTCGCTCGTCTCAAGTCCGTTTTGCGTCGGGTACGCATGCTACCGCCGGGACAGGCGCAAATGCGCTTGCGCTACGCGCATTTTTACGACTGGACTTTTGATGCAGCGCAGCGACATCTGGTGCATCGCGATGGCACGATGACCCATTGAATGGCGCAGAGTTTGCATTGTTGGCTTTTTTACTGGAACACCCTCAACAGGTGGTGAGCCGCGACCAATTGCTGGTGCAGCTCGCCGGGCGGGATACAGATGTGTTTGACCGTTCTATTGATCTGCGAGTCTCGCGACTGCGGCGTCGCCTGCGTGATGACGCTCGTGGTCCCTGTATTGTAAAACTATTCGTCATGAAGGCTACGTGCTGGCGCAAGAAGTGTCGTGGTCAGCAACCCAAGGACTTTCATGAAGTCCACGGCATCTGCGATGTTGGCGCTTTCGCTGCGCGAGCGTGTATTTCTTATCTTGTTATCAGCGCTGGTTGTTGTGCAGGTTTTGAGCTTCATTGCTGTGGGTTGGTCGCGTGGTTTCGAAGCTCGCCACTTGGCTAACAGCCTCATCGCGAACGATATCTTGAGAGTGCATGCGCAATTGACCGAAATTTCCGCCGAACAGCGCGCAACATTCATTCGTACTTTGGATCGTGCTGCCTATCATTGGCGATTGCTCAATGTCACAGATGCACTGCCTATGATTCATGACGATTCAAGCTTGTTGGAGCTTGCTCGCCGCAGTAACAGTGACAAGGCGATTGGACGGGCGCAGCCAGTACGCTGGCAAAATTTGCCAGCGCTCAGAATGCCGTTGGCTGATGCAACCGATCTGCTCGTCGTTTTTCCAGAAGGTTTGCCACGTTCAACACCTTCTGCATCGGCGGTAATCGCGTATGTGCTTAGCGTTACCGCAAGCGTTGCACTGGTTACCTGGTTTGCTGTGGCGCTAGCGATTCGTCCGCTGGCAAAAGCTGCTGCAGCGGCACGCGCCATGACCAAAGACCTTTCTGTTCCGTGGCTGGAGGAACTGGGACCGCCTGAAGTGCGGGATCTCACGCGCAGCCTCAACCAGTTGCGGCAAGAAGTGCAACGCCAACTCCATACACGCACACGCATCTTGGCGGCTGTCACCCACGATCTGAAAACACCTATCACCCGATTGCAATTACGGATAGCCTCGCTGGCGGATGTGGATTTACGCGCAAAAATGCAGGCCGATTTAGAAGCGATGGCGACCTTGGTGGATGAAGGATTGGCGTTTGCGGGCAGTGAAACCCTTCACGAGCCCATGGTTCGGGTCGATTTGAATGCGTTGATTGAGAATCTTGTGGAGCAGACAGTGGATCTTGGGTATGAGTGTCTATACGAGCCCTCAAGATTGCCCCCGGTTTGGGCTGCACCTCAAGCTCTGGCAAGGTTGCTCCAAAACCTGATCAACAACGCGGTACGTTACGGCGGTAGCGCTGAGCTGCAGGTAACAGTGAATGGTGGCATGGTAAATCTCAGTGTTGCCGACCATGGGCCGGGCCTGGCGGAAGCTGATCTGGAGCGGATGTTTGAGCCGTTCGTCCGCGGTGATCCCTCACGGGGGCGCGATACGGGTGGTACAGGTCTGGGTTTGGCCATCGCCCGGAATTTGGCTCAGGCACACCGGGGGACGGTCTGGTTGGAGCAACGCCAAGGAGGCGGACTGCTGGCACGACTGACCTGGCCGCAGCAAGCGGCATTCGGGTCAGACAAAGGCACCGGTCGGACATAGAAATCGGTTGACGGTAAAACTGACGGTGTAGGCGACTTTGGACGACGTGCAGTATCTATCCAACCAAGTGCAACGTGGTGCGAAGAAGTCCAACTTTTTGCTCGGGTTGACAATCGAGTGGGAGTAGGGGGCTACTCTCTTTTATGGCTTAGCCGAATTTGTTTTTGGTAACTACTGCCCAATGAATGGTTGTCCGTTCAAAGCCTGAACAAAGAGCCAGGTGACCAGCAGCAAAGACAGCATCAAAACCACTATGACCACCCATCCCGGTTTAGGTGAAAACCGGGTTTTGGATGCAAGCCGGTCAGCTAGCCAGCCGACGAGGGGCAGTAGTTGAATCAGGTGCGTGGCGAAGAAGTGCGGCACCCGTAAATCCCCCACGCTTCTAGACCAGCCAACGATGGGCAGGCCCCCAGCATCAGTGCGTATGCTGCCAATCCACGGCCCCGCGCCTGAAAACCTGCCACTGGCCAGCGCGCCAGCCACAATCAGTGTGGCAATGGCACAAAAGATGGCTCCCCAAGCTGCACCCAGGCGCAATCCCGTTGCCAAAGAGGGTTTGGGTTTTTTTAAAACCGACACGCCCAGCGCAAAGGTAGCTATCACAATGACCAGCGCAGCGCCACCCATCACCCCGTAATACATCAACGATTCAAACGGCGTCTCGAAGTTAAAGTGGGACGCCCGACCGCGCGCTGATTGAAGTGCCACATAGAAGACTTCGGTGATAGAGGCTACGCTGGCAGCAAGAAGCGCCACACGTGTCGAAAGATATTGCTGCGCTTCATGTGTCAGCAGCGATGCAAGCCAAAGCAAGGTCGCAAGGTGAAGGCCAAACGACAAAGCAAACTTGACGGGTTTTGACCAGATATTGACGCCGCGTATCATGCGGTCGTCCAGGCCGTAAGACAGCAGTGTCACGAGCAGCATCGCCCCACAAAGGGCAAAGGCTGCCAGAGTTGCAACCCGTGCTGGGGATTTGGGCAAGGTTGTGTTCATTTCACTGCCCCTGATGCGTTGCGCTTGTTGACCGCCCCAACTGCGCAGTTGAAGGCCAGCACCGCCTGAAACATCAAAAACCCGAGCGGCCCAAACATGAAGGTGGTGACCAGTACAGGCGCCTGAACGATTCGAGCGATTCGCAAGCTATCGGATTTTTCAGCTATCCACAAACCGACGAACAGATCAAACGCCAGGTAGTGCAACCAGCCTGCCAATGCCACTTCACGGCTGGTAAACAGTGCTTGGACCGCCGCGAGGGTGGAAAAGCCACCACCTTGAACCCGGAAAAAATACACGGCAATCAGAACCGAGTAAAGCACCGCCATGAGCGTGATGACTCCCCAGCGCATGATTTGGGGTACCAGCTTCCAGCGAGGCGCGGCGACCAACAACACCCATGATGCCAAAGCAGCGGTGTTGCATATTTTAAAAATCAGGTCAGCATTCATGATGGATTTCCAGTGTTGACAATCACGGCATCGTGCGGTCTGCATGCGGCTCTAGTTACAAGCGCAAACGACCGATAGTGCAGCGTTTGCTTTGCTGAATCAGCTCGGAGTTTTTGAGTTGCCAAGATGCTTACCTTCCCAGTTTTATTGCCAGGGTAGGCACGCCGGTTGCGGCAACCTCAAATCGGGCTTCGTCAAATGTAGGCGCACGCAGATTAGGGCGCACGTTGTTCGAGACGCCCCAATCCTCTGTGGGGATACCCAAAAAGTTGGTGTCGGTTCGGCGATTACCGTTCAGGTCATGCGACACGGCGACTGCATAGGGGCCTGGTTTGATGTCGGTGAACCGGCAAACAACACTGTCTGTGCCAGGCGCTTGCCGTTGCACCGACAGTGCGGCTTCTGCGTTAGGAAAGCCTGCTGCGTTGTTAAAGAGTGCGCATCCGACCTCGCCTTTCGTGCTTTTAACCATCGTTACTTTGATGATCAGCTCTTGTGCATGTGCCGATCCGATCGCGAACGTATCTCCAATGGCCGGCAGGTACAAAAAGGTTGATTTACGGCGTTGTGTTGACATTGATTTATCCTTAGTTGACAGTGTCTACTAAATAATATAGGATTGTGTAGACAGTGTCAACCAAAGGATAAGCGTATGCGTAAACGTTTGAAAAACTTAAGCCAATCAAACTTGGGCACCTCAGTCTTTGACGGGTCGAAATGGTTCAAGCCACTGGCCAAACCTGTGCTGGGGCTGCTTTTAGCTGGCCATTTAGGTGCTTGCAGTGTTGCAACGCCGTTTCGCAAGGGGCCGGCTGGTATTGGGCAAGCCGAACAAGGCACGACGGTAGTTGTGATTACAGAGGCCACACTTGGCGGCAGTTCAGAGCAACGCTCAGGCTTTTGGACAGGGGTGCGATCAGTTCAGGCTGCGTTGCCAAGCCAGCCAGGATTGATTGGCTATTCGTTGCGGCAACAGCTTTTGGGAAACCGAGTCTGGACTATGACAATTTGGCAAAGCGAGCTGGATGTACGTCGCTTTGCTGACACAGCAACGCACCGCCAGGCAATGGAGTCAGGCGCTGAGGCGCTTATCAACTTGCGATTTGCTCGTTTTCAGCGCGACCAGCGTATGCCTGCGCCAACTTGGGAAGAAGCAATGGCTGCGCTAGAGGTGGCAGGCGAGAAGTACTGAATCGCTGCGCCCCAGCACAACACGCTAGTATTGGAGGCCTACGAAAAGGGACGGATTGGAAATCGAAGCATCAGGTTTGCGAGAAGCATGTATCCAGAAAGGCCTGGAGATCATCAGTCTTGAGGGTCTTGAAAAACTGAGTTTGCGGGAGGTTGCCCGCCAGCTAAAGGTATCGCACCAGGCACCGTACAAGCACTTTGCCAGCCGCGACCACATTTTGGCCGAGATAGTAGCGCGTGTGTTTGCGCACTTTGCACAATTTCTTGATCAGAACCCAAAAACAGATGATCCCGATGCAGATTTGGCGTTGATGGGTGTTGCGTACCTGACTTACGCCACTCGGTATCCATTGCAATATCGTTTGATGTTCAGCTCCCCGCTACCTGACGGCACCAGCCACCCTCTCATGATGAAGGAAGCAAGGCATGCTTTTGAGCTACTCTGCAACGCGCTAAAGCGAAAAGATAAGAAACTGCATCGCGCTCGAATGCCTGAAGAGGTTGTCCTTGATGCGCTTTTCATTTGGTCTGGTCTGCACGGGCTGGCATCCATTTCTTCATCATCCATTGCGGATACGCTTGGCATAAAAAAGAAAACATTCGAAAAAGCTCATAGCCATTTATTGATGCGTTTTGGCACCGGAATTGGATAGTGTGCGAGTGGCGGGCAGATCAATCGAATCCTGAGCAACTGACTCATTTCGCTTTGTTGTAGATTTCGTAACCGGTCTTGGGCTAGATGTTCGTGTTAGTTTTTGGTTACAGCCGTTGTTGTGTAGATTGCTCAGGACGGTTCCAGCAATTAAATGTCTTTGACGGTAGAAATGACGGTAACGACGATCCTGGACTGCCTAAGTTCATCGTCCCGCGTATTGCAACTCAAAGCGAAGACGTTCACGTTTTCGGTCTGGTTGACAAGTGAGTGGGAGCGAGCGTTGTGACTGTGGTGATCATTACCGTTTTGGCAGTATGAACCGCCCCGGGTTTCGCGGAGGCTGCTCGACGTGGAGCGCAAGATCACGTTTGAGCGTTTTGCCAGCGATGTACCTCTTTTGGCGGCCACGAAAGACATCTGGGCGGTCACCGCGCTGATGCGCGATGTCGATGTGGGTGAAAACGAACACTGGCACGTCGAGAAAATTGCGCTGAAGCGCTGGGCTGAGAGGTCATCAGCACGGCAAGCTCTGGCGCTGGCGGCTAAATTTGTGGGGCCACTTCTGTGCGAACCTTCACGCTGTTTGTGGGCAATAACTGACTGCAGCTTGAGCGGCTGGTGTGTAACCGCTGCTGTGCCCGGACAGCAGTCCGGCGGGTGCCCACGTCACCGCCGTCATGCTGCGCCCGATCGGCACGCCGTCCATGCTCCGGCTGATGCTGCATAGCGCGATGGGCACGCTCGGCGAAGCGCAGGGTGTGGAGCGCTACGGCCTCGCGGCCTGATCACAAGGTAAATTGTGCAGCTACTTTTATCTCGACCCTACGAATGCAACACAACCCTTTTCATCGCACTTTGGCTTGAACCAAAATGGAATGCCACCGCCGGTAAGGCACGCGAAAAAAAGTCTTAGCGTCAGGCGGCCTGAGCCAGCGCGCCGATCTTGGCGTTGTCGCGCGCAGCTTCTTCGCGCGCGCTGATCCGCCTGAACCAGACCGTCACCACGCTGCTGCTCAGCACGATGAACAATGAGTAAAGCACTGGAATCAGCAGCACCTCCTGCTGGCGCGTCCCTTCAAAGGTGAGCAGCACGATCAGCACACCGAGCGGGCCGTTCTGGATACCGGTTTCCAGGGCGATGGTGCGGCTGCGGCGCGGGTCTTGGCGCACCAAACGGGCAAAGGCGTAGCCGACGGCAAAACCGACCAGCCCCAGACCGATCGCGCCGATGTATACCGTCGCGGGTGTGGTCGCCAGCAGGCCAAAGTTGCGCGGCACCCAGCTGACGATGAGGAACAAGATGACAACGACGCCCAGCACGCCACCGACCATTTCGATGACTGCGCCCACATTGGCGTTCCATTTGCGCAGGAACATTCCGATCACCGTGGGCACCAGCAGAACGACCAGGACCTGCGCCACGTTTTCGGGTGGTATTTTCCAATCGCCCTCAATTCCGGCAGAGAAGATTCCCAACGCAAGGGGCACCAAAAGCACCGCAAACAACGTCGAGACGATGGTCATCAGGATCGACAGGCTGAGCACGCCCTTGCTGAAGTAGTTGAAGATATTACTGGTGGTGCCGCCCGGCAGGCAGGCCATGAGGATCAAACCGATGGCATAGGCCGGCGGCAGCGCCAGCGCCGTGGCCAGCGCATAGCCGACCATCGGTGTCAGCACATACGTCGTGACAAGGCCGATTCCCACACCAGCGGGCTTGCGCAGCGCAATAGCAAAGTCCTTGAAGGTCAGGCTGGCGCCCATGCCCAGCATGATGAGCATCATCATGACGCCCAACAACTTGGTTTCGAGATCAGACAACATGGTGGAGCGCTCCGTTTAGGGGTGGGTGTTGCTATTTGCGAAGTTCGCGCCGCAGGATCTTGCCCACGGCGGTTTTGGGCAGTTCGTCGCGGAAGATCACGCGGGCTGGCAGCTTGTAGCCCGTGAGCATCGTGCGGCAATGCGCCACAAGTTCCTCAGAGGTGAGGCTGGCGTCGCGCTTGACGACATGGGCAACCACCGCCTCACCGGTCTTGGCGTCGGGCATGCCCACTACCGCCGCTTCAAGCACTTTGGGGTGCCGCGACAAAACCTCTTCGATCTCGTTCGGATAGACGTTGAAACCGCTGACAAGAATCATGTCTTTCTTGCGGTCGACGATACGGAAGGTGCCATGTTCATCCATCACCGCTACGTCGCCTGTGTGCAGCCAGCCTCCCTTCATTGCCGTTTCGCTGGCTGCGGGGCACTGCCAGTAGCCCTGCATCACTTGAGGACCACGTACCAGCAGCTCGCCGGGCTGGCCCACCGGCACATCGAGCCCGCTGTCGTCGACCAAACGCACGTCGGTCATGGGAGCGGGAATGCCGATGCTATCGCGCTGGCGCTTGATGTTCAGCGGCTGAAAGCACACCACGGGGCTGGACTCCGTGAGGCCGTAACCCTCGACCAAAGGCGCGCCAGTGACGGCCTCGAAGCGTTCAACCACAGCGTGGTGCATGGCCGCACCGCCGCCGCCGGCGGCCTTGAGGTGCTTGGGCGGAAAAGCCGTGAACCACTCTTCGTGCAGCAAGGCGTTATAAAGCGTGTTGACGCCGGTGATCCAGGTGATCGGGTAATTCTCAATGGCGCGCTGTAGGTTCTGGATGGGCCGCGGACTGGGCACCAGGATGTTGCGCGCACCCGCGCTGAACATGCACAGAAAGTTCACCGTGAAGGCGAAGATATGGTAGAGCGGCAAAGCCGTCAGCACCACCTCGCGACCGTCCTCGATGTGGCTGGCCGACATGGCACGCATCTGCGCCATGTTCCATAGCAGGTTACCGTGAGTGAGCATGGCGCCCTGAGCCACGCCAGTCGTGCCGCCGGTGTACTGAAGCAAAGCCAAACTGTCGTGCTTCAAGTCGCGGCTGTAGCTTGCGACCTGCGCAGCCGAATTCATCTTGTGACCGCGGCCCTGAGCCAATGCGTCTGGAAGCGCAGTAAAGGTCAGCCCATGCTTGGGGATGACTTTGTTCCAGTACTTCATCACACCGCGCACGATGGGGGCCACCACTGGCGGGAAAAACTCGCTCACCCGTGTCAGGACCACATGCTTCACGCCTGTGCGAGGAAGAGCCTCCTGCAGCTTGTCGGCAAACATATCCACCACGACCACCGCCTTGGCGCCGCTGTCGTTGAACTGGTGCATCATCTCTGCCGCGGTATACAGCGGGTTGGTATTGACGGCCACACAACCGGCCTTCAATATGCCCAGCAGTGCGACGGGGTAGCCCAAGCAGTTAGGCATTTGCAGCGCCACGCGGTCGCCAGCCTCAAGCTTGAGCACCTCGCGCAGATAAACCGCAAAAGCGTTACTCATCTCGCCCACCTGGGCGTAGCTGAGACTGCCGTACATGCCGTTGGGCACGACAGTGGTGAAGGCCGTCTGCGCAGAAAAACGCTTCACTGCGGCATCAGCCATGGCGGGCAGGTTGGCATGAGCAGGCACATCCAACGATTGGGCAATGTGCTTGCCGTATTGCCCAATCCATGGCCGAAGGCTGTAGGCGGAAGGCACGTCCATAAGTTTGTCTCCGATGTTCTTGGCGGGTTTAGCGCTGCGCTAAGCGTCAGTTTTGCACCCCAGATTTTTTCCCATCTTATTGTCCACCATTTTTGAAAACCTCAACAGGAAGCGCTCAGCATATACGGTACGCATATGCAGTAACGCGGCAAGCCGCATTCAGACTGGCGTGTGAACATGGCGATGAATCGGGTTCAATTTCAGCATGGCCTATCGTTGGCTGAATTCTTGAAGCAATACGGCACCGACGAGCAGTGCGAGGCGCGCCTCGTGTCCGCTCGTTGGCGCAATGGGGTTGTTTGCTCGCGCGGTAGCTGCAAGCGATTTGCCCTCACCTACAACCGGCACCGACTGTGGGAGTGTGTGGGCTGCGGCTATCAATGCTGCTCCATTGTCGGCACCGTCTTCGAGCACACCAAACTGCGCCTGACGCAGTGGTTCCTGGGCATCTATTTGATGACGCAGAGCAACAACGCCGTGGCTGGGCTGGAGCTCATGCGCCAGCTCGGCGTGAGCTACAAAACGGCGTGGCTTGTGAAGCACAGGCGGATGCAGGCGATGTTTGCTCGCGAGGCACACCGTCGGCTCACCGACCGGATGGAGATCGATGACGCGTATCTCGGAGGTGAGCGGGTGGGCGAGAAGCACGGGCTGGTGCGCCCTTGCCCGACGCGGAGGACTCGCGCCACCGCTCGCGCATCTTCTGCGGCATGGCCATCACGGTTTAGTACGAACCGAGAGACCGTACGAGGCTTCTTCGTTTTCGTGGCAAGATTTCGAGGTCGTGCTGTCCTTCGTGATGGTGGGCACTTTCTCAGTCGCTCTTTGGATATGAAACGGCTGCTCGCAATTTGCTGCTGCGTAGCAACGGCTGAGAGGTCGT
>ENA-OBLH01000034-OBLH01000034.1-metagenomes-genome-assembly--contig:-NODE-34-length-47486-cov-23.8343_pt1 | contig 47486 bp, 30 predicted proteins | sample MGYA00153382_OBLH01 | MGnify analysis MGYA00153382
ACAGAACCAATCTGGAAAGGCGTTTGGAGTTGGGACATGGGAGCAATCAGACAGTAAAAAATCCAGCGCCGCCAGGCGCCAGACAAAATGGAGAACGCGGCACCCGCCGCGCTGTCAGTCACACATGGTGCTGGAGCCAAAGAGTTCAAGAGCACCGTTCACGCAATCTCGGCAGCTTGCACAGCACCCTTCACTGGTCGCTGCGGCCTTGAAGCAAATCAACCCTTAGCCCTTACGCAATAAGCGCAAACAGCTATCAAAAACCATAAAAACAAAAAGCAGCCAACGGCTGCCTTGTTTGTGAATAGCAATTTGAAAAGTCGCCGACTTTACAGTTTCCACCACCCCACCATGCCCAGCGCCGACAAGGCCCACATCACCATCAGCACATGCCGCTGCCAACCCACGCGCTGGCGCAATGTGGTGAAAAAGAACACCGCACAAGCAATAGTCACCAGAGCCGCCATGATTGGCAACCACGCCATCAAGGCATTGGCGCGTTCTGCCCCCGTGCCGCCGCCCGCCATGGTGGCCAGCAAAGCCAGCGGCAGGCAACTGGTAATAGTTAACGTAAACGCCGCCAGCGCATAAGCCCAGCCAAAGCTCAGACCAAAAAGAGAGGGTGACGACGATGGCTGGTTCATGGGTGGTAGATATTTGCTTTAAAGCGGGTCTTAGAGCCGCGCATACGGCTTCGCTCATTGAAATTGGCACTCTAGACAGGCATAGAGCCGAGGCTGTTTGCTTCTGTGCTGAAAGGCAACACAGCGATGAGTCGAGTGTAATTGTTCGCAGTGCTTGCTCAGACGCTCTGGCTTATGCACTTTTCGTTTCGCCGTCACTGCGCTAGGCTTAGCCGTCACCTCACACCCTGCTCTGTACCATGCCCGACTTGCAGCATCTGCACCACCACTGGCTCCACACCTGGAGTGAGCTGCAACAGCCCCCACCGCTCGGCCTGTACGAGCAGCTACTGCAGGCTTACAGCGAGCCGCAACGCCACTACCACACGCTGCAGCATCTGGCTGAATGCTTGCAACTACAAAGCGAAAGCGCCCATCTGGTGCAACGCCCTGCGGAAATTGCCATTGCCCTGTGGTTCCACGACGCGGTGTATGACGTCAAAGCACATGACAACGAAGCGCGCAGCGCTGACTGGGCGGCTGCGGCCTTGCAAGCCGCAGGCGTTAGCGCTGAAGTACAAGCCCGTGCACACGCACTGATCATGGCCACCGAACACACTGCCGCACCGTTGACAGGCGATGCAGCTTTGCTGGTGGACATTGACCTGGCCATTCTTGGCGCCGCCCCCGCACGCTTTGCAGAGTATGAGTGGCAGATTCGGCAGGAATATGCGTGGGTGCCGAAGGATGTGTTTATGGCGAAGCGGCATGCTGTGCTGCAGGAGTTTGTCGCAAGGCTAAATATTTACAGCACGGCATTTCTTCACTCAAAACTGGAGTCAGCCGCTCGCGCCAATTTGCACGCGATGCTGAAGATTGAAAACCATTAAGCCTGCAATCTAGCTCTAGCAAGCATGAGCAGCTATCAAAAAGAGAATTTTGTCGAAAACATATCTACACCAAAACTCGGAATTATGTATTGATGAAATTTATTCATAATAATAATTCATCAAGCAAAATAATTTAAATTTAATTTTCAAATAATTAATTAATTCAAATCACCACTGCATTTTTATATTGAAATGATTGATATGTCAGATCAATAATATTGCTATGAAGTTGCAATGGCGCTTTAGAAGCGATAATTAATCAATAATCCAACTCAAGAAAATAATCTTGCGAAGAACCCTTTACGCTGGTGCTTCGCTTCCAACTCCTTCACAATTTCCTCTTTAATTTTCTGCTCGGTCGTTTTAGTGTTTTTGTTTTGCATGCGCTGGTACGTTTTAACGGTATCCACATAGCCACGATCTTCATTGCGAATGTGGTTAAACAACCAGCGCGACAGCATGCCGTGCAGCTCGTTGCTGACGTCCTCGCCTGCTTCGAAGCGCATCTGTATTTCAGTGACCCTGCGTATAAACAGCTCATGCACGCTCTTGTGAGGCCCTGAAAACATGTACCCCGCTTCTTCGATCATGCCTTCTTCAAAAGCAAAATGTGAGAGGGTGTAGTCCACGGTCTCTCCAATCACTTCACCCAGCAATTTTCGATCAGGTGTTTCGCGCAACTCGTAGAGTCGATTGATGTAATCAACAATACGCCTGTGCTGTCTATCAATTTCTTCAATGCCAGTATTTAGATCAGAAACCCAATTTAAAACAGCCATAAACACATCTCCTCATTTATCGCTTTCCATCTTAAATTCCAGACAACATTTATCAAAGCAATATGGGTGTAATATTATTCCCGTATGATTTAAGTCAAGCCGCACATAAATTTAATGTAATACATGTTTCTATTCATTACCGCGCATTGTTTTTTCTTCCACGGAGTTTCAGAAAGTAACTGAATCTGTCTTTGGTATTGAAACAGCGACATGAGGCTCTTCACAAGCTGACAAGCAAGTATTTTCAGCTTTACACTCATTTTTATTGGTTTGAAGCCGACGTCTGCTCGTCTTGAAAAAGTGCCTGGTCTACGCAGCAGCCCACAGGTCTTTCACATAATCTGCGACTAATGCTCTCAAACTCAGAAAATTAATCGACTACACCGCCCGTAGCATTGGGCCAGATTTTCAAATCACATTTGCGGCAATCACAGCCCGCACTTTTCTCCAAGTATCTGTAATCACCCCAGCTGTTTAAACAATAAAAAAGGCAACCCGAAGGTTGCCTTTTTGTTTTTCAAGCACTTCCTAGAAAGCGCTAATTACTTGCGTGCTGGTGGTACATCGGTACAAGAACCATGCGCCACTTCTGCCGCCATGCCAATGCTTTCGCCCAGCGTGGGGTGTGGGTGAATGGTCTTGCCAATATCGACGGTGTCTGCACCCATCTCAATGGCCAGAGCAATCTCGCCAATCATGTCGCCTGCGTGCGTGCCGACCATGCCGCCGCCCAAAATGCGGCCATGGCCGTGGGCTTCGGGTGAATCGTCAAACAGCAGCTTGGTGAAGCCTTCGTCGCGGCCATTGGCAATGGCGCGGCCAGATGCGGCCCAGGGGAACAGGCCCTTTTTAACCTTGATGCCTTGCGCCTTGGCCTGGTCTTCAGTCAGGCCCACCCATGCCACTTCGGGGTCGGTGTACGCAACGGAAGGAATCACGCGGGCATTGAAAGCGGCGGCTGCCAGCTCTTTGTTGCCTTGCAATTCACCGGCGATGACTTCAGCGGCCACATGCGCTTCGTGCACAGCCTTGTGCGCCAGCATGGGCTGGCCCACGATGTCGCCAATGGCAAAGATGTGGGGCACGTTGGTGCGCATTTGAATGTCAACGTCGATAAAGCCACGGTCGGTGACGGCTACGCCGGCAGCGTCTGCGCCAATCTTCTTGCCATTGGGCGTACGGCCCACTGCTTGCAAGACGAGGTCGTAGGTTTGTGGCTCGGGCACGATGATGCCATCTTTGGCTGGCGCGAATGACACCTTGATGCCTTCGGGCGTGGCTTCGGCACCCACGGTCTTGGTGTTGACCATGATGTTGTCAAAGCGTGGCGCGTTCATCTTCTGCCAGACCTTGACCAAGTCACGGTCAGCGCCTTGCATCAGGCCGTCCATCATTTCCACCACGTCTAGGCGTGCGCCCAGCGTGCTGTAGACGGTGCCCATTTCCAGACCGATGATGCCGCCGCCCAAGATCAGCATGCGCTTGGGCACTTCTTTCAGGGCCAGTGCGCCGGTGGAATCAACCACGCGTTCGTCCTTGGGCATGAAAGGCAGGTGCACAGCTTGCGAGCCTGCAGCAATGATGGCGTTCTTGAACTGAATGACCTTCTTGCTGCCGGTTTGCGCTTGCTTGTCGCCTTCGGTTTCGGCCACTTCAATGTGGTGCGAGCCCACAAAAGTACCAACACCGCGCACAACAGTGACCTTGCGCATCTTGGCCATCTGGGCCAAGCCACCAGTCAACTTGCTGATGACCTTGTCTTTGTGACCGCGCAGGGTGTCAATCGACACCTCGGGCGCGCCAAATTTGACGCCTGCGACTTCAAGGTGCTTGACCTCGTCGATCACGGCCGCCACGTGCAGCAGCGCCTTGGAGGGGATGCAGCCCACATTCAGGCACACGCCACCCAGCGTTTTGTAACGCTCAACCAGTACCACCTTCAGGCCCAGATCAGCCGCGCGGAAGGCTGCGGAGTAGCCGCCGGGGCCACCGCCGAGAACAACCACATCGGCATCCAGATCCACGGTGCCGCTGTAGCTGGAGCCGGCAGGTGCAACAACAGGCGCTGCTGGTGCTTGTACAGCAGGCGCTGCAACGGGTGCGCTGGCCGCAGCGGCTTGCGCTGTGCCCTCTGCGGCTTCCAGCGTCAGCACCACGGAGCCTTCAGCGATTTTGTCGCCGATCTTGACCGCAATGGACTTGACCACGCCAGCGTGGCTGGAGGGGATTTCCATGGAGGCCTTGTCAGACTCCACAGTGATGAGCGACTGGTCCACGGTGACGGTGTCACCGGGCTGCACCAGCAGCTCGATCACGCCAACTTCGGCGAAGTCGCCAATGTCGGGCACTTTGATATCGATGATTGCCATGTGCAGCGCTCCTTACAGCAAGATGCGGCGGTAGTCCGCCAGCACAGCGCCCAGATAGGCGTTAAAGCGCGCAGCAGAGGCACCGTCGATGACGCGGTGGTCGTACGACAGGCTCAGGGGCAGCATCAGGCGGGGCACGAACTTTTCTTTCTCTTCGTTCCACACCGGCTGCATGGCACCACGCGACAGGCCAAGGATGGCCACTTCAGGCGCATTCACGATGGGCGTGAAGTTGGTGCCACCAATGCCGCCCAGCGACGAGATGGAGAAGCAGCCGCCTTGCATGTCTGCCGCGCCCAGCTTGCCGTCGCGGGCCTTTTTGGCCAGCTCGCCCATTTCCTGGCTGATCTGCATGATGCCCTTCTTGTCGGCATCTTTAAGCACAGGCACCACCAGGCCGTTGGGCGTGTCTGCCGCAAAGCCAATGTTGAAGTACTGTTTGTAGACCAGCGTATCGCCGTCCAGCGAGGCGTTGAACTCTGGGAACTTCTTGAGCGCAGCCACCACGGCCTTGATAACGAAGGCCAGCATGGTGACCTTCACGTCGCTCTTGGCCTTGGCGTTTTCAGCGTTGGTAGAGACGCGGAAGGCTTCCAGATCGGTGATGTCGGCCAGGTCATTGTTGGTGACGTGGGGAATCATCACCCAGTTGCGGTGCAGGTTGGCGCCCGAGATCTTCTTGATGCGCGACAGATCTTTGCGCTCGACCGGGCCGAACTTGGCAAAGTCCACCTTGGGCCATGCCAGCACTTCCAGACCGCCCACGTTGCCAGCGCCTGCCGATTTGGCGGGGGCCTTGGCAGCTTGTGCCAGGGTTTGCACCGCGCCCGCCATGACGGACTTGGTAAAGCCCATCACGTCTTCGGAGGTGATGCGGCCCTTCTGGCCCGAGCCTTGCACTTCTTCCAGCGGCACGCCCAGTTCACGCGCAAATTTGCGCACCGAAGGCGATGCATGCGGCAGCTTGCCCGAAGGGGCCACCGTGGGGTTGTGGGCTGGGGCCGCAGCAGGGGCAGCTACAGCGGCAGTAGCTGCTGGTGCTGCACTGGCTTGTGCAACAGGTGCTGCTTGCGTTGCAGGAGCTGGTGTTGCAGCAGCTGGCGCGGCGGCAGGTGCCGACGCCGACGCTGCGGGGGCTGCGCCCTGCACGCTCATAGCGCCCACTGCGTCACCCACGTTGACCACATCGCCCAGCTTGATGCCCAGCGCAGTGATGGTGCCTGCGGCAGGCGATGGAATTTCCATCGATGCCTTGTCAGACTCCACGGTGAACAGCGATTGCTCAGCGGTGACCACATCACCCACTTTGACCAGCATTTCAATGACGGCTACGTCCTTGAAGTCACCAATGTCAGGAATGACGATATTCATAGAGCTTGCTGCAGCTGCAGGAGCAGCTGGCGCAGGCGCTGCGGCAGTTTCAGCTTGTTTTGTATCTGCAACAGGCGCAGGCGCTACAGCTTCTGCAGCAGGTGCCTGTGCAGGAGCGGAAGCGGCGTCTGCAGTTTCAATCACTGCAATCACGCCGCCCTGCGCCACCTGGTCACCCAGCTTGACGCGCAGCTCCTTGAGCACACCGGCGTGGCTGGAAGGAATTTCCATGGAGGCCTTGTCGGACTCCACGGTAATCAGCGACTGCTCAACCTTGATGGTGTCGCCCACGTTGACCAGCACTTCGATCACGCCAACGCTGTCGAAATCCCCGATGTCCGGGACCTTGATTTCTGTCAATGCCATATCTGTGTCTCCGGGCTTTATCAAGCGTACAGGGGGTTGATCTTGTCGGCTTGGATGCCGTACTTGGCAATCGCCTCAGCCACCTTGGTGATTGGCAGCTTGCCTTCGTCGGCCAGCGACTTGAGCGCGGCCACCACGATGTAGTGGCGGTCGATCTCGAAGTGCTCGCGCAGCTTGCGGCGGAAGTCCGAGCGGCCAAAGCCGTCAGTGCCCAGCACCTTGAACGTGCGGCCCTTGGGCATGTAGGGGCGAATTTGCTCGGCGTAGGCCTTCATGTAGTCGGTAGACGCGACCACAGGGCCTTGGGTGGCTTGCAACTGTTGCGTGACAAAGGCTTGCTTGGCGGTTTCCAGCGGGTGCAGCATGTTGTGGCGCTCGCAGTCCTGGCCGTCGCGGGTCAGTTCGTTGAACGATGGGCAGCTCCACACGTCGGCGGCAATGCCCCAGTCTTTTTCCAGCAGCTCTTGCGCAAAGAACGATTCGCGCAGGATGGTGCCCGAGCCCAGCAGCTGAACGCGCTGGCCCGATTGCGGCACTTTCTGGCCGGGCTTGCACAGGTACATGCCCTTGATGATTTGCTGCTCCGTGCCTTCGGTCAGACCGGGCATGGGGTAGTTTTCATTCAACAAGGTGATGTAGTAGAAGACGTTTTCCTGGTTTTGCACCATGCGGCGCAAGCCGTCTTGCATGATCACGGCCACTTCGTGCGCGAAGGTGGGGTCGTAGCTGATGCAGTTAGGTACGGTGTTGGCCAGGATGTGGCTGTGGCCGTCTTCGTGCTGCAGGCCTTCACCGTTCAGTGTGGTGCGGCCCGAAGTGCCGCCCAGCAAGAAGCCACGTGCTTGCATGTCGCCCGCTGCCCATGCCAGATCGCCAATGCGCTGGAAGCCAAACATGGAGTAGTAGACGTAGAACGGAATCATGATCCGGTTCGACGTGCTGTAGCTGGTAGCTGCAGCAATCCACGAAGCCATACCACCGGCTTCGTTGATGCCTTCTTGCAGAATCTGGCCGGCCTTGTCTTCGCGGTAGTACATGACCTGGTCTTTGTCGACCGGGGTGTACTGCTGACCGTGGGGGTTGTAGATACCGATCTGACGGAACAGGCCTTCCATACCAAAGGTACGGGCTTCGTCCACCAAGATAGGCACAACGCGGGGGCCAATGTTCTTGTCACGCAGCAGTTGCGTGAGGAAGCGCACATAGGCCTGGGTGGTCGAGATTTCACGGCCTTCGGGCGTGGGCTCCAAGATGGCCTTGAAGGTGTCCAGCGCCGGGGCGGTGAAAGACTCTTCCGCCTTCACACGGCGGTGTGGCAGGTAGCCGCCCAAGGCCTTGCGGCGCTCGTGCAGGTACTTCATCTCGGGGGTGTCATCCGCAGGCTTGAAGAAAGGGATGTCCGCAATCTGGCTGTCCGGGATTGGAATGTTGAAACGGTCGCGGAAGGACTTGATGTCTTCATCGCTCAGTTTCTTGGTCTGGTGAACGTTGTTCTTGCCTTCACCAACCTTGCCCATGCCAAAGCCCTTGACGGTCTTGACCAGCAACACGGTGGGCTGACCCTTGGTGGTGTTGGCAGCGTGGAAGGCGGCGTAGACCTTTTGCGAGTCGTGGCCACCACGGCGCAGGTTCCAGATTTCGTCGTCGGACATGTGTTCAACCATCTTCAGGGCACGGGGGTCGCGGCCGAAGAAGTTCTTGCGCACGAAAGCACCATCGTTGGCCTTCATGGCCTGATAGTCACCGTCGTTGCACTCCATCATGATTTTCTTGAGAACGCCGTCCTTGTCCTTGGCCAGCAGCTCGTCCCAGCCCTTGCCCCAGATCAGCTTGATGACGTTCCAGCCCGAGCCACGGAATTCGCCTTCCAGCTCCTGGATGATCTTGCCGTTACCGCGCACAGGACCGTCCAGACGCTGCAAGTTGCAGTTGATGACGAAGACCAGGTTGTCGAGGTTTTCGCGCGCTGCCAGGCCGATTGCGCCCAGCGATTCCACTTCGTCCATTTCACCGTCGCCGCAGAACACCCAGACCTTGCGGTTTTCGGTGTTGGCAATGCCACGGGCGTGCAGGTACTTGAGGAAACGTGCCTGATAGATCGCCATCAATGGGCCCAGACCCATCGAGACGGTAGGGAACTGCCAGAACTCGGGCATCAGCTTGGGATGCGGGTAGCTGGACAGGCCCTTGCCGTCAACTTCCTGGCGGAAGTTCAGCAACTGCTCTTCAGTGATGCGGCCTTCCAGGAACGCACGGGCGTAGATGCCGGGCGAGACGTGACCCTGGATGTACAGGCAGTCACCACCGTGGTTTTCATTTTCGGCGTGCCAAAAATGGTTAAAGCCCGCTGCAAACATGTTGGCCAGCGAAGCGAACGAACCAATGTGACCACCCAGATCACCACCTTCTGGTGGGTGATGGCGGTTGGCCTTGACGACCATGGCCATGGCGTTCCAGCGCATGTAGGCACGCAGGCGGCCTTCCAGCTCCAGATTGCCGGGGCAGCGGGCTTCTTGGCTGGTTTCAATGGTGTTGACGTAGCCAGTGGTGGCTGAGAAAGGCAAATCCACGCTGTTTTGGCGTGCGTGCTCCAGCACCTCTTCAATCAGCTGGTGCGCGTACTGTGCACCTTCGCGGTCGATGACGGCGCTCAGCGCGTCCATCCACTCGCGGGATTCTTGGGGGTCGAGGCTAGGCTTTGCGTTAGCGCCGGCCTGAGGGTCGGTCTGAGCTGTCATGGTTGTCTCCTGTTCAAGAGGCTGCAGGTAGGAAGTCGAATTTGTATCGAACGTAGTTCCCTACTCAACAATAAGCAGTGATTGAACCCGAGCTTAGCTGCAGGCTCACACCTTACTTGAGAGACAAATACGCCCAATGTGGCGACCATTTCAGCGCGCAGTTTCGCATATTTTCTTCATATTTCAAATGATGCAGCCAACTCCCATAATGTGAAATATTGCTGCAACTGCACATACAGGACAAGATGTTTCAAGCGTCACTTTGAGCACGCGCAAAGCAAGGGAATCCCCCTACACTTCCGGTATGGTTTCACCACTAAAAAACAACTCTGAGACAACTGCCCCTGCATCCTTCACCAGCGCTGACCCCACCCGCTGGTGGCGCATGTGGTGGCGCAGTTTGCCGCCTACCCGACAAGACCGCTTGGCCGCCTTGGCGCCGCTGGTTTCCGTCGCATTTTTCATGGCTGCAATCATTGCGGCTTTCTGGTACTTACGCGCGGAGGAAGTCGATCGCGACCAGCAAGCCCTCAAACGCGATGTGGAATATGCGCAACAGCGCGTGCGTTTGCGCCTTTTGGAGCGCCAGGAACAAGTCATGCGCATTGCGCGTGACTTGGCATATGGCGACATTGGTACGGCGGAATTTGTAAACCGCGCCGAGGTGCTGGTCACGCAGTACCCAGAAATGCAGGTATTGACCTGGGTAGACCGTGATGGCCGCATCATCACCAGCTATGCAGCGCCTACCGTGCCCAGCGAACAATTGCGCATGCCGGGCGAAAAGCTGCAAAACGACGAAGCGGCCAAAAGCTTTCAGTCCGTCAAAGACAGCAACCATCTGGTTTACACACAGCCCCCAGTGCGCGCTGGCTACAACCCACCCTTGCTGCAGTTTCACTCACCCGTGATGGGAACCAGCAGCTTTGGCGGCACCGTCATGGCTGAGTTTTCTTTAGACAATTTGATGCGCTACGCCATCCCCAGCGACCTGCTGGCGCGTTACGCCATCACGCTGTCAGATGGACAGGGCAAGCTGCTTGCCGGCACCCCGCTCACTCCTGCGCGCATAAAAACCAACTGGCACACACTGGCCCAGCCAGAGGCGACCGAGTACCAGATTGCAGTCTCGCCCGTGGGCTCTGACCTGACGCTCAAGGCGCAGGCTTACCGCACATCTTTGAGCATGGTGGGCAACGGTATGTTCTGGCTGGTTGCAGCCATGAGCTTGCTGACTGCCTGGCTGCTGATGGGTACATGGCGGCACACCCGCAAGCGCTTGCGGGCGCAAGACGCGTTGATTGCGGAAACCAATTTCCGCCGTGCGATGGAAAACTCGGTGCTTACCGGCATGCGTGCACTGGATTTGCAGGGCCGCATCACCTATGTGAATGCTGCGTTTTGCCAGATGACCGGCTGGGACGAAAAAGATCTGGTGGGCCAGATGCCCCCCTACTCTTACTGGGCCGAGCACGACTACGAGTACCTGCACAGCAAGCTGAAAGACGAGTTAAGCGGCAAAACCGCACAAGGTGGTTTTCAGGTGCGTGTGCGCCGCAAAAATGGCTCCATGTTCGATGCGCGCCTGTATATCTCCCCGCTGATTGATGCCCGTGGGCAGCAGACAGGCTGGATGTCGTCCATGACCGACATTACCGAGTCCAAACGCATTCGTGACCAATTGGCCGCCTCGCATGATCGTTTCACGATTGTGCTGGAAGCGCTGGATGCTTCGGTCTCTGTGGCACCGCTGGGCAGCGCAGAGCTGCTGTTTGCCAACAAACTTTACCGGCAGTGGTTTGGCTCTCAAACAACGGGCCACTTGCAGCTGGTTCAGCAAGGTGGCTTACCGGCTGAGCGCAGCGAGTCTGTGGATGATGAAGATGGTTTGATGGGCTTGCCCACCGATTCACTCACCAGTGCCTCCAGCAACAATGCAGAAATTTATGTGGCCGAACTGGGTAAGTGGCTGGAAGTGCGCTCGCGCTATCTGAGCTGGGTAGATGGGCGCTTGGCGCAAATGGTGATTGCCACCGACATCACCCAGCGCCGCATGGCCGAGGAGCTGTCCGCGCGCCAGACTGAGCAAGCGCAAACAGCCAGCCGCCTAATCACCATGGGAGAGATGGCCTCCAGCGTGGCCCATGAGCTGAACCAGCCTTTAACGGCCATCAGCAACTACAGCAGCGGCATGCTCTCGCGCCTGGAAAAAGGCTCGCTGACCGAGGAGCAAATGCGGTTTGCGCTGGAGAAAACAGCACACCAGGCCCAGCGCGCCGGGCAAATCATTCAGCGCATTCGCTCCTTTGTGAAGCGCAGCGAACCCAATCGCACGCTGTCGCAGGTACAAACCATGGTGGACGAGGCGCTGGAGCTGGCCAACATTGAAATGCGCCGGCGCAACGTGCGCCTGAATCATTTTGTGGCCAAGCGCCTGCCGCCCGTGATGGCCGATGCCATCTTGATTGAACAGGTGCTCATCAACCTGATCAAAAATGCAGGCGAATCCATTGACCAGGCACAACGTCCGGCCACGCAGCGTTATGTTGAATTGCGTGTGGTCCCAAAAGAGACAGAAGGACAGGCTGGCGTAGAATTTTCTGTGCAAGACTCTGGAAAAGGCTTGCCTCCAGAGGTACAAGAGCGTTTGTTTGAAGCTTTCTTTTCTACGAAAAACGAAGGCATGGGCATTGGTTTGAACCTGTGCCGTTCCATTGTTGAGTCTCACCAGGGGCGGATGTCCGCTGAGAACCTCTACAATGGTTCAGAGGTGGTGGGCTGCCGGTTCTCCTTCTGGATACCGTTGGCCGCCACTCAGGAAAAGGGAGACAACCTTTCTACGGTTATTAATCCAAATACAAGGAATCCTGCATGAGCTTGACACCTAAAAAAGGGACAGTCTACGTAGTCGATGACGACGAGGGCGTGCGTGACTCCCTGCAGTGGCTGCTGGAAGGCAAAGATTACCGCGTGCGCTGTTTTGACTCTGCTGAGTCTTTTCTCGCCCGTTACGATCAGCGCGAAGTTGCCTGCCTGATTGCCGACATTCGCATGGGCGGCATGACTGGCCTTGAATTGCAAGACAAATTGCTGGAGCGCAAGTCGCCTCTGCCCATTGTGTTCATTACCGGTCACGGCGATGTCCCCATGGCAGTGGGCACCATGAAAAAAGGCGCACTGGATTTCATCCAGAAGCCTTTTGTAGAAGAAGACTTGCTCAACGTGGTCGAGCGCATGCTGGACCACGCACGCGAAGCTTTCGCTGGCCACCAGCAAGCTGCCAGCCGTGAAGCGCTGCTGTCCAAGCTGACGGGCCGCGAATCGCAAGTGCTGGAGCGCATCGTCGCAGGCCGCTTGAACAAGCAAATTGCTGACGATCTGGGCATCAGCATCAAGACGGTGGAAGCGCACCGCGCCAACATCATGGAAAAGCTGGGCGCCAACACAGTGGCCGACCTGCTGAAGATTGCATTGGGCTCCAACGCTGCAAGCGGCAAAGTCCCGGCATAAAATCAGGGGCTAACCCCAAAGGCTGCCAGCGCCCTTACAGGTCTGGCAGCTTTTTTATTTCTGACGTACTCCACCACCACCGAGCACCATGACAGCCCAAATCATCGACGGCAAAGCCCTCTCCGCCCAATTGCGTACCGAAGTTGCCCAGCGTGCTGCAGCTTTGACGGCCAAGGGCACCAAGCCCGGTCTGGCCGTTGTGCTGGTTGGTGACAATCAGGCATCGCAAGTGTATGTGCGCAACAAGGTCAAGGCGTGTGAAGACGCAGGCTTTCATTCGGTGCTGGAAAAGTACGATGCATCCATGACCGAAGCCGAGCTGCTGGCCCGCGTGGATGCGCTGAACAATGACCCCAGCATTCACGGCATTCTGGTGCAGCTGCCCTTGCCCAAGCACATTGATGACCACAAGGTCATTGAAGCCATCTCGCCTTTGAAAGATGTGGACGGCTTTCACGTGGCCAGCGCAGGCGCGCTGATGGTGGGTGAAGTCGGCTTCAAGGCCTGCACCCCTTACGGCTGCATGAAGATGCTGGAATCGATTGGCATGAAGGACTTGCGCGGCAAGCACGCCGTGGTGATTGGCCGCTCCAACATTGTGGGCAAGCCCATGGCCATGATGCTGCTGGCCGCCAATGCCACAGTCACCATCACGCACAGCGGCACTGCTGATCTGGCAGCCATGACACGCCAGGCCGATGTGGTGGTGGCTGCCGTGGGCAAGCGCAACGTGCTGACCGCCGACATGCTCAAGCCCGGTGCTGTGGTGATTGACGTGGGCATGAACCGCGACGACGAAGGCAAGCTGTGCGGCGATGTGGACTTTGATGGCTGCAAGGAAGTTGCCGGTTACATCACCCCCGTGCCCGGTGGCGTTGGCCCCATGACCATCACCATGCTGCTGGTCAACACCATGGAAGCCGCAGAGCGCGCAGCAGCCCAGTAATCTCTGCCCGGCTGCCCTGCCTCAACCCTGCGAGCGCTCTGGTGCCGCAGGGTTTTTTTATAGCTGCCTGCGCTTGCCAGACCTACGTTTAAGACACTTATCACTTCAAAACTCTTATAGATGCAGCGTAAGAAGCTATCAACTTAATAGTTTCCCACACGCCTTGAAACAATGGCTTTTGGCGCAAAATGCCACCTATGACCAATGCTTTGCTTGAATCCTCCAGCCTGCCGCAGTTTGACCGCATCACGCCTGCAGATGTCGGCCCTGCTATCAACACCTTGATTGAACGCGCACAAGCGGCATTGGAGACGGTCACCGCACCGAACTTCCCGGCTGAGTGGAATGCCATTGCCAAGGTGCTGGACGTAGCTACCGAAAAGCTGGGCACCGCGTGGAGCGCGGTCAGCCACCTGTCCAGCGTGGCCGACAGCCCCGAGCTGCGTGCTGCCTACAACGAAGCATTGCCCACCATTACAGAGTTCTGGACCAATCTGGGTGCCGATGAGCGCCTGTACGCCAAGTACAAGGCCATTGATGTGAACACCCTCACGTCCGAGCAAAAGAAGGCACATGCCAATGCGCTGCGCAGCTTTGTGCTGTCGGGTGCGGAGCTGCAAGGCGCAGACCGTGAGCGCTTTGCCAAAATTCAAGAACGCTCTGCCGAGCTGGGCCAGAAATTCAGCGAAAACACGCTGGACGCCACCGACGGCTGGGCCTACTACGCTACTCAGGAAGAACTGGATGGCGTGCCTGCCGACGTGCAGCAAGCCGCCAAGGCCGCTGCACAAGCCGATGGCAAGGAAGGCTACAAGCTGACCCTGAAAATTCCGTCGTACCTGCCGGTGATGCAGTTTGCACACAGCTCTGCGTTGCGCGAAAAGGTGTATCGTGCTTACGTCACCCGTGCATCTGATCAGGCCGAAGGCGATCTGGCCAAGTACGACAACGCGCCCATCATCAAAGAAATGCTGGCTCTGCGCCAGGAAGAAGCCGAACTGCTGGGCTATGCCAACTTTGCCGAGGTTTCGCTGGTGCCCAAGATGGCCAACTCCCCCCAGCAAGTCATCGACTTTCTGCGTGATCTGGCCCAGCGCGCCCGCCCCTATGCAGAAAAAGACGTGGCTGATCTGCGCGAGTTTGCCGCCAAGGAGCTGGGCATTACAGACCCACAGCCTTGGGACTGGACATACATCTCCGAAAAACTGAAAGAAGCGCGCTATTCCTTCAGCGAGCAAGAGGTCAAGCAATACTTCACGGCACCCAAGGTGCTGGCAGGGCTGTTCAAGATCATTGAGAACCTGTTTGACGTCAAGATCACCAAAGATCTAGCTGCCGTCTGGAACAAGGATGTGCTGTTTTACCGTCTGGAGCGCAACGGCCAGGTCATCGGACAGTTCTACCTGGACCAGCCCGCCCGCAAGGGCAAGCGCGGTGGCGCATGGATGGACGATGTGCGCAGCCGCTGGCAGCGCCCCGACACCGGCCTGCTGCAAACACCCGTGGCGCACATGGTCTGCAACTTTGCCGAAGGCGTGGATGGCAAGCCCGCGCTGCTGACGCACGACGACGTGATCACCTTGTTCCACGAGTCCGGCCACGCGCTGCACCACATGCTCACGCAAGTGAGCGAGAAAGATGTCTCGGGCATCAACGGCGTGGAATGGGATGCGGTAGAGCTGCCCAGCCAGTTCATGGAAAACTTCTGCTGGGAGTGGGAGGTACTGCGCCACATGACATCGCATGTCGAGACCGGCGAGCCACTGCCCCGTGCGCTGTACGACAAGATGATTGCGGCCAAGAACTTCCAGGCAGGCATGGGCACGCTGCGCCAGATTGAGTTTTCGCTGTTTGACATGCTGCTGCACACCGGCGCAGCCAAGGATGGCGACTACATGGCGCTGCTCAAGCAAGTGCGCGATGAAGTGTCTGTGCTGCCCACGACCGATTACAACCGCTCGACCAACACCTTCAGCCACATCTTTGCGGGTGGCTACGCTGCGGGCTACTACAGCTACAAGTGGGCCGAAGTGCTGAGCGCTGATGCCTACGCTGCGTTTGAAGAAACGCAAGCTGCAGATGGCAGCCACAGCGCCCAGACCGGCAAGCAATACCTGCACAGCATTTTGGAGATGGGCGGCAGCCGCAGCGCCATGGACAACTTCAAGGCCTTCCGTGGGCGTGAGCCACAACTGGATGCCCTGCTGCGCCACCAAGGCATGGCAGAGCCCCTGGCGGCCTGAGTCAAGGCCACCCTGGCAGGTTGCCCGGACAGGTCACCCTGACAAGAGGTTGTCCAGACAACAAAAAAAGGAGGCCTGAGCCTCCTTTTTTTGTTGCGAGCCACACCGGGCTGGCCTTTACTGCTCGGGAACAATCGCCTCCGCGTAGTCATACAGCGCACCCAGAATTTCTTCGGCGCGCTCGTCTTCGACGGTTTCAGACAAGGCATCAATCTCGGCAAACATCTGCGCTGCCGTGCGCGCCCCGCCCTCGCCGTCAATCAACGCAGCCGCACAGCGCTGCTGCCAGCGTGCTTGCTCTTGCTCTGTCAAGCTGTCTGCCCAGTTGCGTGCACGCCAGCGAAACACCAGCTCTTTCAGGCGTGCATCGTCAAAACCGGTCTTATCGACTGCTAGCTCCTGCGGTGAAAGCTCACGCAATTGCGTCAGGCGGCGGCGGTCTGCCGGGCCCACAAAACCGTTGTACAGGTCTTGGTCAACATCGTGTGCGCCGTGGGCGTCCAGCCTGGCGTACACCTGCTTCCACAGTGCACTCATATCAGGCAGGGCGCGGGCTTTGACTGCGTTGTCAATGCACGCCTGCATGTCCATGCCCCAGCGCGCAGCCATCTCTGGGCTGAGCGTTTTGAGGTTGCGCACCACCATGGGCGATTTGTTGATGTGAATGCCCTTGATGGGCAAGCGCGTCATGCCTTCGGGCAAATCTGCTGCCTTGGTAAACATGCGCAGGCGCAAGGTGTCGGCATCCATGCTGGCCAGCTCGCTGGGGTCTGCATTCAAATCCCAGCAAATCATTTCATTTTTGTTGGTGGGGTGCTGTGCCAGCGGCCACATCATGGCAATGCAGCCGCGCTCTGGGCTGATCATGCCGGAGACATGCAAAAACGGTCGTGCATCTATCTGCTGGGCAGGCAAGCCCATTTCGTGCAGCACCTTGTCTTTCTTGCGCAGGCTCAGTGCAAATTCGAACAGCTTGGGCTGGTGCTGCCGGATCAGGCGCGCCAAGGCAATGGTGGCGCGCACGTCGCTCAGTGCATCGTGGGCGCTTTCGTGCAGCAAGCCGTTGGCACGGGCCAGATCTTCGAGCTTGAAGGAGACGCTGCCGTCTTCCTTGCGTGGCCATTGGATACCGTCAGGGCGCAGCGCATAGACCATGCGCACCACGTCCAGCAAATCCCAGCGACCACATTCGTTTTGCCACTCGCGGGCATAGGGATCGATCAGGTTGCGCCAGAACAGAAAGCGCGTGACTTCGTCATCAAAACGGATGGTGTTGTAACCCACACCCACCGTGCCCGGCTGGCTGAAAGCAGCCTCGAGCGTGCGTGCAAACTGGTCTTCAGGTATGCCCTGCTCCAGACACTGCTGGGGGGTAATGCCCGTCAGCAAGCAGGCTTGGGGGCTGGGTAAATAGTCCGGCGCTGGCTGGCAGTACAGCATGAGGGGCTCGCCGATCTCGTTGAGCTCCATATCAGTGCGAATGGCCGCAAACTGCGCGGGCCGGTCATAGCGGGGATTGACACCAAAGGTTTCGTAGTCGTGCCAGAGAAAAGTGTGTTCAGCCATGCCCTGAAGTATGCATTGCTTACCGCCCACTCAGCCTGATAAGCCACCATGCGCATTGCAAACTCAGTGTTGCACCTGCAAGACGCCACAGCGCTGCTGCAGCAGGTTGGCAAAAGCTTGCGCCGCAGGGCTTCTGGAGGTATTGGAGTTCCACAGCAAGCTGGCCGTGCGCCGTATGCGGGGGTGCACGGGTATCTGGCACATGCCCTGCGCATGCTGGTGCGCGGCCCGGTCTGGCACGATGCAGGCCAGCTCCTGGCTGTAGCGGCAGGCTTCAATCAAGGCGTACACAGACTCCATCTCCACGCTGACGCGGGGCTTGACCCCCTGTGCCTGAAAGTGCTGCTCCACAATGCGCCGTGTGGCAAACCGCTGCGACAGCAGCACCAGCGGCACATCCTGCAACTGTTTCAGATTCAATGACTTAGTCTGCGCCAGGCTGTGCCCCTGATGGGCCACAAACAGCATTTCTTCCTCAAACACGGGTTCTGAATCCATGCCTTCAACGCCGCGCCGGTCAAAGGCCAGCCCCAGATTCAGGTCACCACTGAGCAGCAAAGCCTCGATCTCTGGCGCAAGCAACTCTCGAAACACCAGCTGAATCTTAGGATAGAGGCGGTTAAATTCCGCCACCACAGCAGGCACCAGAGTATGCAAAAAAGTGGGAATGATGCCCACCGTCAGGGTGCCCGACTGCATGTTGGCAAGCCCCTCCAGCGCCATGCGCCCCGCCTCCAGCTCCTGCAGTGCGCGTGCGGCATACACCCGAAAGATCTCCCCGGCCTCAGACAGCTTCAAGCCCCGGCCAACACGGTCGAACAACGGCACGCCCAATTCCTCTTCAATTTGCCGCAAACCATGCGAGAGCGTGGACTGGGTCACAAACAGCTGCTTGGCTGCGGTTGTCAGATGCCCTGTTTTTGTGATTTCCAAAAAGTACTTCAGTTGCCGTATTTCCATGCTCGCCCCTTCAATCGTTCGAAATTATCGATGAATACAAGCAAAATAAATCATTAGATTCTTGGCTTTGGCTTCACTAAGCTAGCTTTCATTCCGACACCTTTGCCTCGTTCTGCCTGAGCCAGCTGATGACCAACGCCTTCACCATTGAGCGCATTGAAGCGCGCATCCTCGACATTCCCACCATTCGCCCGCACAAGCTGTCGTTTGGTGCTATCCAGCGCCAAAGCCCGGTGATTGTTCAGCTGTGGCTGAACAACGGGGCCTGCGGGTTTGGCGAGGCGGCCACCATTGGCGGCCCCTCGTGGAACGAGGAGTCCCCCGAAAGCATTGCCCATGCAATTGCACACTATCTGGCTCCCGCCGTGGTGCAGCAAAAGGCTGGCTGTATTGAGCACGTGCTCACCCGCATGGACCTGGCCTGCAAAGGCAATGCCTTTGCCAAATCGGCCGTCGAGATGGCCTTGATTGATGCGCTGGCACGCACCTTGGACATTCCCGCCTGGCAATTGCTGGGGGGCAAAGTCCATGACAGCCTGCCCCTGGCATGGACGCTGGCCAGCGGTGATGTACAGCGCGATCTGCAAGAAGCGCAACTGCGGCTGGAGCAAGGCCGCCACCGCATTTTCAAGATGAAAATTGGTGCGCGCACGCCGCAGGCCGACGTCGCTCATGTCACGCAGATTGCGCGGGGCTTGCCTGACAGCGCCACGCTGACCGTTGACGTCAACCAGGCGTGGGACGGCAATACGGCCCGCCGCTACTTGCCCGAACTCATCGACGCAGGCGTCAGCCTGATTGAGCAGCCTGTTGCCAAGTGGAATGTGCCCGCACTGGCACAGCTGTGCCAGGAGCTGCGCGGTGCCTTGGTGATGGCCGATGAAACCGTCTGTACACCCCAAGACGCCATGATGCTGGCACGCGCCAATGCTTCTCACGTGTTTTCACTCAAGGTGGCCAAACACGGTGGCCTGCTGCGCACACGCCAGGTAGCCGCAGTGGCACAAGCGGCTGACATTGGCTGGTATGGCGGCACCATGCTGGAGACATCAATAGGCAGCGCCGCCTCTGCGCATGTGTTCTCCACCCTGAGCGGCGAGCACCACGGCTGCGAGCTGTTCGGCCCGCAGCTGCTGGTAGACGACATTGTTGAAAACCCCATGCCGATTCGCGATTTCTGCCTGCAACTGCCCGATGGCCCCGGCTATGGCGTGCAGGTGTCCTTGCAGCAGCTGGACCGGTTTGACCGCCAGCGCAGCGGACAGACGCCTGTGCACATCGACTTGGGCCGCAGTGCCGCCACCAGCGCCTGAACCAAAACATGCGCCACAACATGCGCCCCAGTCTGAGTCCAAACCCCTTGCACGCACCGCTGCCTGCGCTTTCTTCACTTCTTTCACCCCTCCTTTAAGAGGTTCACCATGCTATTTCTCGTCAGAATGGATGTTCGCATTCCCCACGACTTGCCTGCCGCGCAAGTTGAAGACATCAAAGCCCGTGAGAAGGCCTACTCGCAAGCGCTGCAGCACGATGGCCGCTGGCAATCCATCTGGCGCGTAGTGGGCGAATACGCCAACTACAGCATCTTCAACGTCAGCTCCAACGACGAGCTGCACCAGTTGCTGCAAGGCCTGCCACTGTTTGCCTACATGGATATCCACGTCACACCTTTGGCGTGCCACCCCTCGGCTATCGCCAGCTAAGCACCAGCTAACCGCCAGCCTCAGACGCCACATTCACAACCACAAACAAAACCCGAACAGGGAGACAAACCATGAAGCGCACTTTTATCCAGCAAACACTTGCACTGGCCGCACTGGCAGCCGTGGGCAGCCCCGCATGGGCGCAGGACGACGCCAGCAACTGGCCTTCAAAGCCCGTGAAATGGGTGGTCCCCTTTCCGCCCGGCGGTGCCATGGATGCCATTGCTCGCACACTGGGTGAAGTGGCCAGCCGCAAGCTGGGCCAGCCCTTCATCGTAGAAAACAAAGCCGGCGCTGGTGGCAATATTGGCGCTGACTATGTGGCCAAGCAACCCGCTGACGGCTACACGCTGATGATCACCTCCATCGGCATGGCCACCAATGGCGCGCTCTACAACAAGCTGAGCTACAACCCCATCAAAGACTTTGCACCTGTCAGCCTGCTGGCAGTGGTGCCCAATGTGCTGGTGGTCAGCCCCCACCAAAAAGACATCAAGAGCGCCAAGGATCTGGTTGCCAAGGCCCAGCAAAACCCCGGCAAGCTGACCTACGCGTCGGCAGGCAATGGCACATCCATTCACCTGGCAGGGGCCAATTTCACCGCGCTGACCGGCGTCAAAATGCTGCACATTCCTTACCGTGGCAGCGGCCCTGCGATTACCGATTTGCTGGGCGGCCAGGTGGACGTGATGTTTGACAGCATCACCTCGGCACGCCCGCACATTCAGGCTGGCAAGCTCAAAGCGCTGGGCGTGACCACCAAAACTCGCTCCACCAGCCTTCCTGATGTGCCCACACTGGCAGAAGCGGGCATTACCGGCTATGAAGTCTCGCCATGGTTTGCCGCCTTCATGCCTGCTGGCACGCCACCAGCGATTGTGGAAAAGCTGGGCAAAACGCTCAACGAAGCCATGACCGACCCTGAGGTAAAAAAGCGCCTGGACTTTATTGGGGCCGAGCCCATTGGCAGCACCCCACAGGCGCTGGGCCAGCACCTGAAGACTGAAACCGAGCGCTGGACAGCCCTGATCAAATCCGCCGGCATCACAGCAGACTGATCCCAAGCGCCGCAAGGCGCTTTTTCTGGGCCCAACACTGCGCAATGAAACACTGTTTGGCGGTTGCACGCGCCTCGCCTCTGCCACCACCCTTTGTTTGGCTGGCTCGCTGGCTAGCGTGCACAGCGCTCATGCTGCTGGAGAGCCGCTAACACCAGCCTGGATACGTCGTTACTTCTCCCGCTCGTACTTCTGTAGTACTGCCTGCGACTTTGCATCGCATCTCGTCTCGTCTCGTCTCAAACGCCAATCTTCGATTTGCTGGGTGGTGTTTGCCGTTCTTGATTCCATGTTTCAAATATATAAAAAGAAGAGCTACCAGCGCTTACAAACAAATGACTTCAGATAGTTTTATATCTTAAGTCCTTTATAGGTATGCCTTAGCAGCTATTAAAAAAATTTAAACACTGCTTTGCCCTGCCGCACTTCTGCGCGCCCCCCAACTAAAGCAAAGGCGAAAACAACCGCGCCAGCGAATCGCCCAGACGCTGCAAAAAGCTTTGGGGCCGCGCGTAGCCTACGCGCCGGGCGTGGGTCAGATCTTCCTGGAACTGCTGATCGAGCTTGGCGGCAAAACTCTCGCCATAGACCACGGCGCAAACTTCGTAGTTCAGGCGAAAGCTGCGGTTGTCAAAGTTGGCCGTTCCAATAATGCCCACCATGTCGTCCACCACCATGGTTTTGGAATGCAGCATGCGGGCGCGATATTCAAACACTTTGACGCCACAGCTGATCAGCTCATCAAAGTATGAGCGCGCCGCAGCGGTCACGATTTTGGAGTCTGATTTTTCTGGCACCAGCAAGCACACATCCACACCGCGCAAAGCCGCATTGGTCAGCGCCAGCATGGCGGCCTCCGTGGGCACAAAGTACGGCGTGGTCAGCCACAGGCGTTTGTGCGCGGCATGAATAGCAGAAATGTGTACACGGTGAATGGCCTCCATGCTGCTATCTGGCCCTGAGGCCATGATTTGCACCACCTGATCGCCATCGGGCAAGTCAGGCAGCAAGGCTTCAATATCACTGGGCTCGTTTTTGCGGTTGTAATCCAGCGCGTAGCTCCAGTCTTCCAAAAACACCGTCTGCAGCCAGTTCACCACCGGGCCTTCCAGCCGCACATGTACGTCGTGGTAGGCATTGGGCAAGATGCGCTTGTCTTCTTCATCGGTAATGTTGACACCGCCGGTGTAGCCAATGCGCCCATCAATCACCACAATCTTGCGGTGGCTGCGAAAGTTGATGACCGGCCTTACGCGGCGGCCAAACTTGGTGGGGTGAAACAGCGCAAATTCACCCCCGGCCTCTTCCAGGCGCTGGTAGTGCTTGCTCATGAGTTTTTTGGAGCCCAGCGCATCAACCAGTAAACGTACAGCCAGGCCTTCCCGCGCTTTGTGGCACAGGGCATCCAGCAAACCCAGGCCCGTCTGGTCGGGCTCGAAAATGTAGTACTCCATATGGATCGAGTGCTGGGCATCGCGCACGGCCGCCATGATGCTGTCAAACGTGGCCGCGCCACCTACCAGCAGCTCTACCTTGTCTGCAGTGCTGACCGGAAAATTGGTGGATGCCGTCACCAGTTTGGCCACCTGGTGCAGCCGCTCTGGCGCCTGAGGCACCTTCTCTTTCAACCGGGCAATGCTGCCGCGCACACGAGAGCGGCGGCGGCTGCGCAAACGGCGAAAACGCTGGCGCTTTAGTCGCCTGGGGCCCAGAAAGTAGTACACCCCAAGGCCCACGATCGGGATCACCGCCATCGACAGCAGCCAGCTGAGCGTTGCCACTGGAGCGCGGCGCTGCAACAAAATCCAGACGCCAACGATGACCACGTACACCGACCACAAGATGGACAGCGTCAACATGACATGTTCACGGGTGAACCACTGCAACATAGTGCCCACATCTGCTCCTGATTTGTTTAATTGTTTGGGGCTGACTGTAGCCTGTGAATTGTGGCCAAAGACATGCGGCCATAAAAAAAGCCGGCAGCTTGAGAGCTGTCGGCTTTTTGCAGCATGCGGCGCGCTTAATCTGCCGCAGTGGCCTGTTGAGGTTCTGCAGGTTCGGACTTGCTTTCCTTGTCAGGCAGCGGTGTGATGTCCAGCACCACGTCGCCCTTGCCCTCGTTGGCTTGCGCATCCCACTCCACTTCCAGACGGCCACCGTTGACCAGTTGGCCAAACAGCAGCTCATCAGCCAGCGAGCGGCGGATGGTGTCCTGAATCAGGCGCTGCATGGGGCGTGCACCCATGGAAGGATCGAAGCCCTTGGCGGCCAGATGCTTGCGCAGGTTGTCGCTGAAGGAAACTTCCACCTTCTTTTCGGCCAGCTGTTGCTCCAGTTGCAGCAAGAACTTGTCAACCACACGCAAGATGATTTGTTCATCCAGCGGCTTGAAGCTGACGATGGCGTCCAGACGGTTGCGGAACTCAGGGGTGAACAGGCGTTTGATGTCCACCATTTCATCGCCCACTTGGCGCTGGGTGGTAAAGCCCATCACCGACTTTTGCATGGCTTCAGCGCCCGCATTGGTCGTCATGATGACGATCACATTGCGAAAATCTGCCTTGCGCCCGTTGTTGTCCGTCAGTGTGCCGTGGTCCATCACCTGCAGCAGCACATTGAAGATGTCTGGGTGTGCCTTCTCAATTTCATCGAGCAGCAGCACGGAGTGCGGTTTCTTGGTCACCGCCTCGGTCAGCAAGCCGCCCTGGTCGTAACCAACATAGCCGGGAGGCGCACCAATCAGGCGACTGACCGCATGGCGCTCCATGTACTCGGACATGTCAAAGCGGATCAGGTCCACACCCAGGATATAGGCCAGCTGCTTGGCGGCTTCTGTCTTGCCCACACCGGTGGGGCCACTGAACAGGAACGAGCCAATCGGCTTTTCAGGCTTGCCCAGACCAGAGCGCGCCATCTTGACCGCGCTGGCCAACACTTCCAGCGCCTTGTCCTGGCCAAAGACCACACTCTTGAGGTCACGCTCCAGGGTTTGCAGCTTGCTGCGGTCGTCGTTGGAGACGTTGGCAGGCGGAATGCGGGCAATCTTGGCAACGATTTCTTCAATCTCGGTGCGGGTGACGGTATCTTTGCGCGCAGCGGGCAGCTTGACACGCTGGGCCGCGCCAGCCTCGTCAATCACATCAATGGCTTTGTCAGGCAAGTGACGGTCATTGATGTACTTGGCAGACAGCTCCGCCGCAGCTTGCAGCGCCTCCGTGGTGTACTGCACACCATGGTGCTCTTCAAACCGTGACTTGAGCCCCTTGAGAATTTCAATGGTCTCAACCACGGTAGGCTCCACCACATCCACTTTCTGGAAGCGTCGAGACAGGGCCGAGTCTTTTTCGAAAATACCGCGGTATTCCGTAAAGGTGGTCGCACCAATGCACTTGAGCTGACCGCTGGACAGCGCAGGCTTGAGCAAATTGGAGGCATCCAAAGTGCCGCCAGAGGCCGCACCTGCACCAATCAGGGTGTGGATTTCGTCAATAAACAAAATCGCGTTGGGCTTTTCTTTGAGCGTTTTGAGCACGCCCTTCAAGCGCTGCTCAAAATCACCCCGGTACTTGGTTCCGGCCAGCAAAGCGCCCATGTCCAGGGAATAGACCACGGCTTCAGACAGTACTTCTGGGACCGTGCCTTCCGTAATGCGCCAGGCCAGACCTTCGGCAATGGCGGTTTTACCCACCCCCGCCTCACCCACGAGCAACGGGTTGTTTTTGCGGCGGCGGCACAGGATTTGGATGGTGCGCTCTACCTCGTAGTCACGACCAATCAACGGATCAATCTTGCCGTCTTTGGCAGCCTGGTTCAGGTTCTGCGTGAACTGCTCCAAAGGAGAGGCTTTTTCTGCACGCTCGCTGCCCATGCCACCGGTATCTTCGCCTTCCATGCCTGTATCAGACTTGGCCGGCTCTGGTGGATCGCTCTTGCGAATGCCGTGGGCAATGTAGTTGACCACGTCCAGGCGCGTCACTCCCTGCTGGTGCAGGTAATACACAGCGTGCGAGTCTTTCTCGCCAAAGATCGCAACCAGCACATTGGCGCCAGTCACTTCTTTTTTGCCATTGCCTGTGGACTGCACATGCATGATGGCGCGCTGAATGACGCGTTGAAAACCCAGCGTAGGCTGTGTATCGACTTCTTCAGAGCCAGACACCTGTGGAGTATTGTCTTTGATGAAGTTGCTCAGCGAGGCGCGCAGATCATCCACGTTGGCGGAGCAGGCGCGCAGCACGTCGGAAGCGCTGGGGTTGTCCAGCAGCGCTTGCAATAAATGTTCTACGGTAATGAATTCGTGGCGCTGTTGACGGGCTTCCACGAATGCCATGTGCAAGCTGACTTCCAGTTCTTGGGCAATCATGTACGAACTCCTTTGTGCTTGCGGTTTATGAGACTGTGTGTATAGGTCAGGGCGAACACTATTTATTCAATAGGCTCGCTTACAGCTTGCAGCGGATGACCGGCTTGCTGCGCAGCTTGATGCACTTGCTCCACTTTGGTGGCAGCAATATCGCGGGAATAGACACCGCATATGCCGCGTCCATCGAGGTGAATTTTGAGCATGATTTGCGTAGCCTGCTCCTTATCTTTGCTAAAGAATTCCTGCAGCACTTCAATCACAAACTCCATAGGTGTGAAGTCATCGTTGAGCATGACCACTTGGTACATCGGGGGCGGCGCAAGCTTTTGTTTGCGCCTTTCCAGCACCACTGAGTTGCCATCATCCTCCCTATGGATCTGGTCTGGCAATATAGGGCGATGCGGAGGTTGTTGGGTAGCCATGAATTTCATTCTATCGATCAGCCCGCATTCATTTTTCATGCTTTTATTTGGGCTCGAAAAGGGTCATTTCAAGAAACATCATGTAGGACACCGTAGGTTGATGGACTACATGCTGCGGTCAAGCGTTACGCCACACAATCTGGCAGCCAACATTGCCGGTTTCAGCACGCCATGCGGCCAGGGCTGCATCACTTGGGTAAAACTTGTTGCGCTCTCCCATGTCCAGCTCGGCCAAGGCAGCAGTATCACCATCCTGGCAGCGCACCCCGAGACGAATCTTCAAGCCACGCACCACCTCGCCCTCTTCACTTGCGTCCACCAGGGCAGGGAACTCTCGCAAAATACGCGTAACGTCGGGCATCTTGTGCGCAGCATCAATCTGCAGGTAGCGTGCAAAACGGCAACGGGCATCGCCCAAGCTGAAAACTTTCTGGGCCTTCAGGCGTAAACCACCGCTGAAATGGTCGTTTTGAACGCGGCCACTGATGACGACAAACTCATCGTCCTTCAAGAGGTCGCTATTGGCGTTCAGCGTTGCCTCATCAATAGAGGCCTCCAGCACCGCGCTCTTATCGTCCAGCTTGAACAGGCACAGCTTGCCGCGCTGCCCGTTGATGACTCGAAGGTCACTCACAATGCCTGCCAGCAACTGAGGCTCACGGCTGTCACCCAGCTCGCTCAAGGGGGTGCGTATGAAGTTGCGCACTTCCTGCTCTACTTCGTCAAACAAGTGGCCCGAGATATAAAAGCCCACAGCCAGCTTTTCCTGCGTCAGCCGTGTTTTGATGCCCCAGGGCAAGGTGTCGGCCAAAGGCGGCTCTTGCGCGCTTGAGCCTTGGGCATCAGCGCCCATCATGTCAAACAGCCCACCTTGGTTCGCGTTGGCCAGCTGTGCGCTGGAATATTCAAACGCCGTATCAATGGAGGCCACCAGCGATGCACGATCCAGGTGGATGCTGTCGAACCCACCGGCCTTGATCAGCGCCTCCAAGGTGCGTTTATTCAACTTGCTGCGGTCTACGCGCGTGCAGAAGTCAAACAGACTCTTGAATGGCCCTTTGACGTGCGCATCTGGCCCAGCACCGTTGCCTTCACGGGCGGCAATGATGGCTTCAATCGCTTGCTGGCCCGTGCCTTTAATGGCACCCAGGCCATAGCGGATCACCTTGTCAGTGACAGGTTCAAAGCGATAGCCCCCACGGTTGACGTCTGGCATCTCAAACGTCATGCCCATCTTCAAGGCATCTTCGTACAACACTTTCAACTTGTCGGTGTTGTCCATTTCCACGGTCATATTCCCGCAAAAGAACTCCGCCGTGTAGTGCACCTTGAGCCAAGCCGTGTGGTAGGCCAATAGAGAATATGCAGCAGCGTGCGACTTATTGAAGCCATAGCCGGCGAACTTCTCCATCAAGTCGAAAACTTCGCCCGCCTTGTCCTCACTAATGCCTTGTTTGCTAGCGCCTTCACAGAAAGTGGCGCGATGCATGACCATCTCTTCCACTTTCTTTTTGCCCATGGCCCGGCGCAGCAAGTCAGCACCACCCAGTGAATAACCACCCAAAATCTGCGCGGTCTGCATCACCTGCTCTTGGTACACCATGATCCCGTAGGTCTCTGAGAGCACCTTCTCTACCAGAGGGTGGGGATACTCAATCTCTTCACGGCCATGCTTGCGCGCGACGAAAGAAGGAATCAGATCCATTGGGCCTGGCCGGTACAGCGCATTCAAGGCGATCAAGTCTTCCAGTCGGGAAGGCTTGGCATCGCGCAGCATGCCCTGCATACCGCGTGATTCAAACTGGAAGACGGCTTCGGTCTTGCCATCCTGGAACAACTTGTAAGTCGGGTAATCATCCAGCGGGATTTCTTCAAACCTGAAGTCTTCCTGCCCCTTGTGGCGCTTCATGATGAATTCGCGCGCGATCTCAAGAATAGTCAGCGTGGCCAAACCCAAGAAGTCAAACTTCACCAGGCCGATCTGCTCCACGTCGTCCTTATCGAACATCGCGACTGCGGAATCACTGCCAGGTTGCTGGTACAAGGGACAAAAATCGGTCAACTTGCCCGGCGCGATCACCACGCCGCCCGCGTGCATACCGATATTTCGGGTCATCCCTTCCAGTTTTTGCGCCAGCTCGATCAGGTTCTTTACGTCTTCCTCCTGCTCAATGCGCTGCGCCAAGACAGGCTCGGCTTCAATGGCATAGGTGTACTTGTCACCCTCTTTCTTGGGGTTCGGTGGGTACTTCAGCGTGACATGCAAGCCCGGCTTGTTAGGAATGAGCTTGGATATACCGTCACAAAAGCCATAGCTCATGTCCATGGCCCGCCCTACGTCACGAATGACCGCACGAGCAGCCATGGTGCCAAAGGTGGCAATTTGGCTCACTGCGTTGCGCCCGTAGCGATCCTTGACATAGTCAATCACCCGGTCACGGTTAGCCTGACAAAAGTCCACGTCAAAGTCAGGCATGGAAACACGCTCTGGATTCAAGAAGCGCTCGAACAGCAGGTTGTAGTGAATAGGGTCAAGATCGGTAATCTTGAGCACATACGCCACCAGCGAACCCGCACCAGAGCCGCGCCCTGGCCCTACTGGACAACCATTGTTCTTTGCCCAGTTAATGAAGTCAGCCACGATCAAGAAGTAGCCCGGAAAGCCCATCTTCAAGATGATGCCCAGCTCAAACTCCAATCGCTCGACGTACTCTGGACGCTTGCCACTGCGCAGTTTTGCGTCTGGGAACAGCAACTGGAGACGATCTTCCAGTCCCTCGAACGAGGCCTTGCGAAAGTAATCCGCCATGGTCATGCCGCCCGGCGCCGGGAAGTCTGGCAAGAAATAGGTTCCTAGCTTCAAGGTCACACTGCATCTGCGGGCAATTTCCAGCGTGTTCTCGATGGCGGAAGGAATGTCCGCAAACAGCTGCTCCATGTCCGCGCTGCTTTTGAAGTATTGCTCGCGCGTAAAACGGCGCACCCGCTTGGCATTGCCAAGAATTTCGCCTTCGGCAATGCAGACACGCGTCTCATGCGACTCAAAGTCGCTGGGCTTCGAAAATTGAATGGGGTGTGTTGCCACCACCGGCAAGTTAAGTCGTGCAGCCAGCTGCGCAGTCTGCACCACCAGTTTTTCATCTTCGCTGCGCCCGGCGCGTTGCAACTCTAAATAAAATCTGTGCGGAAACGTACTGGCCAGTTGCAACGCTACATCAGCTGCACCCTGGGTGTCGCCGCGCAGTAACAATTGCCCCACTGGGCCAGCATTGGCACCAGAAAGCAGCAGCAGTCCTTCATTGAGCTCCTGCAGCCACTCCCATTTGAAGAACGGCTGTGCTTGAACTTTGGAGACATTCCCCGTCCAGCCGCGAGCCAATATCTCCGAAAGGTTGTGGTAACCCTGCTGGCTTTGCACCAAGACCAATACGCGGCAAGGCGTGCCCGTTGCAAAACCCTCCATATTGAGCTCTGCGCCCAAAATGGGTTTTACCCCTTTGCCTCTGCCTGCCTTGTAAAATTTGAGTGCCCCAAACAAATTGTTCAGGTCTGTAATAGCCAATGCAGGTTGACCATCTGCCGCAGCAGCACTGATGGCATCATTGATTCGGCAAGTTCCATCAATGACGGAAAACTCGGTGTGCAGGCGCAAGTGAACAAACATAGCCGCCATTGTAGAAACACCCTGCCCCCTATGCCTGAACTTCGTTGCATGTCCATAGCAATAAGTGGCTGCACAAGGGTTGCGGAGTGAAAGATTTAGCCCTATACAATGCAGCACATATTGCAGACTGCACCAAGCTCATTTAGAGCAGCCGCCTTACTAGAATTTATGACAACCTCTGTCCGAAAGCTGTTCGCTATGCCGCGTATTTCACGACCTGCTCTTGCTATTATTTTCACAGCAGGCCTGTTGTCCGGTTGCTCCTCAACCAAAGAAGATCCAACAGCAAACTGGACGCCTGACCGCATCTATACAGAGGCACGCGATGAAGTCCAGGCTGGCGGCTTCGACAAAGCTGTACCTTTGTTTGAAAAGCTGGAAGGCCGTGCAGCAGGCACACCTCTGGCCCAGCAAGCTCAGATTGAAAAAGCCTACGCCCAATACAAGGCAGGCGAAAAAGAGCAAGCTCACGCAACGCTGGATCGCTTCATTCGCTTGCACCCAGCCAGTCCAGCCATTGATTACGCGCTTTACCTCAAGGGCTTGGTGAACTTCAATGACAACTTGGGCATGTTTGCATGGCTGTCACGCCAAGATTTGTCTGAACGCGATCAAAAAGCAGCCAAAGACTCTTATCAGGCATTCAGCGAATTGGTAACGCGCTTTCCCGCATCTCGCTACGCCCCTGATGCACGCCAGCGCATGACTTACATTGTCAATTCGCTGGCTCAGTACGAAGTGCACGTAGCACGCTACTACTACTCGCGTGGCGCCTACGTTGCGGCCATTGCACGCGCGCAAACCGCGCTGTCCGATTACCAGGGCGTACCCGCAAGCCTGGAAGCTTTGGATATTTTGATCAACTCCTACGACAAGCTGGGCATGAACGACCTGCGCGATGATGCCAAGCGCGTTCGCGAGGGTAACTTTGCCAATGCAGCTGATGCGACAAAGACGCCAGCAGCCAAAGGCCCTTGGTGGAAAATTTGGTAATTCCAATCGCTGAAGTCAGAACACGCACCCCCGTTTTCTGCACTGCAATGCTTTTAAGCGGTAATTGTTTGATGCAATTGTCGCTTTTCTCTTTTGGGGCATACAAACACTGCTATAGTTACAGCTTCGAACAGACACAGGCGCGTAGCTCAGTTGGTTAGAGCACCACCTTGACATGGTGGGGGTCGTTGGTTCGAATCCAATCGCGCCTACCAAATTTAGCAAGCATAACCAAAGCTTGCAGCAGAAATGCCCGCTAACAAGCGGGCATTTCTTCGTACGGAATACCGTAGAAGTACGCAAAACTTCTATGAACACACCGATACAAGACAGCACTTTTCGGCATAAAAAAGTGTTGTGCATACACACCACTGCGTCGCCTTCAAAAAAATAGCGATTCAGACAAAAAATTCCCAGCCCATGCTCCATCGCCTGCTTGGTACAAGCAAGGTAAAGCTCTTTGCTAGAGATGCGTAGTTGGGTCAGTAAGAAATTCCCACTTTAGGCTGATTGCAGCCTGTCAACTCAACAAGTTCAATGACTGCTGCTTCCTAAAGCAGTCATTGAACAGAGTCTTCTGTGTCAGCCCGCTCTACACCTCCAAGCGGTCAACCACCCTGCGCAGACTCCAGCGACAGCTTTGGCATGCGTTGAAGTGGTGTGATCGGCCTTAAGCAGTCAGCCGAACCTCAACATTCATTGCGGCGACTACTGCGTCTGATGGCGGATTCAACCGGTCGATGCAAGACATTGATCCAATTTCTTCCTGATTTCAATCAAGTCTTTGGCTCACGCAATAAGACTCCTTGCAAAAGCGTAGCAATCGCGTGGTCCGCAATTTCGTCCGGATCATAGGCACCCCCTCGGTCATACCAGCGGCCAATCCAGCTCAATGCCCCACCAATCATGAACGCAACCATTTTGGGGTCACATGGTGCTAGCAGCCCTTGCTGCACACCCGCTTCGACCAAACGCCGAAATGCCAGATCAATTTGCGCTTTCATGCGACGCAGCGCCTTGCGACTGTCGGGCGGCAATTGCTCATCACCCACGCGGATCAGGCACATTCCAAAATCCATGGTGACTATGCGCGCATAGACACGCATGCAGGCCTCTAGCTGGTCCAGTGCCGAGCCTCCAGCCCTGCGTGACACTTCAATGCCCTCCAGCGTCATCTCCAGCCCTTGCTGCACACATTCAAGGAGGATCTGGTCCTTGCTCTTGACGTAGTAGTACAGCGTTGGTTTGCTCACGCCCAGTCGCGCCGCAACATCGTCCAGCGAAGTCGCATGAAAGCCGCGTTCATTGAACATTTGCGCAGCCGTTGACAGCACCGCCTGCCGCTTGGCCAGGCGGTTTAGCTCCCGCGCAGAGCGGCGCTGCTGCGATAGGGATGGGATGCTGCTTTCCGTAGAGTTCGACATGCTAGAGGCACCATTAAAAATAAAAACCTACTTGCAAGTAGTCATTAGAAAATAATTGGCGTGATGGCTTTTATCGCATCATCCATTAAAAATTCTTTTATATGACAGTATCTTAAGGTTTGTACCGAATGGGTAAGCACTGATTACGAAAAAACTGCTCCAACACAAAATCTACTCACAAGTAGACAAATATTTTTTGGAGTTGCCGTTTTCATGCAAGCCCAATCATCTTCCCCTGCACCAGCCCCAAACTTGCTCAGTGTGCAAGGCCTCACGCTGGCCTTCGGCGGTGTCAAAGCACTCACCGGCGTGGGCTTTGATGTGCAGCCTGGCTCCATCACTGCCGTGATCGGGCCAAACGGTGCAGGTAAGACGTCCCTGTTCAACACCATCTCAGGCTTTTACAAACCCGCCGAAGGCAGCATCCGTTTCAAGGGTCAAGACATCACCCGCGTGTCTGCGCCACAGCGCGCCAAGATGGGGCTGGGGCGCAGCTTTCAGAACATTGCGCTGTTTCGCGGCATGACGGTGCTGGACAACATCAAGCTCGGGCGCCATGCACACCTCAAAACCAATGTGCTGGATGCCCTGCTATACATGGGCCAGGCGCGGTGTGAAGAAGCCGCCCTGCGCGCCGACATTGAAGAACGCATCATCGACTTCTTGGAAATCGACCACATCCGCAACGCCCCCGTCTCAGCGCTGTCTTACGGCCTGCAAAAGCGTGTCGAAATGGCGCGTGCGCTCGCCATGCAGCCCGAGATCCTGATGCTTGATGAACCCGTCGCCGGCATGAACCGCGAAGAAACCGAAGACATGGCGCGCTTCATCCTGGATGTGCGTGCCGAATGGGGCGTCACCGTGCTTATGGTTGAACACGACATGGGCATGGTCATGGACCTGTCAGACCACGTCGTGGTGCTCAATTTCGGTCAGGTCATTGCACAAGGGCTGCCGGCCGATGTGCAGGGCAACCCCGAAGTCATCAAGGCCTACCTCGGCTCGGGCGATGTGCACGACCTGCGTCGCAAGTTCCATGTGCAACCACAGACCACCGGAGCCGCCGCATGATGGACTGGGCCTACCTGTTTGAAATCAGCCTGACCGGCATTGCCAGCGGTGGCCTGTACGCCCTTGCCGCACTAGCCTTTGTACTGGTCTACAAGGCCACACGCGTGGTCAACATTGCGATTGGTGAGTTGCTCATGATGGGTGCCTACCTGTTCTTCACCTTCGCCGCCATGTGGGCGCTGCCGCTGTGGGTGGCGATTCCTGCCGCGGTGCTGGCCAGCGGTGCCCTGGGCGCGCTGATCGAGCGCACCATCATCCGCCCGCTGCTGGGCGAGCCACCGATTTCCGTGTTCATGGTCACCGTAGGGCTGGCTTCAGTGCTCATCGGCATCGTGGAGATGATCTGGACGGCCGACCAGCGCCGCCTGCCGGACTTCATGCCCACGCAGCCCATCATGATCGGTGAAGCCTTCCTCGCACCCAAGGTGTTCTGGGGCGCGGTGATTGCCCTAGTGTTCATTGCCGCCGTGCTGCTGGTGTTTCGTTTCTGGAGGGGTGGCGTGGCTCTTCGCGCCACCGCCAGCGACCAGGCTGCAGCCTACTCCGTGGGCATCAACGTGCCTCGCGTGTTTTCGCTGGCCTGGGTAGTGTCGGCCATGATTGCCGCCGTCTCCGGAATCATCGTCGGCTCCATCGGCGGCCTGTCTTCCAACATGGGTGTGTTCGGCCTGTCGGTGCTTGTCGTCGTGATTGTGGGCGGTCTGGACAGCGTGCTCGGCGCGCTCGTCGGCGGCCTGGTGATCGGACTGGTCGAGGCACTGGCCGGCGCCTATCTGGGCGGTGAATACAAGCTGCTGGCCACCTTCATCGTGCTGGTGGTGATCTTGATGATGCGCCCCTACGGCCTCTTTGGCACCCACGAAATCGAGCGGCTCTAGGCCGCCCCACCGGATTCAGGAGACACCGCCTTATGCGCATCGGAACGCTCAAAGAAAGCTATGTGGCAGACGCCGCATTGTTCGACTCCCGCACCCAGAAAGTCTGGCTGTGCATTGGCGCAGCACTGCTCGTACTGTTCCCATTTGTGGCCACCGAATACTGGCTCTACATGGCCTGTCTGGTCGCCATCAACGTGGCCAGCGCCACGGGCCTGAACATCCTCACCGGCTACACCGGTCTGGTGAGCCTGGGACAAGCGGCCTTCATGGGTCTGGGTGCCTACACCGTGGCCGTGCTTGAAACGCGCTGGGGCACACCCTTTGCGCTCAATCTGATCGCCGGTGGTGTGGTCGCCATGCTGGGGGGCATCATCGTTGGCATCCCCTCACTGCGCGTCAAAGGTCTGTATCTGGCGATTGCCACGATTGCGGCTTCCTTCATCACGCACTTTCTGTTTGGCAACCTCGGCTTCACCGGCGGCACCACGGGCCTGTCGCTGCAGCCCGCCAGCTTCTTTGGCATGCCACTGGACACGTCGTTTCGCCTGTACTGGCTAATCGTGCCCGTCACCATCCTGATGCTTCTGGGCGCAGCCAACATCTTCCGCACTCGCATCGGTCGGGCCTTTATCGCCATCCGTGACCGCGACATTTCTGCCGAGGTGCTGGGCATTCCGCTACTGCGCTACAAACTGCTGTCGTTCGGTCTGTCCTCTTTCTACGCAGGCGTGGCGGGCGGTCTGTGGGCTTACTTCTTCCGCGTCGTCACGCCCGAGAGTTTTCCGCTGCTGATGTCAATCTTCTTCCTGGCCGCCATCATCGTCGGCGGCATGGGCAGCATCCTCGGGGGCATCCTCGGCGCGGTGTTCATGACCATGGTGCCCGAGGTGCTCAAGCTCGTAGTTGCCGTGCTGCCCGGCGGCACCGAAATGGCCGTTTTTCTCTCGCCCGTGCGCACCGTCATCTTCGGTCTATTGATCATCGGATTCTTGGTTTTCGAGCCCCATGGCCTGGCAGAAATCTGGCGCCGCATTCGCCGCTATTTCCACCTCTGGCCCTTCCGCAACTGAGCTGCCTCGGCCTACTTTGTGCCACGACACCACCAGGAGACAAGCATGAAAAAAACACAAATTTCACAGCCCCGCCGCAAGCTGCTGATGGCAGCGGCCGCCGCCGGTGCCAGCGCACTGACTGCATCCCCGTTGAGCGTGCTCGCGCAGAGCAGTGAAGAAATCGTGATTGGCGGCTCCATTCCCATGACAGGCGTGTTCGCCTTCGCGGGCGTGGGCATCAACGCCGGCATTACCGACTTTGTGAAGATGACCAACGATGCCGGTGGCGTGGAAGGCCGCAAGCTCAAGTACGTGCCAGAAGACACGGGCTACAAGGTCGATGTGTCAGTAGCAACATTCAAGAAGATCACCAGCCAGAACAAGGTCAACCTCTACTACGGAGACTCCACCGGATTTTCCAAAACCATCAACCCTGAGTTGGCTCGCAACGGGAACATCATGATGGCTGGCGCATCGTTTGCCAGTGAACTGAACGACCCGCAAAAGTACCCCAACCAGTTCCTGGTCGGACCCGACTACACGGAGATGTTCGGCATCCTGCTGCGCCACATTGCCAAGGAAAAACCGGGGGCCAAAGTCGCCTTCGTCTATTCAGATTCCGAGTTTGGCCGCGACCCGATTGAAAAGAGCGAAGCCGCTGCCAAGTCCTTGGGCCTGAGCGTGCCAATCAAGATCATGACTCCCGCCGGCAGCGTGGACGTGTCCACCGAAGTCATCAAGCTGCGCCGCGCTGCGCCTGACTACACCATTTTCCACGGCTACATCTTGGCACCCATCCCGGAGTTCGTCACACAGGGCAAGCAGATGGGCATGACCACCAAGTGGATGGGCACCTTCTGGACCATGGACAGCTCCACCGTCATGCAGATGGGTGAGAACGCCGAAGGTTTCATGGGCGTGATGCCATTTCGCTACTACTACGACACCGAGAAGGCGCCGATGCTGGAAAAAATCCGCGCCATGCGCCCCGAGTACCAGAGCACGGCCTACATCCAGGGCTTCTTGGCGGCCATGCTGTTCACCGAATCGGCACGTCGCTGTCTGAAGGCCGGAAAGCCGCTGACCGGCCCCAACCTCAAGGCTGCGCTCAACAGTCTGGAGAACTTTGACACCGGCGGCCTGATTGGCGTGCCGATCAGCATCAAGGGCAACTCCATCCCCGTGGGCCGCGTCTACCGCGCCGACTACAAGGCCAAAAAGATGGTGGCAGCCTCCGACTGGATTTCGCTGTCCAAGTAAGGCGGACAAGTCAGGCGCATCACGCGCCTGCACGCTGCTGCGGCACCGGCTGCCGCAGCAGCCATCTCCCTTTTTTGCAGCACTGGTGCTGCGTTTCTTGCCCAGTTGGATGCCATGCAGACCACCTCAGACAACGTCCTCGAGATCAACAACATCGAAGTGATCTACAACAAGGTCGTGCAAGCCCTGCGCGGCCTGTCGCTGTCCGTGCCGCGCGGCCAGATTGTGGCCCTGCTGGGCAGCAATGGCGCGGGAAAATCTACTACGCTCAAAGCGGCCTCTGGCCTGCTGGAGTTGGAAGACGGCGCGCTGGAATCCGGCAACATCCGCTTCAACGGGCATGACATCGGCAGCACTGCCCCGCAACAACTGGTGCACCGGGGTCTGTCACACGTGATGGAAGGGCGCCGCGTGTTTGAAGACCTCACGGTTGAAGAAAACCTGATTGCCTCCACTTACGCGCTCAGCGGTCGAGCCAATGTCAATGCACCCGACTTTGATCTGGTCTATACCTACTTTCCACGCCTGCATGAGCGCCGCAAGGGGCTGGCAGGCTACCTCTCCGGCGGTGAGCAGCAGATGCTTGCAATTGGTCGTGCGCTGATTGCACAGCCTGAATTGATTCTGCTGGACGAACCCTCGCTGGGTCTATCCCCCAAACTGGTCGAAGACATCTTCACCATCATTGCGCGCATCAATGCCGAGCGTGGCACCTCCATGCTGCTGGTGGAACAGAACGCCACCGTGGCCCTCGCCGTGGCGCACACCGGCTACATCATGGAGAACGGAAAAATCGTCATCAACGGCAGCGCCGAAAAGCTAGCCAACGACCCCGATGTGCGTGAGTTCTATCTGGGCATGGGCGGCAGCGGCGAGGCCAAAAGCTTCAAAGACATCAAGCACTACAAGCGCCGCAAACGCTGGCTGTCCTGAGCACCGCCCGCCCCCCGCTTTTTTCTTTGTTTTCGATTGCCGAGTGACGCCATGAACCCGACGCTGCAACTGCCCGAATCCACCCTACCCCAGATGCTGCGCGAACGCGCCCGCAGCGACGCGCAGCGCATCGCCATTCGGCAAAAAGACTTTGGCATCTGGAAGCCCTTCACCTGGGCCAGCTACTACGAGCGCGCCAGCCACTTTGGCATGGGGCTGCGCTGCATCGGTCTGGGCGCAGGCGGCCATGTGGGCGTGATTGCCGAGAACCGCATCGAATGGGTGCTGATGCAGATGGGCACCGGGCTGGTCGGTGGCATCACCGTAGGCGTCTACCCCACCAGCCCCACGCCGGAAGTGGCGTACGTGGTGGGCCATGCCGACATTGAAGTCATGGTCTGTGAAGACCAGGAGCAGACCGATAAACTGCTCGAGGCCTTGCCCAACTTGCCCAAGCTGCGCAAGATCATCGTCATGGAAACCAAGGGCCTGCGCAGCTTCACTCCCGAGCAGCGCGCCATGATTGTGACGTTCGAGGAAGTCGAGCAACTGGGAGCGCAGCAAGGTGATCTGCAGTGGATCGACACGGCCCTGAAAGTGCAGACGCTCAACGACATCGGGCTGATGATCTATACCTCCGGATCCACCGGAAAACCCAAGGGCGCGATGATCTCTTACCGCAACATTCGCGGGGTAGCGCCTGGCATTGTGCAGCGCCTGCACATGCACGCGGGCACCACGCATTTGTCGTACCTGCCGCTGTGTCACGTGGCCGAGCAGATGCTCACCACCTTCTGCCCAATCTACCTCGGCTCGCAGGTGAACTTTGGCGAGTCGATCCGCACTGTGCAAGAAGACTTGCGCGAGATCGCCCCCAGCATGTTCCTCGGCGTGCCGCGCATCTGGGAAAAGCTGCATTCTTCCATCAGCATCAAAATGCAGGAAACCGGTGGCTGGCGCCAGCGCCTATTTGACCGTGCCTTTGCCGCCTGCGCACCGCTGGCCGAGAAAGCACGCAGTAAGTGGACGATGGGTGAGCGCCTGCGCTTTGGCACCTACTACTGGCTGATTCTTCGCTCGCTGCAAAACTTCATTGGCCTACGCGAAGCGCAAGTGGCGCTGACCGGCGCGGCCCCCATCCCGCCCGATGTGGTGCGTTTTTTCCGCGTGATTGGTGTGCCGCTGATCGAGGTCTATGGTCTGACCGAATCTACCGGCATGGTCACGGGCCACGAACTGAACCACGTGCAAATCGGCACTGTAGGCATTCCCACTGTGGGCGTTACGCACCGCATTGACCCCGTGACGGGCGAATTCCAAATCCACGGCGACATGGTGTTTACGGGCTACTACAAGAACCCAGAAGCCACCGCGCAGACCGTGCAGGACGGCTGGCTGCACACGGGCGACGTGGTGCGCGAGGAGAATGGTCAGCTCAAGATCGTTGACCGCTTGAAAGACATCATGATCACCGCCGGTGGCAAGAACCTTACCCCGTCCGAGATTGAAAACACCATGAAGGGCAGCCCCTACATCAAGGAATGCATCGTGGTGGCGGACGGACGAAAATTCGTCAGCGCGCTCATCCAGATTGACTATGAAACCGTGGGCAAATGGGCCGAAACCCAGCGCATTGCATTCACACATTTCCGCTCGCTGGTCGAAGACGAACGCGTGCGCCAGCTCATCGACGGTGTGATCGCGCAAGGCAATGCGCGGCTGGCGCAGGTGTCACAGATTCGCAAGTTTCACCTGCTGACCAAGGAGCTGGATCACGACGACGGCGAAGTTACCGCCACCATGAAAGTGCGTCGCTCCAGCATCTACAAAACCTACGCGCCAGAGATCGAGGCGCTCTACTACTGAGCGCCGCCCAATGTATTTAAAAACCAGAGCTAGATGCCCTAGTAAATACTTCGTTTCAACGCCTATTCATGTAGAAAACAAGTTTTGACAAGTGCGTCTAGCTTCTTTTTTTCTTTCCCGCTTAGGAAACGCTATGTCTGCACCCACCCACCCTTTGCAACTTGACCAGCAACACGGCGTTGCCACCCTTACCTTCTCGCGTCCAGAAGCCCTTAACGCCATCAACGTGCCCATGGCGCTGGCGCTGCGCGATGCCGTGCGCCAGCTCACGCAAGACGCCAGCGTGCGCTGCATCGTGCTGCGCGGGCAAGGTCGCGCCTTCATGGCAGGCGGCGATCTAGCCACGCTGCAAGCCAACCCCGTGCAAGGTGCGCAAGACCTGCTCGGCCCGCTCAACGAAGTGGTGGAACTATTGGCCGCTGGCAACGCACCGGTGATTGCGCAAGTGCACGGCGCAGCAGCGGGTGCAGGCTTGTCCGTGATGCTGCAGGCCGACTTTGTGCTGGCCGCTGAGGGCACGCAATTAAACATGGCCTACATCAAACTGGGCGCCAGTTGTGACGTGGGTGCCTCTTGGGCGCTGCCGCGTCTGGTGGGCCTGCGCCATGCGCTCGAAATCGCGCTACTCAGTGAGCCACTCAACACCGAGCAGGCCCTGCGTCTGGGCCTGATCAACCGAGTTCTGCCTGCCGCCGATCTGGACGCTGACGTGCAGCAACTAGCCAAGCAACTGGCCAGCGGCCCCACCCAAGCCTACGGCCATATGCGCCGCCTGATGCGCAATAGCTGGCAACGTACGCTGCCGCAACAACTGGAAGCCGAAGCACAGGCCTTTGTGCAATGTGCAAAAACCGAGGACTTTTCACGCGGACTGAGCGCTTTTTTTGCCAAGCAGCCTGCATCGTTTATTGGGCAATGACTGGGGCAGCAGTCCAAATACTCATACTTTAAGGTAGCTCAATCGCCCTGTGTTCCGTGGAGGCTCAACTCCTGGGAGGATTGAGTCATGAACACTAAAGCTGACCGTTTTAGCTCCGAGGTACGTGAACGTACACAGATGGACAGAGATGGAAGTCGCTTGGAGTTGCCCATAAAACCCTTGTCGACACCCTGGCAATCCTAGTGAATGTCCGGCTGACCGCCTACTTCACAACTGTCCAATAAAATTGTGGCTCACTGACAGCGAAAACCACAAGCTCGCTCTTGGCTTGCCAAGGTGCATTTTTCACGCATACAGGCTCGGCTTGGCACGTGATGAACTGTGCCTGCTGCTGCAGCGCTGCCATTGCGAATCTTGTTTTGAACCAGGTCGCACCCCACTGGGTAAAGCCCCTCGCTGCAACTACATCGCACGCACAGGCACCCTTGCAAGCCCCATACGGACATGCACGGCCTTTGCGTACAACCAGATATACAACGTGTCCGATATTCTGAATATTTCCTGCTACAAGTTCACGCCATTGCCGGATGCCGACATCCTGTGCGCCACATTGGCTGAGCGCGCCAATGCGCTGGCCCTTAAGGGCACGGTACTTCTGGCCGAAGAAGGCATCAACTTCTTTCTGGCCGCCCCTGCCGCAGCCATTTACGCTTTTGTGGACGCCTTGCGCGAAGATCCCCGCTTTGCCGATCTGAACCCCAAGGAAAGCTGGTCAGACACCGTGCCGTTTCGAAAGATGCTGGTCAAGGTCAAGCGCGAAATCATCCGCATGGACCATCCCACCATTCGCCCCGCAGCAAGCCGTGCTCCAGCGGTTGCACCCGCCACACTGCGTCGCTGGCTGGAACAAGGCCATGACGATGAGGGGCGTGAAGTGATCACGCTGGACACCCGCAACGACTACGAAGTAGATGAAGGAGCCTTTCGCAATACAGTGGATTGGCGCCTGACCAAATTCACCGAATTCCCTCCGGCTTTGCGCGCGAATAAGGCCAGTCTTGCCGACAAAACCGTTGTGAGCTACTGCACCGGAGGCATTCGCTGTGAAAAAGCCGCAATCCTCATGCGTGATGAAGGACTGGAACACGTCTATCAGTTGGAAGGCGGCATCCTCAAATACTTTGAGGAAACCGATGGTGCCTTTTACGACGGTGGCTGCTTTGTGTTTGATGAGCGCCGCGCCGTGGGTGCAGACTTGGCGATCACACCACTTCAGGCTGAAGGCCAAGACAAACCTCAGCAACCGACCTAAACATCAGTACGGGCGCTGTGCACTGCATCCGACAGAGATCTTCAGGCGGTTGAATGATAGTGGCGCTGTTCGCACTCTGGCTTAGAAGCAAGACGTTGCCTGCTGCATTCAAGAGGCGTCAAGCCCCCGCAGTTCGCTCCTACAAGTGTGTCTGCCGAGGCTACCTGCACCCAGGACAAGGCACAGAGGAAGCCGCTATGGCCATACTGCCATGAAGACGCTCTTGAGCAGCTTAAAGAATGGGTGGATTTGTAATAGCGCATCCACGAGGCTCTGAACATGTCTTGAGCAATCAGTTTGGTTGCATTGATGTGCTCTCTGCAACGAATCACACCACCGCCCTCATCTGCGCAGAGTTAACCGAAGGTGTTTCAGCGCGCTTGGATTTGACTCTGGGCCTGCTCTCCTGTGGCAGGGGCAATCCAACCCAAGCACGGCTCCAATGCTGCTCGACTTCGCCATCAATCTAAACTCCAGACAACCTTCGGTGACAATGTAGCTATTTGCTGCGAAGGCTTTAACCGCTCTTGCATCAAAATACATTCACCTAGCGTGTGCTAGCGTAGCTTTCAATACTAAAAGCCTACGTTAAAACTTGCGCAAAAGCGTGGAGTGTAAAGTCAGTCAACTGGGTATGTGCTGGCGTAATTTTTTGGCGTAACCTTTTGCACCGACATTAGCAAAGCATCAATCAAAACAGCCACTTAACTAAACAAACCAACAACTTCAAGTTAAAGCATGTCACTAAACATTGTCATTTTGGAAAACAGTGTTTTCCTCTGAAGTTCGTTGTATAAAATTCAAAGCTACGCCAAAAACTACGCTGAAAATATAAAGAACGCCCCGATGTAATTGAGCACCGGGGCTTTTCTATTTGGGCTTTGTGGCTAGACTTTTTGGCATGCTCTCTGCCGCACTTCTCTGCCTCGTCGTCGGCATCTCTGACGGCGAAACCCTCCACTAAAAACCCCTGCCAGCTTGCACCGGCAGGGGTTTACTTTTTAAAAAAGCAGAAGTAGCTCTGCGGGCATTTAGAACATTCAATTGCTGCTGCGATTGCTGCGCAGTAAAAAATAACGAATAAAAATAACTGAAATCAGTTATTCCCAATGTTAGTTTTTGTGAATAGTATTTCAAAAAGCTCCATTGGCAGCTCGTGCAGGCTCGGCCGCAGCAACTTGCGCATGCAACCACTACGGGCGGTTTCTTTTCTTCACCTTGCTTGAACTGAATTTCTATGATGCCCTCTTTTGGTCTGCTGCTGAATGCTGCCCTAGGTTTTTCGCTGACTCGAAGGCTGCATGCCTGCTGTCGTTGGGGTCTGCTGGTTCTGCTTTTTTTGCTCTGGGGGCTGGCCGCACAGGCCCAGGCAGCCGCGCCGGTGATCACCAGCCCGGCGTCGGGCACAACCCTGCCGACAGTGTCGGTGGGCCAGATAATGAGTATCCCGATCATGTCCACCGGCGGCGCCATGCCGCTGGACATGTGGGTGGAATGCGATGCCAATCATGACGACTATGACGGCGTGACGCCCTGCCTGCCGCCGGGCCTGATCCTCGATCCGTCACCGCGCAGCTCGACCACCATACTCCACGGCACTCCAACCACGGCCGGCAACTACACATTCAGCATCACCCTCAATGACGGCCTGAATCAGGGCGGTGTTGCCACCTACAACCTGTTGGTCACCAGCTCCGCGACACCGACTCTCACCGCTGTGACCCCCAACAACGGCAGCACCACAGGCGGCACCAGCGTGACCCTGACCGGCACCAATCTGACTGGCGCAACCGCCGTGAGCTTTGGTGGAACGGCGGCCACCGGCTTTATCGTGAACAACGCCGCCACCATTACCGCCACCACTCCGGCCCACGCCGCTGGCGTGGTGAACGTGGTGGTCACCACGCCAGGGGGCACCGCGACCCTGACCAACGGCTATACCTACACAGTACCGGCCCCGATCGCCAGCCAGGTCAGCGCCACGGTCGCAGCCAACAGCAGTGCCAACCCGATCACCCTGGTCCTCAGTGGTGGCGCCGCCAGCAGCGTGGCCGTCGCCAGTGCAGCCAGTCATGGCACTGCCACCGCCAGCGGCACCAGCATCACCTACACCCCAACCGCCGGGTTCTCAGGTGCCGACAGTTTTACCTACACCGCCACCAACGCCAGCGGTACCTCCAGCCCGGCCACGGTGACCATCACCGTCAGTGCGCCCACCCTAGCGATCACTCCGACGACGCTGCCCGACGGCACCCAGGGCACAGCCTACAGCCAGACAGTGAGCGCCTCCGGCGGCACCGCGCCCTACACCTATGCAAGAACCGCCGGCAGCCTGCCGGCCGGCCTGAGCCTGAATACCAGCACCGGAGTCATCAGCGGCACCCCGTCCAGCAACGGCACCTTCCCCATCACCATCACTGCCACCGACGCCAACAGCGCCACAGGATCCCGCGCCTACAGCCTAGTGTTCAATGGCCTAGCGCCTGTTGCCGGCGCCGTCAGTGTCACGGTAGCAGCCAACAGCAGTGCCAACCCGATCACCCTGGTCCTCAGTGGTGGCGCCGCCAGCAGCGTGGCCGTCGCCAGTGCAGCCAGTCATGGCACTGCCACCGCCAGCGGCACCAGCATCACCTACACCCCAACCGCCGGGTTCTCAGGTGCCGACAGTTTTACCTACACCGCCACCAACGCCAGCGGTACCTCCAGCCCGGCCACGGTGACCATCACCGTCAGTGCGCCCACCCTAGCGATCACTCCGACGACGCTGCCCGACGGCACCCAGGGCACAGCCTACAGCCAGACAGTGAGCGCCTCCGGCGGCACCGCGCCCTACACCTATGCAAGAACCGCCGGCAGCCTGCCGGCCGGCCTGAGCCTGAATACCAGCACCGGAGTCATCAGCGGCACCCCGTCCAGCAACGGCACCTTCCCCATCACCATCACTGCCACCGACGCCAACAGCGCCACAGGATCCCGCGCCTACAGCCTAGTGTTCAATGGCCTAGCGCCTGTTGCCGGCGCCGTCAGTGTCACGGTAGCAGCCAACAGCAGTGCCAACCCGATCACCCTGGTCCTCAGTGGTGGCGCCGCCAGCAGCGTGGCCGTCGCCAGTGCAGCCAGTCATGGCACTGCCACCGCCAGCGGCACCAGCATCACCTACACCCCAACCGCCGGGTTCTCAGGTGCCGACAGTTTTACCTACACCGCCACCAACGCCAGCGGTACCTCCAGCCCGGCCACGGTGACCATCACCGTCAGCGCGCCGAGCATCGTCCTGAGCCCCGGGTCCCTGAGCAACGGCACCGTCGGCACGGCCTATAACGCAACCCTCAGCGCCTCCGGCGGCACCGCGCCCTACACCTATGCGATCTCCGCCGGCACCCTGCCGACCGGCCTGAGCCTGAATACCAGCATCGGCCTGATCATCGGTACACCGAGCACCAGTGGCACCTTTAACCTGACCGTCACCGCCACCGACGCCAACAACGCCACCGGCTCCCAGGCCTACTCGATCACCATCGGCTCCCAGGCGCCTGTGGCCAACGCCGTCAGCGTCACGGTGGCGGCCAACAGCAGCGCCAACCCGATCACCTTGAACATCAGCGGCGGCGCTGCCACCAGCGTCGCCGTCGCCAGTGCAGCCAGCCATGGCACCGCCAGCGCCAGCGGCACCAGCATCACCTACACCCCAACCGCCGGGTTCTCAGGTGCCGACAGTTTTACCTACACCGCCACCAACGCCAGCGGTACCTCCAGCCCGGCCACGGTGACCATCACCGTCAGCGCGCCGAGCATCGTCCTGAGCCCCGGGTCCCTGAGCAACGGCACCGTCGGCACGGCCTATAACGCAACCCTCAGCGCCTCCGGCGGCACCGCGCCCTACACCTATGCGATCTCCGCCGGCACCCTGCCGACCGGCCTGAGCCTGAATACCAGCATCGGCCTGATCATCGGTACACCGAGCACCAGTGGCACCTTTAACCTGACCGTCACCGCCACCGACGCCAACAACGCCACCGGCTCCCAGGCCTACTCGATCACCATCGGCTCCCAGGCGCCTGTGGCCAACGCCGTCAGCGTCACGGTGGCGGCCAACAGCAGCGCCAACCCGATCACCTTGAACATCAGCGGCGGCGCTGCCACCAGCGTCGCCGTCGCCAGTGCAGCCAGCCATGGCACCGCCAGCGCCAGCGGCACCAGCATCACCTACACCCCAACCGCCGGGTTCTCAGGTGCCGACAGTTTTACCTACACCGCCACCAACGCCAGCGGTACCTCCAGCCCGGCCACGGTGACCATCACCGTCAGTGCGCCCACCCTAGCGATCACTCCGACGACGCTGCCCGACGGCACCCAGGGCACAGCCTACAGCCAGACAGTGAGCGCCTCCGGCGGCACCGCGCCCTACACCTATGCAAGAACCGCCGGCAGCCTGCCGGCCGGCCTGAGCCTGAATACCAGCACCGGAGTCATCAGCGGCACCCCGTCCAGCAACGGCACCTTCCCCATCACCATCACTGCCACCGACGCCAACAGCGCCACCGGTTCCCAGGCCTTCAGCTTGCAGGTGCAGGCCCAGTCCGTGGTAGTGCCACCCAGCAACCAAACCGTGGCCGCCGGTCAGACCGCTAGCGTCGACCTGACACAGGGTGCCACCGGCGGCCCGTTCACCAGCGCCACGCTGCTAACGGTGAGCCCGGCATCGGCCGGCACCGCGCGCATGACAGGCCCGTTCACAATGAGCTTTGTCCCGGCTGCGGCCTTCAGCGGCAGCGCGGTGGTGAACTTCACCCTGCAGGCCGCCAGCGGCAGCGTGGGCACCGGCTTCGTCACCTTCGCCGTGCAGTCGCGCTCCGACCCCACCGCGGATGCCACTGTGCGAGGTGTCACCACATCGCAACAGCAAGCAGCCGTGCGTTTTGCTGGCACGCAGTTGATGAACTTCTCCCAGCGTTTAGAGCACTTGCGCAACCCTCAGCGCAGCACATTCACGAACGGATTGCAGCTGGCAATGCCCAGAGCGGTGAACACCCAAGTGCGCAACTGCCGAGGTGCAACCAGTTTGCTGGAGCAGCAAGAGTGCATCAGCAGCCAGGGGCGCATGGAGCGTGGCAGCCTGGCGCCGGGCTGGAGCCGTGCCGCACAGCACAATGCAGCAGCAGCTGCGCAGGGCTTGAATACGGAGCGTGCGTTTGCCTCCGGCGCTCAGGTATTGGGTCAAGATATGCCGCCTTCTGAGGTAGGTGGTTCTGCTAGCGCCAACCGCTCTTTCTCTGTTGCACAGCAACTCATGGGCAAGGCGGCTCCAGAGCCTGCGCAGATGACAGCTCTGCAAGCAGTAGACACCCCCATCGCCGAGCCGGGCAGCGCAACACGCCCTCGTTTGGCCTACTGGACATCTGGCATGGTGGATTGGGGTTTTGCAGATGCCACCGCCGGTCAAGATGATGGCCTGCGCTTTACCACTAGCGGCGTCACCATGGGTATGGACTATCTGCTGAGCAGAGAATGGACGGTTGGTATGGGCATTGGCTTTGCCTATGACCGTACAAAGATTGGCAGCGAAGGCAGCCGCAACCACAGCAAAGGGGTGAGTACCGCCTTGTATGGCAGTTGGAACCCAGCACCTGCTTATTTTGTGGACGGTGTGCTGGGCTACAGCAGCATGAGTTTTGAGACCCGCCGTTGGGTGGCCGATGCGGGAGAGTTTGCCCAAGGCGAGCGTGATGGCTCTCAGTGGTTTGCAGCCCTGTCTGCTGGCTATGAATGGCGCACTGAGCAGTGGATGCTTTCACCCTACGGCCGTTTGCAATTTGCCCGCAGCAGTCTGGATGCATACACGGAAACAGGAGCAGGCTTTCATGCGCTGCGCTTTGAAAAGCAAAGCATCACAAACACCTCTGCATCGCTGGGCTTGCGCGGCGAAATCAGCCATGACACCCGCTGGGGTACGCTGCTGCCATTTGGCCGCCTGGAGCTGCAACATGACTTTGACAACCAATCCGATATGCGCCTTGGCTATGCGGACTTGGCCGGCACGTCACAGAGCTACAGCATCAGCAGCACCACGCTGGGGCGCAACCGCGTACAGGTGGGGTTTGGTAGCAGACTGCAGTCACGAGTGGGTACGTTTGCGGCAGAAATGCAATTCACACGCAGCAGCCACAGCTTTCAGCGCGGGTTGCGCTTGACGTACATCACACGCTGGTAACCGAGCGTATTGCCAACATCACGCCACATACA